>Ga0172378_10003660_pt1 | contig 14433 bp, 9 predicted proteins | sample GrowelOW332metaG_FD_119755 | JGI IMG/M metagenome (GOLD analysis project Ga0172378, IMG submission 119755) | Groundwater microbial communities from an aquifer near a municipal landfill in Southern Ontario, Canada - Pumphouse #3_1 metaG | ecosystem: Environmental > Aquatic > Deep subsurface >... | reverse complement strand
TTGTTAGAACTATATTATATCAGAAAACAAGCGAAAACACAAGAATAACCATATAATAAGGGCAAAAAAGAACAAAAATTCGTTCATTGGTTTGAATCCCGTAAATAGCCTAAGCACGACATAAAAGTACTGTTATTTTGATACAAAGGAAAGTATCGGATAACAGTATTTTTTTATGCTTTTTAAGGCTTTTCAGGGGCAAAACAGGCGATTTGTGCCGTTTTGTCCTTTTCTTTGATTAGTTTGACTGATTTTGCCGCTCGGCACACAGTGCGACTGTTCGGCTTACAAAAGGCAATCTTTCAATTTATGGTAGTAATCGTTCACTTAATGGTTATAATCGTTCACTTTATGGTAGTAATCGTTCACTTAATGGGTATAATCGTTCGTTTTATGGTAGCAATCGTTCAGTTTATACCCCAATCGTTCATTTTATGGGGTAATCGTTCAACGATTCGGTTTTATTTATTTTGACTGTTTGTGAACCTGTCGAACTTTTTTGATAATATTACGAACGCATTGTTGCTCAGGGGACTTAATAAATAATGTTACATGATTGTGTTTAGTGTGGCTATTCTGCAGTAATCATTTTTTGACGGTATCAAATAGAACGATGATTGAAGTAAATATGCATTACTTCAAATTAAATCATAGCAAATCATATGAAATTAAGGATAACCACTTGCAAAACGTGTTGTCATATGTTATAATATTAAATATCTGTAAATTGTTATTTATTGAGGTGAACTGAATGACTGAAATCTTTGTTGAAAATTGGATAAGTATTGATGAGGCTGCTACCCACATGGGGGTAACAAAAGATACTATTCGTAATTGGATTAAAAAGACTGATATCCCCGCTCACAAAGTTGGGAAACTATGGAAGTTTAGGATATCTGAACTCGATGAATGGATTAAGAGCGGGAGTAGTGCCAAAACGGTCAATAAGTAATTTTACACATTTGAAAGGAATCTATAAAATGAAAAATAATTCTTTTCCGTCAAATTCGACTTTGGAACAAGCAATCATTGAATCATTGGATCTTCTCGGCGGAGAGGCATCAGTTAAAGAAATTAACTCAAAAGTGATTGAGGTATTGAATCTTTCCGATGAAGTCGTAAATTTGGAAGATGAGAGCGGGTTGGGAACAAAGCTTAATTACCGCCTGCGTTGGTGTCGAACCAACCTAAAAGGCAAAAAAATGGAGAATGTTGTAAAAGGTAAATGGCGATTAATAAAGTAACACCAAGGAGATTGATGGATGGAAATATATTCTATAGATAAACAATACTTCTCCAATTTTATTGAACATCAAAGAGAAGAAATGCTCGTTGATTTCAATTTAGATGCATCAGGAAACATAGTTGTTCCATATACACATAGAGGGTATAGTTGCAATGATAAACGGATAAAGTATAATAAAGACATAAAAGCCATTAGTGTATTTTCAGGTGCAGGTGGTCTTGATATAGGTACACAGCTTGCAGGTATAAAAGTACTTTCTAGCTTCGATATTTTTTCTGATAGGGTTGAAACTATAAGAAAAAATGCATTCTTTAATGGAGGACTTCATGAAGTTGGCGACATTACAAAAATCACCGGGACACATTATAGTGATATTCTCAAGAAGTCAAATCCCTCAAAATTAATTGTGATTGGGGGACCTCCATGCCAACCGTTTTCAAAAGCCGGATATTGGGTTACAAATGAGAATAGGAATTCTGCAGAAGACCCTCGAAATCTTATTGCTCCATATTTCAATCTGTTGTCTGATCTGCAACCAGACGGATTCATTTTGGAGAATGTTGAAAGTATCTTACATCCGTCAAATAAGGCTGCTGTAGACTCGATTTTTGATAACATGGCTCGCCTTGGATATAGTTGCTCTATGCTACGCGTAAATGCGGTTGAATATGGTATACCGCAAAAAAGAAAGCGTGTGTTTTTCCTTGCTGTTAAGGGTAGTATTGATGCTAAATTAGTTCAAACACATGGTTCTCCTGCTGAATGCAAAGCAAACGCCAGCTTATTGCCATATGAGCGAGTAATTGATTGGATTGGTAAGTTCGATCATCCGCAATATGGAATCGATGAGAATTTATCAACTGATGGCAAATGGGGACATGAATTAACTTGTGTTCCGTTTGGTAAAAATTATATTGCTTTGTCGGCGCGTGAGAGCTGCCCCAATCCTGTTTTTGTTGCGGGTAAACGATACTGGACATCACTCTTAAAACTACATCCGTTGCTCCCCTCGTGGACAATAATCGCAAGTCCTGGCCATTGGGAGGGACCTTTCCATTGGAGCAATAGACGTTTGAATTCGAGAGAATTGGCGGCGATACAAACCTTTCCAGATGATTATCAGTTTTATGGAAGTCAGTTTTCTGTTCACAAGCAAATCGGAAACGCAGTTCCTCCATTGCTTGCAAAAGAGGTTGTCGAGGAGTTGTGTAAGTGGATATGAAAAGAATAAATGTCGTCAGCCTTTTTTCAGGTGCTGGTGGATTAGATATAGGTTTTGAAGCAGCCGGATTTCGCACGGTCTTTGCTACCGATATATGGGATAAAGCGTGTGAAACCCTTACGGCCAACAATACCGCCGATGAAATATTTTGCGGAGACATTAGAAAAATTGACTTTAGGTCTATTGCTCAAAGAACGGGAAAAATCGACTGCGTAATTGGAGGTCCCCCGTGTCCGCCATACAGTCAGACACGTCACTATTTAACGGGCAAAGCAGATGGCTTTAATGACGAAAAAGCAGGCTTTGCGGTTCCTGAATACTTTAGGGCGATACAAGAACTAAATCCATCCGTATTCCTGTTTGAAAATGTTGATGGGTTCTCTTTTAAGACTCATCAAAGAGAGTTTGACTACCTAAAACAGCAGGCTACAAAGTTCGGCTATCATATTTCGTATAAAGTCGTGAATTTTGCAAATTATGGTGTACCTCAGACAAGGAAACGTTTTATATGTGTTGGCAGTAAAATTGACTTGCCTGAATTTGTTTTTCCAGATGAAACGCATAGTGAAAAAGGCAATAACGGCACCAAGAAATGGGTAACTTGCGGAGAGGTTATTGGCGAATTCGATACGATAACCGAAGAAGAAAAACTTCAGCGCCCCGGTGCTAAAGATTACGATTTGTTGCTCGGTATACCAGCTGGCGACAACTACTTATATTATACCGAAAAACGAGGATACCCCGAACCGAAGTTTAAGTGGAAATCGAGATACTGGACTTTTCTCTTAAAATTATCTCCGGATCGTCCTTCGTGGACAATTCAAGCAAGTTTCTCAACAAATCAAGGACCGTTCCATTGGGAAAACCGTTTTTTGCGAATTGAGGAACTAAAAAGACTTCAAACATTCCCTGATAAATATTGCATCGTTGGAGATGTAAAAGAGCAATGGCGACAGATAGGCAATGCCGTACCAGCACTTGGTGCAGAAATACTTGCACATAAAATAAAGGAGGTGTATTTTAATGCCCGATGAAAGATACGAAATAAACCATGAAGGACAGATTGTTGTACATAACGCCGCACTATGTAGCGATCAGGAAAGAGTAATTCACTCGCTTTTTTCTCAGTTTGGCTGGACGTGTACAGAGAATAATCGAATAGGTCCTTGCCGTGAATTAACTCTTTCCGATGCAAGCGGGACATCGAAAGACATTACTGTTTATAGCGGAACTATAAGAAACGAAAGCCGTAATCCATATGAGAAAAAAATCCAATTAGGTACAACTTCTGATCCCAAAAGCAAAGACAAAAGAAATACAATTATTCTGGGAATATATGTCTTTGAAGAAAATGATTCGTTTGAAGATGCGCTATATGTTGGATTTCCTATAGATGATAGTATTCGATATGATACCAACCCCAGTTTACGCGGAGTTTATGTAAATCAAATCCTCATAAATGCAAAAAACGATGGTTTTGTTTACGATAAAGAACATAACCTGGTGGGATTCAGAGCTGGATTTATCTACTACTATTTGCAGCATTTTTATGAAATACACTATTCAGGTATTACGGTGCCAGAATTGCAAGAGGAAACTGTACGACGCACAGCCGAAGAGCAGAAAGCTGCTTTTAAAGAGTGGATGAGCCGTCAAACGAAAGCAAACGGACAACCCTATAGTGAAAACACTATAAACAGTTACATTAGTCAGATGGAGCGTGGATACACATCATTTGAAAAGTATCATGAGTACGACTCCGTTTTTCAAATTCAGACCGTTACCGAATTGGACGAGTACACGTCGTACCTGTTTAACGCAGAAGGTTTTGACGAGTTTAACGACAGGGCCGGAAACAAAGCCTGTAGTTGTGGCTTGGCAAAATACAAGGAATTCATTCTTGAAAATACTGAAACAACGGAGCTAGTCTTCCACACAGAATTAGAAAACAGATTCTCCCGTAATCGTATTCTTTTCGGCGCACCTGGTACAGGAAAGAGCTTTACCCTTAACAAAGAACGGAAGGAACTCCTTGGTGAAAACAACGAAGAAGACTACGAGCGTGTAACCTTCCACCCGGATTATTCCTACGCAAATTTCGTGGGTACATATAAACCGGTCCCCCACGGTGAAGCTATCACTTACGAGTATGTTCCCGGACCGTTTATGCGTGTATATGTGAATGCTTTGAAAAACGGCAGAACCGATACTGTCCGTCCGTTCCTTCTTGTTGTCGAAGAAATCAACCGTGCAAATGTTGCCGCTGTGTTCGGTGATATTTTCCAACTGCTTGACCGTGGCGACGATGAAGTCAGCGATTATCCGATTCAAGCATCCGAAGATATAAAGAAATACCTCGCAAAAGAACTCGGCGGTTTGCCGGAGCATTACACAAAGATTCGCATTCCCGACAATATGTTTATTTGGGCAACCATGAACAGTGCCGATCAAGGTGTATTTCCTATGGATACCGCTTTCAAACGAAGATGGGACTTCACCTATATCGGCATAAATGCAAGTGAAGCAGGAATAGCCGGTAAAACAGTGTCGCTCGGCACGGGAACAAATACCCGTACCATTGAGTGGAATGCCCTTAGAAGAGCAATCAACGAACGACTCTCCACATTCAAAATTAATGAAGACAAGTTGCTCGGCCCCTATTTTCTCTCCAAAAAAGTCATCCCTGATGAGGGGGATATTGATGCGGATATCTTCAAAGATGCATTCAAGAACAAAGTGCTAATGTATTTGTTTGACGATGCCGCCAAGCAAAAGCGTCCGTCTTTGTTTGCAGAAGGTGTTGATACAACAAAGTATTCCGCAGTTTGCGAAGCATTCGATGAAAAGGGCGTCTTTGTGTTCTGTACAGAAATCAGCAGCAAGTTTCCTATGACAAATGCAGGTGAAACAGAATGATTTCAAGATTCCTTCGAGAGCAGAAAAGATATACACAACGAGAATTATACAATATCCTTGAATGCCCGGAGGAAAAGGCGATTCCGATAATCAAACGATTAAAGGAATATGGCGTCCTTAAGGCTGTAAAGTCAACCGATGCACAAAAGAATATGACTGACCTCATTGAAGAAGATATAGAAGTTGCGGATGTCGAAGCTGGAGAAAATGAATATCTCTATGTTTTTACCTTTGTCGGAGTCATTACTGTTGCCGGAAGGGTTCTGAAATGTTACCCAAAATACCTACTTCATTCTACAGAACCCAAGGATGAACTCATACAGATTATAAAGGTTCTTGAGAAGTATAATTCAAAAGAGCAGATTGTCCGAATGTACAATGACAACAGCGAAAGCCGCTCATTTAACCTATTAGCCGTGCTACTGTTTTTGCTGTATGACTATTACGAAAACGGAACCTATACAAATTCCGAGGTCGTTATCGAAAGTAACGGCTCCGGCGAAATCTTATGGGACAAGACGATAAACGAAACATTCACTCTGCTGAGTAATAATAAACCGTACTATCCCGACCTTCAAACAAAGAAGCGTGTAAACGATGATTTTGACTATATAAAGCGTTTACATGAGTGCGTACTGAGTCAGGCATCAAAGGAATTGGCCGAAGCCGACCTTATGGATTTATTCGATATTCTCCCCGTAGAATTATCAGATCAATCCCTCGATGATTTCGGTGACAAAGAGTACATTCTTTATCGCATCGAGAAAGAACTCAATGTTCAGTTCAGCACCCGCAAGCAGCTTCTCCTCAAAACACTTTATGCATATGTAAGCCATAGCAGCGGTTTGTATGATTTGGACTGTTTTAGTATGTTTGGTACAAACAGCTATAATCTTGTATGGGAGAAGGTTTGTGCTGATGTTATGGATAATCAGTTGCAGACACCACTATCTGCGTTAAGACTCCCTGTACCACTGAAACCGGGCTATAACCAAAATGACCTTCTTATTTCCTTAATTGAAAAGCCAAAGTGGAATGGCATAGAAGCAAAGGATACTTTAATACCCGACTTAATTTCTGTCGTTGAGAAAGACGGTCAGTTTCAGTTTATTATTTTTGATGCAAAATACTACAATGCACAGATTGAACCGGGGAAACCACTACGCGCCCAACCCGGCATAGAATCAGTTGCAAAACAGTATCTGTATCAATTAGCGTACAAGAGGTTTATCGAAGATCACGATTTCAATGAAGTGCATAATTGTTTTTTATTTCCAACAGAATACGACTCTGTTATTTGTCGCGGTAGTGCATCGCTTTCTATGCTTGATAATTTAGGGTTACAACAAATAGAAATACGTTTTATTCCCGCAAAGAAACTGTTTCAATATTATTTGGATGGCATAAAGTTTGATATTAGGGAATTACGTTTGTGGGATTAAAGTAATTTTATCTTTATATAAAGATTAATCCTAAAAAACAAGGAGAATATGAATGTATCAAGTTATAAAAAAATACTGTGAAAATGATACCAAGAACGGCTTGTTACTGGTTGATATGCCAACGGGATTTGGTAAGACGTATTCAGTAATAAAGTATATTTTTGATGCTGCAATAGATGAAAACAATAAGAATAAACGGTATTTTTTTATAACAACTTTAAAAAAGAATCTTCCCAAAGATGAACTTGAAAAGAGATTTAATGATGCAGGCAAATCTTCTGTTTTTGCGGAGAAATTTCTTTTTATAGATTCCAATTCTGATTGTGTTATTGACAATTTTACTCCCGATGTTAAGAGTCAAATTCAATCAGAAATAAAAAGGACGGAAGAATATAGAAAATTCGCACAAGATGTGGAGTTTCTTCAGAAACAAGAAAAGGTAATAGACGGAAGCCTACGAGCCTTCGTAGGCAGTATAAGAGATAATTTAAGAACGAAGACAGAGCCAAATTTCCGTAAACTATTACAAGGAATTTTATCAAAAGAATATCAAACTGTTGAAAAGAGATTATTTGCTATTAAAACAGAGAAAAAGTGGCAATGGGTTGGTAAATTATATCCGGCAGTTTTCACTCGTGATAAGCAAATTATTTTTATGAGCGTCGACAAATTTTTATCAAGAAATACGACGATTATTGAGCCTTCGTATATGCTATATAATTCAACCATTTTGGACGATGCAATAATATTTATTGATGAGTTTGATGCAACAAAGGATACGCTTCTTAAAAAAATAATTAAAGACGGGTTGGAAGACAAGATAGATTATATCGACTTATTCAAGGCGATATATTCGGCTTTACATACAAACGAGTTTCCATCAATTCTCACTACTTCGTCAAAACAACGCAATAGCGGGGATTATAGGAGTCAAACGTTACAGTCGGTTATTGATGGAATCAGAGATAAGGCGGATCAAATTTACGATAATTATACATTGCAATTTAATCATCGCACTTCGACGGTAGAGGAGGAAATGTCGAAGAATTTCCTGTTCCAGGATCATCAATTTCACTCTATTTTGAGCGGCAATAACTCATTTATTACGACTGTATGCGATACAAAAGCGAAAATAAACGCTATACAATATTCAAAAGATAGACCATTGAAAGATAGCAATAATATTCAAATATTACTTGGTAAACTTAGAGGATTTATTAAGTGGTTTCAGGGCGGCATTAATATTTTAGCTATTAATTATATGCAGTGCAAAGCGGAAAGGAGAAAAAACGGCGAAGACGAATTTACGCTGGAATCGGCCATAAGGTCAGTTTTAGCTCTATTTAGGTTGAACGATGATTATATCGACTATATCACTTCGCAGATTATGATTTCTTCTCATAAGATTAAAGGCGATATAGAAAAATCCGACTATGACTTATCGTTCTATGAAAACGGGTTCCGCTTTTATTCTTTTGAGGATGATTCCATTCATGATATGCAATCAAAAATCATGATGTGTTCTTTTCAAACCACTCCTGAAAAAATTATTCTACGTTTTTGCGAAAGAGCAAAGGTTATAGGTATCTCTGCCACTGCAACAGTGCCATCCGTTGTTGGGAACTATGATTTAGAGTATTTAAAATCTAAAATGCAAAAGGCATATTCAGTAGTGCCTACTGCCGATATGCAGCGGTTAAAAAGAGATTTCCAAAAAACGCAAGAAGGTTATAATAATATTGAAATCGAAGTAGATCTTTTAGGGGATAAAGTAAGAGGCAAGTATTTGCTTGAATCATGGAAGAGTGTGTTCAAAAATGATGAATATGGCGAAGCAATATTTGAGCGTTTACAAAGAGAGTTGCCGGAAATCGAGGATAAAAACAACTATAATAAAGAACGTTATTTTAGAATTGCTCTTGCGTATAAGCAATTTATCGAACATGACGATATTCAGTCCTTTTTATGTGTTTTAACAAAACATCCCAGAAAAGGGGATAAAATACTGAACTTGGACACTTTGTTTGAAATGTTTTCTTATATTCATGACGAATACTACGGTTCGCTTAGGCCATTTGAAAAGAGAACTATTGTTCAATTGGACGGCGAAGAATACGAGAGCAAAAAGGACGATATCATGAATAGGCTTGCAAACGGCGAGAAGCTGTTTGTGATATCGGTATATCAAACGATTGGGGCAGGACAAAATCTGCAATATAGAATACCGGAGCAAGTAAAGGGATTGCTTACCCGTATCAATGGTAGAGAGGATAGGGGTGACAAGGATTTTGACGCGATTTATTTAGATAAACCGACAAATCTAATAAGCACTTTGTCTAATAATTTAAACGAAGAAGATTTTGTCAAGTATTTATTCCAAACGGAGTTTTTGCAAGAAGCAGCGGAAGTGTCTAATACCGACGCATTTCAACATATCAAGAAAGCGTTTAAATGTTATATTTCGGGTAGGGTACAAAATGATTTTACTAAAAATCTATATAAAACAGAAAGTGTTGTGTTGTTATCAACAAGAACAGTAATACAAGCAATTGGACGTATATGCCGAACAAATCTAAAACGCAATAAAATCTATATTTTTGCGGATGACAGAATAGCGGAGAATATAGATGTTTCTATTATCGAGGACAGAATACTAAATAAAGAATTCATTGCGCTTATAGAAAAAATTCGGGCTATGTCTAAAAAACCCGAATCGCGTTCTTTGCTTGATGCCGCCGTCCTCACTTCCATTAGGGTGAATAAGGATATAAACAATATGATACGTGAGGAGTGGACGGAAGGAAGAATCGAAAAATGGCAAAAGTTAAGAGACTTAGTTTTGGCTCATCCAACAATGTCAAAGGATGAATTAGAAACATCGTTTATCGGAAAAAATTATTATGTTCAACTGCCGGAACCTGGAAACACACTGTTTTATAGTCAAGATGAAGATTATAACAATATTAATATAGGTTTTCAGAAATCGATGAATTTGCCTTTCGTAGTCTCAGCAGAAGCTGCTAAATTGGATCGGGTATTGCAGTTGGACATAATAAAACAATATTTTCATAAGAAAGGTTTTGCCACGGAGTATGTAACAAATGATTATATTATGTCGCCGCCTCTTTGGAACAACATTTATAAAGGAGCATTGGGCGAAGTCGTTGGTCGAGTCTTATTCTATAAGGTGTTGAAGGTCGAATTGGATGAAATAAAAGAGACAGAGCTGTTTGAACTGTTTGATTATAAAATAAAGAACATGCCGATTTATATTGATTTTAAGAATTGGCATGAATCAACCTTTTTTAACGATGAACGGATGTTATCGAAAATATTTAGCAAGGCAGAAAAATGCAAGTGCAAATGTGTATTGATTGCCAACATCCTTTCTGAAACAGATTATGTAATTCAGAGCAAAGAGAAGAATGGAATAAAAATTGTTGTTATTCCTTCGTTGCTAATTGATGATGGACAAATCAGTATCAATGAGGAGGCTTGGCATAAAATAAGGGAGTGTATTAACGAAAATGCCCATTAAAACAAATCATATTAAATATGAATTGAATAGAGATATCATAAGCGAAAGATATGATATATTTTCAGTATCCACTTCAGAAAAATATATCAAATCGGGTGCGTTAGTGCTTGATACACCATCTTTGAATAAAGCTGTTTGTTCAGTATGTTTTGAGTCTGGAAAGATGTTTTATGTCCTATTGCCACATGAAGACGGCAATAGAGTTAAGTTCAAAGAACTATTTAATGGCATTGATGGTTGTGATAATCTTACTTGTAAGCAAGAAAGTATTCAAAAAATAGCAAGTAATATTTTGCTCCAATTGCTTTTGAATAGTATAAATAATTATAACAGTCCATTGTTAAAATTTAATAATTTAACAGGGCATCTATATTGCTTTCATCCCAATTGGCTTGTTCATGGAAAAAAAGAGAGTACTGATGTAATATGGAAAGTTCCTTGTTTGGAAATAAGAGTAAATTCTAATGACAGAATGACTCTTGCCGTTAGAACATTTTCTTCGGTATTGTTGAAGAAAAAGATGGCTTTTACAAAAAAGAAATTTGAAGACTATCCCCAATATGTTTTTTCAGCTAAGCAAACACTGAGAAGAAAACTTAAAAATGATGTATCGGAAGCGTTTATTTTGCGGCAAACCGAAAATGTAAAAACCGAAATCCCCTTTATGGACATGCAGACTATTGAGCGGTTTAACTGCAGTAAGATGGGTGTATTGGCTCAAATAGTTGATATTTTCAATAAGAACTTTTCATATGTCGCAAAAATTGATTTCGATTCTATAACCGATTACATTGATTTAGACTATTCAACACACGCGGCGAGAGAAGATAAAAAAAGTATAATAGCGCTTTTACAAAAAAAACCGATAAGAATAGTGGATTCAATAGGAAATACGGATTCTGTCGAGTACTGTAAAAACATTCAGATACTCTTAAAAGACAAATATGGGAAGGAAGCAAAAATATCGAAAAAAGTAACTGATGATGCGCTAAATATTAGGTTAATACATAACGAAGCATATTATAATGATGAAAGGGATCCTCATGATAAACGATTTACGAATTCAGCAGTTCAGCATATAACTTTTGAGGATTTTTCGGACAGTAGCGAATTTGCAATTGCTACAATAATAAATGAATTACTTATAAAACAGAACATAATAGATGAAAAGATATCTTTATTTGATTGGGAAAGGCTAAACTTTAGCGGTGATGTGATATTCGGACAAAAAATCAAAGTAGAGGATGTAGATAGATATTTTTTTATTACTGTCCATAAAGATGGTAGATTTGAAATAAATGAGCAAATGCTCAATCTGTTTGAAATGGATAAATACTCAAAATGTGTTGAAATTTTTGAAGGGGATAAAGATAATTCGGAGAGCATTAAAGGGATTATTATTGACGACAAAAATAATGTGAATATAATAAGAGATACAGGGTGGATTACGATTCCAGAAATAGCAAGCATACGCTCAGAACTAATGCTTGGAAACAACAAACTAAGAGGTGAACTCAAAAGGCAAGAATTATTTTCCTCTATCCTTGATATAAAGATGTTTAAAGTGTGTGGAATACTTTATTACTTTGTAGGGGTTATTGGAGCCGGAATGCGCTATAATGTTTGTCATGCCGCAAACATTAGAAAAATAGAGGGATATGGAGAATCAGAGCTTTTTTTTGAAAAGCTATTACCATTAATGAGTGTGACTTTTGTCCGAAATGGGCAGCTAACCATACTGCCGTTTCCATTTAAGTATTTGCAAGAATACTTGAGAGCATCCTTTGAAAAAAATCGATAGAGAACAGGGGAAAACTAATGGCAAATAAGAACTCTTTTGAACAGTATATAAAGGACACGTTTTGTGACGAAATTTGCAATGCGTTGAATAAGTATGTGGAAGATAATTCTGTGCAGTTCGATTTTGCTCCGTCTTGGATGTGCCGTGTCGATGAAAGCGGTGTGGAAGATTTTTATATCACGCATGTCAATGTGGAAAACAAAGAAGACATGTGCATTGCCTTTTATCCTACTGTTCGTGCAACTCTTTTTGTTACAGGGCAAGGTAAATATGATGTCGAAACGGAAGAGAAGGATTTTTATTTTAGGTTAAAGTGTACTGGTGATTTAGCAAAAGAACTGAAAGACTTTTCCGTAGAGTTCATAGAAGAATATAACGGAAAAAGACAAATGCAAGGGGCAATGACGGACAGACTTGTTCCCTTTATCAAATCAGAGAATTTGGATAAATATGCAACAGGCATTCTGGAAAAGTATTACCCGGAAGCATTGGAGCAACCTATGCGTGTGGATGCATATGTTCTCGCCAAGCGAATGGGATTGAGCGTACATAATTGTTCGATTACTCAGGACGGCTCTGTATTTGGCAGAATATATTTTTATGATTGCGTTGGCGAAATCTATGACAAGGAAAAATCGGAATCGAAAAAGGGTAAAATCCGTGCAAAAACAATTCTTGTAGATACAGACGCTCTCTTTTTACACTCTATGAGTGACGGGAATATTACTATTGCACACGAGTGCGTTCATTACGCACTACATAAAAAGGCTTTTGAATTTAAAAAGCTTTCTTGTCCGCAGATTACACAAATACAATGCCAAATAACAGGAGACGCTTATGGCTTTTCGGATGAAAAAGAAACCTCATGGATGGAATACCATGCTAACGAAATAGCACCGCGTATTCTTATGCCGTTGGCCACATTAAAGATGAAAGCTGAGAAGGTTATCAAGGACTGTTTTAGGCGACGCAACACCACGGAGTTGGTCGATGTAATTGAAGAAGTAATTGATACGCTGGCAGATTTTTATAAAGTTCCGAGAACAGTGGCAAAATCGAGAATGGTTGATGCCGGATACGAAGAAGCATTCGGAGCCTTTATCTATATTGACGGGCGGTATATTAAGCCGTACAAAACCTCGAAAGGTTTTAAATTTGATAGAAAAAAGACTTTCAGCATAGGGTACGAAGACGCGTTTATTGCGATAGCATCAAACAGCGAATTATACGGCAAAGTTAGTAATGGTGAGTATGTATATGTAGATTCTCACTTCGTCCTAAAAATACCAAAGTATGTAGAAAAAGATAAAAGTGGCAGTCTTGCGCTTACGAAATACGCAAGATACCATATGGATGAGAGCTGTCTTTTATTTGACATTTCCTATAAAGACACATTCAAAATAAACGAGAAATATTATTCTTTTTGTGTATTAAACCGTGATAAAAATTCTCCGTACCAGTATTCGCTGACTTTTACAAACGGTTATGAAAACTCATCAAAAGAAAAGCAAAAAGAAGCACTTTTGGCAGATTTGAAAGAACAAAAAGAGTTAGCTGCTTCCTTACCGCACGATTTTACAGCAGCGATTAATGAGTTAAAAAAGCGAAAAAAGACAACAAATATTCAACTTTCTGAATTTATGAGGTGTGACGAGAAAACCGTTGAACGCATCATTAATTGCAAAACCAGGACTACAATACAGAACATAGTTTTGTTGTGTTTGGCTTTGGGTTTGCCGCCTGCAGTTAGTGCGGAAGTGGTTGAGTTGTCTTCGGAAAAACTTCAAAACAATGAAGAGCACCTAAAATTGCGAATGTTGCTATTTGGCGGCTACGGAAAAAGTGCAGAACAAATATGGTCGGAAGCTGAAATGTTGGATATAAAGTTTTAGTAACCATAGCGGGCATTAAGTTGTCCGCTATTTTCTTTGCTTTTTTGATAGAAACAGACATAACGTGTCCGTTAATTTTCAGCAAAAATTAACTGAATAACATCAAACAGCTCGAAATTGAGCAGTTTAGACAGCCGTATCTGAAAAGATGCGGTCGTTTTTTTGCTTTTTACGGGGTTTGTAACCGACATACAGTGTCGGATGCAAGCCCCTTTTTTTGTTGTATATTATACGTGTAAATCAAAATATATACCTCGCCCTGATATGCATTAAAGGGCAAACGGATATGACATACCGACTGCGATTTTTTTTGCGGAAAGGTATGTGTGTACCCTTCCTTTAATGCGACCTTTTGGGCGATTCAGGCTTGGGTACT
>Ga0172378_10003659_pt1 | contig 14436 bp, 12 predicted proteins | sample GrowelOW332metaG_FD_119755 | JGI IMG/M metagenome (GOLD analysis project Ga0172378, IMG submission 119755) | Groundwater microbial communities from an aquifer near a municipal landfill in Southern Ontario, Canada - Pumphouse #3_1 metaG | ecosystem: Environmental > Aquatic > Deep subsurface >... | reverse complement strand
CTTCATCGGAATGGTTAGTGCGCTTATAATCGAATTGATTGTTTTATGTGCAAGGTTTTTAACAACAGGATCATTGAAAATATCTTTTACGTCATCAACCGTTATGCTTCCGACCGTCCGGTCTTTTAGACGCGGCAGCCAATAAATTGTTATCCGGCTGCGCATTGTCTCGCAGTAATTCAAATGAATCTGCTGACCTCTTAATTTCTTCTCTGCAACATACGGACTTTTTTCCATATTCCAGAAACCGCAGAGAAATTCTTTTACCGGTTTTGCTTCAGGGGTGTCGGGAACAACAGCAGAAATAATCATAGTACATTCTTTCATGATTTTGAGCATTTCTGCTACGTCATCACTTGTAAAATCGAAAGAATGAAACATAGTAAAAAAGGACATCTTGTCGACAGTAAGTGTCGCCTTGGTTTCTTCTTTTCCGTTAATACGTGAAGGAATATTTCCGTTTACGAGCCAGTTTATCACCGTTTTTTCCGCTTCCTTACGGTCGCGGCATCCGGTACTTTTTACGTTTGAACGGGAACCATTTTGAAGAGAGAATTGAACAGCATAGATTCCGCTGCTCTTTTTATACAACGAATAGGGCCTGGCCATGAAAAACACCTCTTCAACATTGTGTAGCGATTCTGCATAGAATCGTTGCCTGGAATGTTGTGTTTTTTCACGCCAAGCCCTACTTGTATTGGGATCGGTAGTGTGGTAACTACTTGTAACACAAGCAATTACCTATTTAGCGGGGGCAGGACTTGAACCTGCGGCCTCCGGGTTATGAGCCCGACGAGCTGCCAACTGCTCTACCCCGCGTCGTAAGTATCACTATACTATTGTTTATATATTAAAAAGTCAATAGGTGTCTACTTTTTTTTACGCTTTTCTTTGAAATTTCAATCTTATGTCCGATTTCTCTTCCGTCTGATAAGAGGTTTCTCTGCAGCCTGAATCGTATATCTAAGACGGCATTGTATTGCAGCAAACAGAACAGCTGCTATTGCAAACCAGAAATAGCTGTCGTACAAAATAAAAAAATTGTACAATCCGTGTAATAAAACAGCATAAATAATTGCCAATATATCGGCTTTGTGCTGTCTTACAGACCAGATAAATAAACCGCTTAGTCCGGCACAGAACATATGCACAAAATCTGCCGTAAACATCCGCATAAAAATCTCTTCATAAACAAGATATGCTCCAACATTATTCGCATGCTGAAGATGCTGAAGAAAATAAACAGCCGATTCAAAACACCCCAGACTCAAACCGCAAAGAATTGCACATCCAAAAAAATTTGCAAGCGTAAGCTTTTTTTTAAGAAGAAGAAACAATACAAACATTACGAGCATTTTTAAAACTTCTTCCACAAAACCATTAAACAAAATCGTTTTAAACAGCTGCCCCGACCACGAACTTTTATTAAAGAACGGGAAACCACCTATATAAAACTGAAGAAATGTTATGGGAAGAACGGATAAAAGACCAGACAGCGTCGCCAGCAGTTCTACTGTAATTTTTTCTTTCCCTAAAAACTTTAATAACAAAAAAACAACGGCATATGGAACGAAACAAAGAGCCAATGCTGCGTAAATATTCATAAATCAAGAATACAGCAAGTTGTGGACTTTTGCAATTACAAGGAATATACTCTCTTCATGGCTAATACAAAGGACTTGGCATATATTCTCTTCGGTATTAAACACTCTGGTAAATCGACACAGGGACAGCTGCTTGCAGACAGGCTTGAATGTGTTTTTTTCGATACTGATACTGTTATTACAGAGCAGACAGGCCTTTCTCCGCGCAGTATTTATGCCTCACAGGGGCCTTCAGGATTCATGCTTGCAGAAGAAAAAGCATGCTCTATACTTGCAGAAAAATATACCGGTAAAAAACTGGTAATTTCTACGGGTGGTGGAATCTGTGACAACGCTCCTGCCCTCTGTATTCTGCGTAGTATGGGTGTATTTATTTTTCTTGAAGTACCGGAATGCGTCGCGGCAGACCGCATAATCAGAAAAATGACAAAACTTTCCGACGGAACCTTTGAAAACCTGCCCGCATATATAGCAAAAAAAAATCCGGACACCGAAAACGATGTCCGGACAATATTTCATGATTTTTATACATCGCGTACGGCTACGTACAGAACAATCGCTGACGTTACGGTAAAACTTGAGGATGCTCCAAAAAATTATAATCTGGAACATATACTCAAATCACTTTCACTGTAACAGGTTTATTCTCCGCAGTTTCCGCCACAGCCACAACCGCAGCTTCCATCTTCCTCATCTTCGCTGCAGTCCCCGCCGCAGCTACTGCAGTTTCCACAGCTCCCGCTGCATGACGGAGGATTCAACTCCTCTTCCGTGGCATCGCGGACATCTTTCACTTCTATGTCGAATACAAGTGTCTTGCCTGCAAGTTCGTGATTTCCGTCAACGGTGATCGTATCATCTGTTATTTTCTTTACGGTTACAATCATCGGGCCGCCTGCAGTGTTCGCCTGAAACTTCATGCCGACTTCAATCTGTGCATCCGAATCGAACTGGCCGCGGGGAACTTCTACAACCATTTGTTCATCGTATTTTCCATATGCCTTCTCCGGTGCAATCGTTACTGTAAATTTGTCGCCAGGTTCCCTGCCTTCAAGTTCATCTTCAAGACCGGTAATGAGATTCCCGTTCCCGTGCAGATATTCGAGCGGATCTTTGCCTTCCGATGAATCAATCTGTTTCCCTTCTGTGTCTTTCAGTGTGTAATGGATTTTGACCATTTTGTTCTTTGTAATTTTCACTCTACATTCCTTCGTCCGTATCCTGGACAACTTCCGTAATTTCCGGGCATGCATCTTTTAAATAGCGCTCTACGCCCATTTTCAGTGTCATGACCGCCATAGGGCAGCTTCCACATGCTCCTATCAGTTTTAAATGAACCCGTTTCTGATCATCAAGCGAAATATATTCCATATCGCCCCCGTCTGCCTGAAGCTGCGGTCGAAACATTTCAACAGCTTCTTTTACTGTATCCTCAAGGGACTTTGCATCTTCTGCCATAGCGAACCTCCATAAAACAGGTGCATACCTGTATAGTTAGAAATTGTAATTACAGGTACTACAGTATTTCAGGAACACGCTGATAAAATCATAATTACTCAATCAGCTTTCCCCTGATTATAAAGATACAGCAAAATATACCTGCCGGCTACCGCCAGTATAAAATTATTTAATCTGACAGCTTAAATTTTCAAGCTTACGATGCAGTTCAACAATACGCGAACGCAGATAATGGTCAACTGCAAATTTCTCTATAACTCCGAGTGGTACACCTTCTTTGCTCACAATAGGCATGACATCCGTATCTGTTTCTGAAAATTTTTCATAAATATCAGGCAAAGAAACATCAGGGGTACATGTATAATCAGGCTTGTCCATAATATCCATTGCCAGCATACTTTCCGCAAAATCGCCGATAAGCAGCGTTTCTTTCAAATGTTCAAGCGTTATTATTCCTGCAAGCTTACCGTCGCTGTCGACAACTACAAATGTCTGGTTATGATGTGCACTGAAATTGTCGATAATATTTTTTATTTTTTCAGTATCCCTTACGATGGCCGGTGAATGGGAATCACAGATACATTCATTCCCCCACATAACGTCTTTCACCTTTGAATTTTTCTTAATGTCTTCCTCTGTTACGTCCATACCGGTTTCACCGGCCTTTGTAATTCCATACTTTACAAATACCGGGCCGATAATTTCAACAATGAACGTCGTTGCAGTCACGACAAGAAGAATACTGTCGCCAATCGTATCTTTAAAATAGTTTCCTGCTGTCAGCGAAAGACCGATTGCAACTCCCGCCTGACTCAACAGGCAATACTGCATATATTTCTGAACACTCACCGGTGCTTTCGTAAGCCATGCGCCGAACCATGATCCAAACGATTTTCCGGCAGTACGCCCGATTATATAAACGAGCGCAAGTACGATAAGCAGCGGTCTCATTACCCAGATATTAAGTTTCGCTCCGACAACAACAAAGAACAAAACATAAATCGGAGGCGTAAACCTGTTTATAATATTAAAAATTGTACGGGTACCTTTCGGAGAAAAATTAGCAACAAAAAAGCCGATACTCATCGCGGAAAGAATATTATCAAGCCCTATACTGTCGCTGATTCCTGTCGAAAGAAGCAGTATACCGAGGGAGAACGAAAGCACAAGACCTTCATTGTTCATAAGCTTTTTTATAATAAGAGTAAGAATAAATCCTAATATAAGTCCAAGTGCAATAGAACCGAAAACATTGTAAAAAATGTTAAGCAGCTGCATGCCGAACGATGTTGCATGTCCCCCCAGAAGAGGAGCAGCTATTGTTGATGTAATTGCAAAAAGAATAAGTGCAACAGCGTCGTCCATCGCAACAATACCATACACCATCGTCGTAAGAGGTCCCTTTGCGCGGTATTCCTGCATGACATTCGTGGTTGATTCGGGCGCAGTGGAAGAACAGATAGCACCAAGCAGAATACCGAAACAGATTGATTGAACAAAGTTTTTCGTAAAGAGATACGATACAAGCGTGACGACAATACTCACGATAACGGCAGGCACAAGAGATTCAAAAAGAAGAACACTTACAAACTGCTTTCCGCTTTTTTTGATAACGTCTCCCTTCAGCTCACCTCCGACAAGAAAACCGATAAATGCAAGCGCAATAATACTTATAGGATTGAGTGCAGAAACAACATCCGGGGTTATAAGTTGAAAGCCGGAATCACCGACTAAAATACCTATTACAAAATATCCAACAACCTGGGGAATATGAAGACGCTGAAATATATGCCCTCCCCATGTTCCAAAAAACATCATAATGCCAAGCACAAGCGCCAGCTGTGGACCAAGAGTCGTAAAATGCACAGCCTGTGGCAGCAATGTCGAAAATGGATCACTCATAATAAAAACCTTCTATAAAAGACTTAGTAACGACAAGTATACAGAAATAGTAAACTTTATGCAATTTTCCCGTAAAGATTACCTGATTATTTCGTTTACAACATCCTGTACAGATTTACCGCAGTAGAGCCATCCATATGCCGCAGACGCAGATACGAGTTTTCTGCCGTATTCGCGTGTTTCTGAATATGGAATTGTCTCAAGAAATAAATCGTATGGAAGCGATTTACGATTACCAAGCTCTATTGCAGAACTCTGAAGCCAGCGGCGTACCCGGGTAATACCTGCATTATATGAAAAAAATGCCGTAAGGACTGAACCATCAAGCCGGTTTATAAGCGTTGCAAGATAATATGCACCGAATTCGATGTTCGTTGCAGGATCTTTGAGCGAATAATCACTGCGTTTAAGCCGCTGTGCAATATCAGCTGCAGTAAACTGCATCAACTGCGTTAATCCAACCGCGCCGACAGAACTGACAGCATCATTATCAAAAAAACTTTCACTTCGGATGAGTGCATACATCGTTTCTTCCGGTAATTCATATCTTCTGCATATATCTGCAACAGTACTACTGTAATTGCACGGATACAAAAGCGTAAGAGCCTCTTTCGTAAGTGGTTTGTCGCTGTCTGAAGCAGCCCGTGCTATTATGCGCAGACTTTGTGCATAATAATCATCTGTCCCGGATGCAGTCTTATTAAGAAAACCGGAAAGACGGACAGCACAGTCAAGACTTACATCGATATTCCCGTTACAGCTGAGATCCTGCCACTTATCATAAATCTTATCAGGCAGACCGAATGCCGCATAGCCGGTAAGCAGCCTCTCAACATCATCGTTTCTTTTAAATTCCGTATTAATTTTCGTGCTGCACATCACTTTCCGCGTATCATTGTCATCAAGATTCAGCTGACCTGCGGCAAGTATTTTGTAATATGTATCTGTTCCGCTTGTAAGAGCACGTGTAAATGCCTCTTTTTCATCTTTTTCAGGATCTGCAGGTTTTACAAGCTTTTCCTGTACAAGCCGGCCGTAAATATAGGCATATTTTGCGGTTACTTCATCGGATGCATGGCCATCGATACACATATAAATCTTCTGGAAATCTGACCAGCGCGCCTCAGAAAGAAGGAGCGGCATAAGAAGTTCAAAAAAATCGTCAAAATAATACGCGTTATGCCATGTAGAGCAGTATTTTCCCAGCATATTCAACGTTTCATCTGTCGAAAAATGCAGACTGCTGTTCAGCAGATACCACAATGCATTGTCATACTGCTTATCAGAAACAGCAGCTTTCATAGCATTTCTAAAACGGGAAGATGATGCCGCGTAACTGTTGTCTGCTTTATCGTACAATCTGCCGGCATAAAACCATGCATTATATATCAGTTCTTTATCAAATTTATCTGCGCGGTTGTCCGCAATAACACAGAATATGCGCGCATTCTGTATATTATTCGAACTTCCATACAAGCATGCTTTTCCCATATCAGAAATAATCTGCGCTGTCAAAGGAAGAATACCTTTGTCTGTCGTCAGTTCCTGTACTTCATGAAGCTCTGCATACGCCGCATGATAGTTTCTCTGATATACATCAACCCTGAAATTTATGATTCTCCGGTGTGCTGCTTTTATATTGACTGCTTCATCAGAACCGGATCCGGTATCTGCTGATGACTCATCTGTAGCTGTATCACAGTAAAGTCTGTACATCTGTTCCGAAAATGAACATGATGAATACCATGTGTAAGCAGCAGATTCAAACCGATCATCATTACGCTTCGACATTGCAGTAAGTCTGATACGGACAAGTTCGTCTTTACTGTGCAGTATGTCAATAGTATCTGTTAATACGATAATTTTGGAATATTCTTCATCCGATTCATATTCACGGGCGGCAACAAGCAAAGCTCCTTCATCATTGTACTTTTTTAATAATTTTTTACAGGCGGCAATACGTTCCTGAACATTCCCCAGTTTTGTCAGTTCTTCGGCGCTTTCCCGTGCCGGATAATATGACCCTTCCTCAGTACACTTCTCAAACAGCCGCACAGCTTCCTGTTCATTACCGTTTTCCAACTCACGCAAAGCAATAAAATAAGATGCATCGTTTCCATACATTTTCTGCGGAGACTCAGAAATACTCTGGCTGCACCCGGAAAAAGAAACGGATACAGTCAAAATACAAAACAGGGCTGCGGTTTTTATAAGTTCAGGATTAAGCACAGCTTCGCTGATAAACAGGCTGATTATTCAGCCGGTAATTTAATTGTTGTTCCGGAAATAATATAATCCGGATTCTTGATGTGGTTATATCGTGCAATACGATGATACCGCCATGGATTTTTATAATACGCATCTGCAATATCCCAAAGTGTATCACCCCATTTAATATGGTACACAATATCTTCTGTTTTCTTTGCAGGTTCAGCCGGTTTTTCCGGCACAACAGCCTGAGCCGCAGGAGCAACGACAACTTCGTCTTCCTTAGCTTCCGGCACAACCGGTGCAGGTGTCTGAACAGGTGTCTGTTCAGATACTTCCGGTTCAGGTACTTTCTGCGGTTCCTGATTAACTACCTGAACATTTTGTGCAGAGTGCATGGTAATAAGATTATATTTCGACGGAATGACGAACAAAATCAACAATGTCGCAGCAACACAAATAAGCGCACAAATAACACAGATAAGAACCGGTGTTTTTGCTTTTTTCCTGAACGATGTCTCAGAACTGTTTTTCGTAGACGAATTTCCTTCTTTTGTTTCTTTATCATATAATCCGTCGAATTTTATTCCGTTCGACGGCGTATTATCTTTTACGTATTGACCTGCATCAGGGTGTGTCATCGAATCACTGAAAAAATCGGTAAGAGCACTTTTATCAGTTGCGTCAGGTTTAGAAGAGTCGATTTCATCAAAGTCGGGCAAAGAAAAATCATCTGCAGAAGATCCGTCTGCACTGTTTTCCGGTGCCTTATTGTTCTGGTCCTCAGGTTCCTGAGTATCAAAATCAGGCATATCAAAGTTGGTCTCTTCTACAGATTCTCCGGAAATCTGTCCCGTATCCGCCGGTGGATTTACAGGCTGCACCGGTTCATCAAAATCAGGTAAATCCGTATTACTTTCATCAATATGCAGCGTATCTTCATCAGGTATAGTCTTATCTTCAGCAGTAGTATCTGCAGACTTCTCTTCAGGCGCGTCAAAATCAATCGAATCAACCGAAAAATCATCAGGAACAGCAGTTTCGTCAACAGGTGCTCCCTTATCCGCATCCGGCTCTTTTTCCGGTACATCATCAAGCGCATCTTTTGCAAACGAAAGCGTATCCTCGTATGAATCCGTTTCGTCATGAACGACAGGTTCCGTAAAATCCTGTGTAAAATTATCTGCTTCCGGTTCTGTGTTTTCTGCAGTAATTTCTTTTTCGGGCGTCCCATCAGCCTGTTCCGGTATTTCCGTCAGATCAAGATTATCAGGAAGATCAAGGTCACTGAAATCCGGCGGTTCAGAAGCAGATCCGCCGGCGGCAGGTACATCGCCGTTGTCCGTATCATTTTCTTCGTCATGCTTCTTTGCTGCTGCAGCAAGAAGACCTCCGGAATCCTCCTCGTCAGAGTCTTTTCCGGATAGATCAGTTTCCGCGTGTTTTTCCGGCTTATCAGTCATTTCATCAATTGGCGGTACAGCAGCCTCTTCGACAGACTCTGAACTCGGTTCATCAGCAGTTTTCTGCGGTGAAAGTGAAAAATCGGACTGTTTCATACGTTCTTCAAGTGTACGGGAAACAAGTGTGATTGTCGTATCACTGTGTCTACCCGACTCCGGATCGTTAATTCCGGCAGAAAGTCTGCTATTTTCATCGAGGGAAACATCAAAAGACAGATCCGGTTCTCCGTTCGGATGTTCAGCCAGATTGTCAATCTGAAGTGTATCAACATATTCGGCATCTTCCATTGTGCCGGTTTCTGAACGGTATAAGTCGACCATAACAGTAGTCTGATTGTCGTGTGCAGTCGTCAGATCAAGCGTTTTTTTAGCAGGTGATCCTTCATCAAGGATCGGATAGAATGAACCGTCAGCAAGTTTGATTCCGATTGATTTCATACATTACCCTCAGTATATCTTTTATTTATATGATAACGCGAATTTCAGAGTAGCGCAATGAGGAGGGATTTAATTTGATTTTTTTAATTTTTAAATGTATACTTATAAATAGCTGTTTCTTCAGGAAGAACCGCTGAGTAAATCATCCAAATTTAATCAGTGCGCCACTGGAAAACTTATACCATTTATAAGGAGATATCCATGCCGAATTTAAAAGGGTCAAAAACAGAAGCTAATCTTGAAACTGCATTCGCAGGGGAATCGAAGGCACGTAACAAATATACGTATTTCGCAGGCAAAGCCCGTAAAGACGGATATGAACAGATTGCCGCGATATTTGAAGAAACAGCAGAAAATGAAAAAGAGCATGCAAAACTCTGGTTCAAGCTGCTTCATAATGGTATCGGTACAACGGCAGAAAACCTTAAAGACGCAGCAGCGGGTGAATACTATGAATGGACGGACATGTATCCGGGTTTTGCAAAGACAGCAAAAGAAGAAGGTTTCGATGCTATTGCCAGACTTTTTGAGGGTGTTGCAGCTATCGAAAAAACACATGAAGAACGCTACCGCAAACTGCTTAAAAATGTAAACGACAATGTCGTATTCAGTAAAGAAGGCGATGCCATCTGGCAGTGCCGTGTCTGCGGTCACATCGTTGTAGGTAAAACAGCCCCGGAAGTATGCCCGGTATGCGGCCATCCGCAGAGTTTCTTTCAGGTACGTGCAGAAAACTACTAAAATCACCGTATGTCTGCTAAATTAAAAAAGCAGAAAACTTTGAAAGCTCCGCATCTGAAAAAAATGCGGAAATTGTTGAATAACCCTGTTGTAAAATCGTTTATTTACGGCAGGGTTGTTTTAATTTTTGTTCTGCTTCTTATTCAGTTATTCCTTTTTTTTGCTTTTTCTATCTGGCTTGAGCCGTATACAAAATACCTTTTCGGGAGCGGTTTAGTCATCAGTTTTATTTTTGTTGTATACCTTTTTAACAGTCAGGGTAAAAATGAATATAAAATGGCATGGATGCTCCCGGTCATGTTTTTTCCGTTATTCGGAATCGGGCTGTACGTACTTATGCACATAGAAGACTTACCTCACAAACTCAAAAAACAGATTAAGCTGCTTAAAAAAGAAACAGAACATATCCTGAGCCTTCCTGATTTTACAGACACGGCAGCTCCGTATACCGAAATTCGGGATATTGTTTTATATCTTAAAAACGAAGCACTTTCACCTGCATACACAAACACAAACGTCAGGTATTTTCCAACAGGCGAATCAGCGTTCCCCGTCATGCTTGACTGCCTTAAAAACGCAAAAAAATTCATTTTTATCGAATATTTCATCATCAACACAGGATGCATGTGGGATGAAATTCTTAACATACTTATTCAAAAAGCTGCAAAAGGGATTGAAGTACGCGTCATGTACGATGCATTAGGATCGGCGGCAATTTCTCCGCTCAATTACGAAAAATATCTCAAATCCATCGGAATACAGGCAAAAGCATTTATTCCGCTTGTTCCGGTAATTGCCGCATATCTGAACAACCGCGACCACCGTAAAATCTGTGTCGTCGACGGAAAATGTGCGTTTACCGGGGGCATAAACCTGAGCGATGAATACATTAATAAGATGCGTAAAATAACGTATTACTGGAAAGATACGGTCATACAGGTCAGGGGAAAAGCAGTCCGCTCGTTCAGCGGAATGTTCCTTCAGCTCTGGGATCTTGTAAACAATGTTTCAGACAATTTCGACAAATATCTTGAACTGCCGTACCCATCGTATGATATTCCCGGCATCACCATCCCGTACGGAGACAACGCATACAACAAAAAAGATATTGCCGAAAATGTTTATTGTTACATACTTTCACAGGCAAAAAAATATGTGCATATAACGTCACCGTATATGATTCTGGACAATCAGATGATGAATGCACTCATATTTGCCGTAAAACGCGGTGTCGAAGTCTCGATACTCGTACCAAGACACATCGACCACTATATTACGCACTGTACCGGGAGGACGTTCATAAAAACACTTACCGACAAAGGTGTTCGGATCTATGAATATACGCCGGGATTCATACATTCAAAAATGTTTATTTCAGACGACACGACTGCCGTTGTAGGATCCATTAATCTTGATTATCGAAGTCTGTACAACCAGTTTGAAGATGCAGTGTTTATGTATAAATGTCCGGTCATTGCTGAAATTGAAACGGATTTCGAAAAAACGAAGGCTCAATGCACGGAAATAACTGCTGAAGTGTATAAAAAAAGCCCAGTCATCAAACGAGTTGTCGGCCGGGTTTTCAGATTAGGTGCACCGCTTTTGTAAGGGGTTACAGGTAAAATCATGTCGGTCTGGTCAACTGTCACCTGCCCAGCGCGTCAGCATACTTTTTTTAATACTGACAGACTATTTCCGTCATTCCGGCAAGTTCAGTAACTGTTGTTCCGAATTTCTTTCCTACGTTATAGGTAGAAATCTTCGTAATATTTCCTGCTGCGTCGTATTTTATAATCTTCCGCTTTGTCGTCCTGTTATCTTCACCGCATGTCGTTATTTCATTAAGAACACCGTCTGCACTCCAGCGGAAATAATCACGCGCAGTTACATTACCGTACCCATTCATATACGTAATCGTATCGATTCTGCCTGTTTCTGTGTATGTATAGTCATACTCTTCATCAAGGGAACCGTCAGCATAATAATGACTTTCTACGGAAAGCTGTCCACCTTCATTATACTTGTACGTTGTCTTTGACGCTACAGCCCCGTCACTGCTGTAATACGTTTCATCGGAAAGTTTATTGCCGTTGTATATATAAATGGTCTTGCTCTTAAGAGTCCCGTCCTTACCATATTCTGAAACGTTTGATTTGTTTCCGTCAGTCCCATACGTAATAACACTCTTCCAGATAAGCGCATTGTCAGAATTATATCCTACCTGTGAAACAAGCTTTCCTGCAGCATCGTATGTATTTTGTATTTTATTTACAAGAACGTCGCGCGGTGTCATTTCAGATGATTCTGTTTCCTGCCCGGCTCCGTTGAATACACGGACAGTTTTTGTTTCCGGTGTACGGAAATAATCGCCGAATTTTGATGTGATACTGTACTCTGTACGCGTGCAGCTCTTTACGATGCCTTTAAGCGGCAGATAATCAGCAACATCAAATGCAAACAACGAAACACACATAACTGCCACAGCAACTGCTGCAAATAGCTTTTTCATATAGCCTCCGGATAAATTCAATAGTGATAATACTGTTTATTATAACCGTAACTGCTCCTATTTGTCAAAATTACAGGATATTGTATAGTAGATATATGGATTTTTATGAGCTTGAAGCCTTCGTTATGCTTTCCCGCACACTACATTTCGGACACGCTGCGGCAAAAATCAACCTGAGCCCGTCCGCACTCTCCCGTATGATCAGCCGGCTTGAAGAAGAAACAGGTACCGAACTGCTCGACAGAAGCAGCCGCGAAGTATCGCTTACCGAAAATGGAAAGATTTTCCTAAAATTTGCACAGGATATGCTCAAAAAAAGGGAGGACCTTGCTTCTTCGCTTTCAAAGGACAAAGGAAAGACAACCGGTACGCTTCACGTTTATGCTTCTGTTACCGCGTGCTATACAGTCCTGCCGCAGTTCATCAAACTCCTCACAAAAAAGTATCCTTATATTCAACTGTCAGTCGAAACAGGCGATCCGGCCGGTGCACTGCAGGCAGTACGGGAAGGACGTGCAGCTCTGGCAGTCGATGCAATCCCGGACGACGGATACGCTTCAATGGAAACAATCAGCGTATTTAAAACGCCGCTCGTTTACGCAGCAGCGGCAGGCGGTCCGTACACACAGGTAAGCGGTTCCCCCCAGGATATTATTTCGTCCGTGCCCCTTGTACTTCCAAAAGCCGGGCTTGCACGGGAACGGTTCGACAAATGGACAAGATCGCGCAATGTCCATCCTATAATTGCAGCCGAAACAGAAGGAAACGAAGCGATTCTCGCCATTGCACAACTCGGACTGGGGATAGGCCTTGTTCCGCGGATAGTCCTTGAAAACGGACCGTACAAAAGCGGATTTGTCATTCACGCCGCAGGAAACGCACTCGGCTATTACAATGTCGGTTTTATCCGGAAAACGGAAATTACCGGTACGCAGTCGGAACGCCGCATACAGGAAGCGGCAGGCGACATCCTTCACACAACACAATGGAGTACAACCGAATGACAAAATCACAGTTCACATCGTTTACTGCATTCCGGGACGCATTCCGAAGCAAAGTTGCAGAATGGTCTTCATATACCCGCAGGCTGCAGCCGCTGCAGAAAGAAGCAGCAGAAAAAGATACCCCCGATTATCCGCTTGAAACGGCAGTCGTCTACAATCGGGCACTCGACGACATTACGCAGCACGACGACATACGGCTCATCGTCATAGGTGACAACCCGGGCAAAGACGAACAACTTGCAGAAAACAACCGGTACCTTGTGGGTCAGAGCGGAAAGATCGCAGAAGGATTCTTCCGAAGAAATCCGGAGCTTGGTATTGATTTCCGGAAAAACGTCATCATCCTTAATAAAACGCCCGTACATACCGCAAAAACGAACCACCTGCATTCGCTGCAGAAAGCAGACAAAGATATTGCGCAGCTTATACTCGACAGCCAGCTCTGGATGGCAGAACATACGGCCCTTCTGCATCAGGAGCTTGCATCGCACTGCACAAAAAAAGACGGCATCATTTCAGCACAAACGCATCTCTGGCTTGTCGGGTATGCCGAGTTGAAAGGAAAAGGCATCTTCCTGCCGTACAGGGATGCGCTCAGACAGACGTACGGCCGCAAAAAGGCATGGGACAGCGTCTTTGTATATCAGCATTTTTCAATGAACCGGTTCAGTATTGATTTACGGCAGTTCAGAGACGGACACGCAAATATGACGCTTTCAGAAGCGCTGGAACAGCTCGGGCTGATGCACCGGGACGAAATATTCGGAAAATGAAAAACTTTCAGGGAGATTCGTTATACGGTTTTCTACTTATGCGCCAAAATCCATTCTTTTATTTCATCTCTTGCTATTTTTCCGGAAGCAATACCAAACCCAAAATCAATCAACTCTTTCTGAGAGTATTTAATCTTAACATTATTCAATTCAAGAAAAACCAACATTAAATGAACACCTGTTCTTTTATTTCCATCAATGAATGGATGATTTTCTATCATTGAATAACACAGCTGTGCAGCCTTATCTATTATTTCCGGATACAGCTCCTTTAAGTCAAAAGTTTGAAATGGTAATTTCAACGCAGAATCAAGAAGATTTTCTTCTCTTATCCCG
>Ga0172378_10003658_pt1 | contig 14437 bp, 9 predicted proteins | sample GrowelOW332metaG_FD_119755 | JGI IMG/M metagenome (GOLD analysis project Ga0172378, IMG submission 119755) | Groundwater microbial communities from an aquifer near a municipal landfill in Southern Ontario, Canada - Pumphouse #3_1 metaG | ecosystem: Environmental > Aquatic > Deep subsurface >... | reverse complement strand
TAGATTAATTCACTCTTAACTTGAGGCCTAAATAAGGTATTTGTTAATTTTTTTTAAAAATTGCACAATTCTAATTAAATTGTGAAAAAAGTTTTTATTTATCATGAAAAAGATATATTTTTGTTTCAAATTTTAATATAACTAGTATAAAGAATGAGAATACAAAAGCTTAACGATATGTATGAGCTACTAAAAAATGCAAAAGAAAAAAAGCGTTTAGTAGTTGCATATGCAAACGATAGTCACACAATTGAGGCTGTACATCAAGCCATTCAGAAAGAATTAATAGAGGCTATTTTAGTTGGAGATTACAATGTTATAAAAGAAATATGTGATGAAAAAGGTTACGATATTTCTTCATTTAAAATTGTACACGAGACCTCAGATATTGAATGTGCAAGAATTGCTGTAAAAATGATTAGAGATAAAGAGGCAGATTTTATTATGAAAGGTCTTATAAGTACTGACAAATATATGCATGCCATTTTAAATAAAGAAGCTGGACTTGTACCTCCAAAATCAATATTATCTCATGTTACTGTGGTAGAACCTCCATTATATCATAAACTTCTAATTTTTGGAGATGCTGCAGTCATACCTCAACCTGATTTAAACCAAAAAAAGGTTATAATAAAATATTTATCATCTACAGCTCAAACTTTAGGTATAGAATCTCCAAAAGTTGCAATTATAACTCCTTCAGAACAAGTTCTACCTAAGATACAATCTACTATAGATGCTGCTATACTAGCAAAAATGGGAGATAGAGGTGTTTTTGGCAAAGCACAAGTAGAAGGACCTCTTGCCATAGATGTAGCAATAGATAAAGAATCTGCAAATATAAAAGGTATAAAATCCGAAGTAGCTGGAGACGCAGATTGTCTTGTATTTCCAAATCTAGAGTCTGCAAACATATTTTATAAAACTAACACCAAATTTGGAAATGCTAGACTAGGAGCCTTTCTAAAAGGAGCAACCGCACCATGCGTATTATCTTCTAGAGGTGATAGTGTAGATACTAAATTAAATTCTATAGCTTTTGCTGCTTTGATTTCATAAAATATTTAGAATAAAAAAAAAGATTGATGTATTCTTTACAAGAGCACATCAATCTTTTTTGTATCTATACAAAATGCTTATAAGAAACTATTGTATTTTTCCAGAATTCACATCATTGATAAGTTGAGAACTTGCAGTTATATAAATTTCTACTCTACGATTTAAAGCTCTACCTTGAGCTGTTGAATTATCTGCAACAGGCATATCATAAGCCATACCTTGGGTTGAAATTCTAGACTTACTAACACCTTTTGACATCAAATAAGTAGCTACTGCCTTAGCCCTTTGATCTGAAATTCTTTCATTTACCTCCCGAGAACCAGTATTATCAGTATGCCCATAAATAGTAATATCAGTACCTCCTTGTTCTATCACAGATCTTGCAAACTGACTTAAAGCAGCTCTAGAATCACTACTCAAAACAATACCATTAGTAGGAAATAAAATACCACTTTCAAAAGTAACCTTTATAGCTTGTAAATTATTATTATCTATTACTTGCTCCACTTTTGCATTTTCTATCTTCTCAAGTTCAGCAGCTTGTTTATCCATTCTTTTCCCTATAACAGCTCCTGTTCCAGCACCAACTCCGGCACCAATAGCAGCACCAATAGCAGCTCCTTTACCTTTTCCTGCAATAGCCCCAATAATAGCACCCAAAGCGGCTCCGCCTCCAGCTCCCAATATGGCACCTTTGCCTGTCTTACTCATATTATTTTGTGGTCCACAACTAACGAGAGTAGTTCCCGAAAATAACACACATAGGCTTAAAGCCACAACCGTAAATAAACTTTTAATTTTCATACTCTTATTTTTAATATTTTAAAATTATTTCATACATTCATATCGTCCTACTAGCTCTAAATAGGCTAAATGCACACTATTTTACCAAATATAACCAACATTATAGAATGTTAATATACAAAAAATATCACAATTTCTATACCAACTTTGTATTTATTTATCTAATAGTTTAAAAACATTCTCCTAATTACATTAGCAACAAAATATTATCAACAAAATAGCAAAACAAAGTATTAATACAAAAGTATTATTGATAAATATTAGGCTTTAAATATAGCCTTAATATATATACTTTTCTTCCCACTTATTCCAATGTAAATTTTCCAGTTTAAATGTATTTTTAACCTTAATCACATCTTTAGCATAACCTATGGGAATAAGATTTAAAGGAATTAGATTATCGGGAATATTTAAAATCTCTCTAACTTTTTTGAGTTTATTATCCTCAGGATATATAGTAATCCAAACAGCCCCTAAACCCAAAGCCTCTGCAGTAATAAGTATATTCTCGGAAGCAGCGGCACAATCTTGAATCCAATAAGCCCCTGAGACATCACCATCTAGAGTTTTATCCATATTTCCACATACTAATATGACTGCTTGAGATGAGGAAAGCAACTCAAAATTTGAAACCTCAGAACCTAATTTAAATATCAAGTCCCTATTATCCACAACTATAAACATCCAAGGTTGTAAATTAAATACAGATGAAGCTGAATTACCTGCTCGCACTAAAGATTCTAAATTTTCTTTACTTACTTTTTTATCCGTAAAATTCTTAACGATTTGTCTTTGATTTATAATTCTAATAAAATCATTTCTATTACCAAAACTATCTTCTATGTAAATCCTATTACCTTCCCCACTAGACATCACACTATCTATAGAACTTAGATTATACTGAGAATCAGAGAATTTATTCTCAACTCTCATATTATATCTAAGCAATAAGAGCAGAATAATTAATAACAATACTAAATTTAAAACCTTGGAAACATTCATAACTAAACAATCACTTTACTCCACAAATATATGAATAAATATACAAAAATTTTATGGTGATAAAAAAATATCACCATAAATACTAATCTATTTATTAATAAAAGAAAGTTTATCATTAACTACATCCACATAAATCTTTGAATTTGAGACTACTTTCTCTCCTAATATTTGCTTTGAAAGCTCATTTAATAATTCTCTTTGAATAACCCTTTTTACAGGTCTAGCACCGAATTGAGGATCATAAGACTTTTGAGCAATCCAATCAATAGCTTTCTGTGAAAGTTCTATTTCTGTAGAATTATTGCTAAGCATTTTATTTACATTGCTTATTTGCATTCCTACAATTTCTACTATTTCCCTAATATTTAAAGGAGAAAACATAACAACCTCATCAATTCTGTTTAAGAACTCTGGTCTTATTGTTTTCCTTAATAATTCTTTAACTTCAAAAGTAGTTTTTTTAAAAATTTCGTCATAATTGCTATCAACTATATCCTTAAACCTCTCTTGAATCAAATGATCTCCAAGATTTGATGTCATTATAATAATGGTATTTTTAAAATCTGCAACTCTACCCTTGTTATCAGTTAAGCGTCCATCATCCAATACCTGAAGAAGTATATTAAAGACATCGGGATGAGCTTTCTCTATTTCGTCTAATAAAATAACTGAATAGGGTTTACGCCTTACAGCTTCAGTAAGTTGACCACCCTCATCATATCCCACATATCCGGGAGGCGCTCCTATCAATCTTGATACAGAAAACTTCTCTTGATATTCTGACATATCTATTCTCGTCATTAAAGACTCATCATCAAACATAAATTCAGCAAGAGCCTTAGCAAGTTCTGTTTTACCCACACCAGTTGAACCTAAAAATATAAATGAACCTATAGGTCTCTTAGCATCTTGAAGTCCTGCTCTATTTCTACGAACAGCATCTGCCAGAGCCTTTATAGCGACACCTTGTCCTACAACTCTCTTGTGTAATTCATCCTCTAAATTAAGCAATTTTTGTCTCTCACTCAATAGCATTCTATTGATAGGGATTCCTGTCCATCGTGAAACAATCTGAGCAATATCTTCCGAAGTTACTTCCTGCTTGATGAGATTATGATTAACATTCATATCTTTTAATTGCTGTTTTATTCTCACTATATTATCCTGAGCATCCTTAAGTTTACCATAACGCAATTCAGCCACTTTAGCATAATCCCCCTCTCGTTCTGCTTTATCAGCATCAAATTTAATCTTCTCTATAGCATCCTTGTTTTTTTGAATTTCATTTATCAAAGCCCGTTCAGACTCCCATTGAGCCCTTAAAGTTGTCCGTTTTTCATTTAACTCGGCAAGCTCTTTATTTATATTATCTTGTTTTTTGGAGCTCTTCTCTCTTTTCATAGCTGCCTTTTCAATCTGCAATTGTTGTATCTTTCTTTCAAGCTCATCAATAATTTCGGGAACAGAATCCATTTCTATTCGCAACTTTGCAGCAGCCTCATCTACAAGGTCTATTGCTTTATCTGGTAAATACCTATCAGATATATACCTCTTAGATAATTCTACAGAAGCAATAAGAGCATCATCAGTAATTCTAAGTTTATGATAATTCTCATACCTTTCCTTCAATCCTCTCATTATACTAATAGAACTCAAGACATCTGGTTCATCTATCATTACAATCTGAAAACGTCTTTCAAGTGCCTTATCCTTTTCAAAGTATTTTTGATACTCATCTAAAGTAGTAGCTCCTATTGCCCTCAAATCTCCTCTAGCTAATGCTGGTTTTAATATATTTGCGGCATCCATAGCACCCTCTGACTTTCCTGCACCTACTAAAGTATGTATCTCATCAATAAATAAGACTATATCTCCGGAAGCCGAAATAACCTCATTCACAACAGATTTCAATCTCTCTTCAAACTCTCCTTTATATTTAGCTCCAGCAATCAAAGCTCCCATATCTAAAGAATAAATTACTTTCTTAGCCATATTAGAGGGAACATCACCTTTGACTATCCTCTGAGCTAATCCCTCAGCAATAGCTGTTTTACCTACACCTGGCTCACCAATAAGCATGGGATTATTTTTTGTCCTTCTGGAAAGGATTTGCAATACTCGTCTTATTTCATCATCACGACCAATAACAGGATCTAGTTTACCATCCTTTGCTCTCTCATTCAAATTAATAGCAAAACGACCTAGAGAATTATAAGTATTTTCTGCAGATGGAGAATTCACCTTACTACCCTTTCTAAGTTCATTGATAGCTGCCTTAGTCTCATTAAATGTCAAACCACTATCCTTGAGAAGTTGTGATACGGAATCATTAACCTCTAGTATACCCAAAAGTAAATGTTCTATGGAAACATACTGATCTCCCATTTTTTTTGCAATTTCAGTAGATTTTCCTAAAACCTTGTTACAGGTATTAGATAAATAAATATCACCTCCAGTAACCAAGGGGTAAGATTCCACAATTCTGTCAAGAGCCTTTAACAAATTAGTCTCATTTACACTCATTTTACTAAAAATAAAATGAGTTACGTTTTCCCCAACATCAATTACAGCCTTAAGTAAATGTCCTGTTTCTATTGCTTGTTGATTTCGTCCTTGCGCCAATTGCATTGCTTTTTGCAGTGCCTCTTGCGATTTTATTGTATAATTATCCATATTATTCATAATAGATATATTTATTAATTAGTCTTTATACGTGTTCTTTATTACACTTCACTTAAACTAGACATACAAATAACATACCCCTTACTTAAAAATGGAATTAATGACATAATATATAATAGAAAGAGCTACAACACAAAAAACAATGACATATTGTCACTGCTTTTCCTAAAACCGCCTGTCATTTTGACACTTAGTTTATTCCTTATATTTCACACATTCCACATATCCCCTACATTAACTTATCCTTTACATTACCTTATCTCTTACATTACCTTATTCCTTACATCACCTTATCCCTTATACAGACATTCGTTTATTCTCTATTATATTTTAAACTATATATTTGAACATTGTCTTTAATATTCACTTCTATTTAGCTATTAACAGACTTTGTTAATCATATTTATAGTATGACAGGCAGCAATAGCAGCAGTTTCCGTTCTTAATCTAGAAGTACCTAAAGTTATAGCTTTAAAGCCATGTTCCATTGCAAATTCAACTTCTTCCTTAGAAAAATCCCCTTCAGGTCCTATCAATATTATTACATCTTCATTTTCTATATATATTTCGTCTAATCTATTTTTATCTCCTTCATTACAATGTGCAATAAATTTAAACTTCTCTTCAGAAGATTCAACCAAACTACGAAAATCTGTCATCCCTTTTAAAACAGGCATATAAGCCTTTAAAGATTGTTTTACGGCTGAAACAACTACTTTTTGTATCCTTTCTTCTTTTATAACTTTACGTTCTGAATATCTACAATTAAGCATAGTTATTTCGTCTATTCCCATCTCAGTACATTTCTCTAACATCCATTCAGTCCTATCCATACTTTTAGTAGGAGCCATAGCTATATGAAGATGAAAATTACGCTTTCCATAATTTTTAAACTTTTCTACGCAATTTACTTCGCATTTTTTGGGATTGGCATTAGTTATTTTAGCCTTATATAAAGTACCTCTTCCATCTATAAGGGATATTTCATCACCATTATTTAAGCGTAATACTTTTATACAATGTCCCGACTCTTCCTTACTTAGGATATAATTTTCTGAATTTATATCTGGCGTATAAAATATATGCATAATGTATTTGTATTAGTTTCTATTTCCCTTTAAATTAATTTCTATTTCCTAAAAAGATCATTATATAATATAGCAAAGTAGCCAATGATGAAAGCGCAGCTACCACATAAGTATAGGCCGCCCATTTTAGAGCATCTCTAGCAGCACCTTGACTCTCGTAAGTAGTTATTCCCGAATTTCTCAACCAGACTAAAGCTCTTTGACTTGCATTAATCTCAACTGGAAGAGTTACAATACTAAATAATGTAGTAATGCCAAACAATATTATTCCAGCTAGTAAAAGAGATGGGAAACTATTTATAAGTAAAATACCTGCTAATAATAACCATTGCATCCAACGTGAAGCAAAACTTACAATAGGAACTAAGTTTGACCTTAATTTAAGAGGTCCGTAAGCACTAGCATGTTGCAAAGCATGTCCACACTCATGAGCGGCTACAGCCGCTGCTGCTATACTTCGTCCATTATATACTTCATGACTCAAATTAATTGTTTTATTAACGGGATTATAATGGTCTGTCAATTTCCCACTTACAGAACCAATAGAAACGCCAGTAATTCCATTATCTCTTAACATCTTTTCAACCACTTCTTTTCCAGACATACCATTAGCAGTTCCAATAGCAGAATATTTTTTAAATTTATTCTTTAATGTCTTTCCAACTACCCAACTCAATAGAGTAAAACCGATAAAAATAACCCAAATCAATATATTGGGATTCAATGCTTCATTTGTCATATGTATAAAATTTAGTTATTTAAATTTAATAATTTAGATTTAATAAAACAAATAATATACCATTGCTAGAGAATTATGACAAAATAGAACAAAAATATACTAAAATATTAAAATTAATTTTCCAATTATTTATTTAACTTTTTTTTTTCAAACAATTGCAAATTTGATAATAATTCTCTACCTTGTAAACGCAAAACTACTTAACCTGAGGGATATACCCCTCAATAATTTTAACAAGATGAAAACATACAATCCCAACGAAATTAAAAACATCGCTTTAGTTGGTAGTGCAGGGTCTGGTAAAACTACCATTGCAGAAGCGATGATGTACGAAGGCGGGGTCATCCCGCGTAGAGGTAATATCGCATCTAAAAACACTTCATCAGATTATTTTCCAGTTGAACAAGAATATGGTTCATCCGTATTTCCCACTCTTTTGTATTCAGAATGGAAAAACCAAAAACTTAATTTTATTGACACACCAGGATCAGATGATTTTGTGGGAGGTGTTATTTCTGCGCTTGAAGTAGCAGATACAGCTGTAATGGTTATCAATTCTACCAAAGGAGTAGAAGTTGGTACTGAATTAATAAACAGAAGACTTCGTAAAAGATTAAAACCAACAAGCATTATTATTAATAAATTGGATAGTGAAAAGGCTAACTTCGACCAAACATGGGAACAAATACAAACCTCATTTAAAAATGCTGTGCTTGTACAATATCCTGTAAACACTGGAATTAATTTTAATGAAGTTGTGGATGTTCTTAAGATGGAAATGTATAAATGGAAACCTGAGGGAGGTAAACCAGATGTATTACCCATACCTGAAAGCGAAAAAGAAAAGGCAGAACAACTCCACAATGTACTAGTTGAATCTGCAGCTGAAAATGACGAAAATTTAATGGAATTATATTTTGAAAAAGATACATTATCTGAAGAAGAAATGAGAAAAGGCATAAAAGAAGGTCTTATCAAAAGAGATTTAATTCCCGTATTTTGCGTATCTGCAGAAAAAGATATGTGTGTCAGAAGATTTATGGAATTTCTTGTAAACGTAGCCCCCGATGCAAGCTCTATGCCAGGAGTTAGTACTATAGATGGAACAATAGTTCCTTGTGATGCCAATGGCCTTTCTTCCGCAATCGTTTTTATGACAAGTATAGAACCTCACCTTGGAGATGTAAACTATTTTAAGGTTATTTCTGGTAGTATTAAAGAAGGAGAAGACCTTATGAATATGACAACAGGCGCTAAAGAAAGATTAAGCCAACTCTATGCAGTTGCCGGTAAAAACAGGACAAAAGTGAAAGAATTACGCGCTGGAGACATAGGAGCTGCAGTTAAACTTAAAAATACTAGAAACTTTAATACTCTTAATGGGAAAGATTGTGAATATAAATTCCCTGAAATAAAATATCCCAATTACAGATATAGAACTGCCGTCAAATCAGTGGAAAAGGCCAATAATGAAAAAATGGCAGAGGTGCTTTATAGAATGCATGAAGAAGATCCTACATTCAATGTTTCCTATTCTAAAGAATTAAAACAACTCATAGTATCTGGACAAGGAGAATTTCATCTTAATACTATGAAATGGAGATGTGAACACAATGATAAAATTGATATAGAATTTTATGCACCCAAAATTCCTTACAGAGAAACAATTACTAAGTATGCTTACGCAAACTACAGACATAAAAAACAATCTGGTGGAGCAGGACAATTTGGAGAAGTATATTTAACAATAGAACCCTACACGGAAGGAATGCCTGATCCAAAAGTTTATAAAATAAATGGAGTTGATCAAAAAATATCTGTAAAAGGAAAAGAGGAAATAGAACTACCTTGGGGTGGAAAATTAATTTTTTATAATTGTATTGTTGGAGGAGTAATAGAAGCTAGATTTATGCCTGCCATATTAAAAGGGATTATGGAAAAAATGGAAGAGGGACCTCTTACTGGATCTTATGCAAGAGACATTAGAGTTTGTATATATGATGGTAAAATGCATCCAGTAGATTCAAATGAAATTTCCTTTAAAATAGCAGGCCGTCATGCATTCAGCGATGCATTTAAAAAAGCCTGTCCTAAAATACTTGAACCAATTTACGATGTAGAAGTACTAGTACCAGATGAGGACATGGGCGAAGTCATGAGTGATCTTCAAACCAGACGTGCTATAATAATGGGAATGGATGCAAACTACGGTTTCCAAAAACTTAAAGCACAAGTTCCTCTTAAGGAACTACAAAGATATTCCACAGCTTTAAGTTCTATTACCGGAGGTAGAGCATCCTTCGAAATGACATTCCATGGATACGAAAAGGTTCCTTCAGACATTCAAAGCGAACTTTTAACAGCCTACAAGGAAAAGGAAGAGGAAGAATAGATACTAATTTTTTATTTAAACACAACTAGAGGATACATTATGTACCCTCTAGTTTTATTATTTTAATCTCTTAATGAATCAAATAATCGAATACGGGGCATAAAGCCCTTGTTTATTCTTGGACACACCTAACCGAGAATCCGGTCGCCCGATAGTTGTAGTAGGCCGGATTGACGTTGCCGCTGAGGAAGCCCAAATAGTACCCGTTGCTGCCATTAGGCGACCCAGACCAATAGCAACCGCCGCTACCCACGCTGGCGAGAGCCCCACTAGTGCTGTACTGATAGCCTGCAGCCGGATAAAAAGAACCATCTGTATATGTACATCCGAGATATGTAGCATTCCAAGAAAAGGTGCTCGTTGAAAACGCAGTCCAAGGAGATGCTGAATCCTTAAATGGTGGAACACGCCAACCGGCAGGAGAAGGATCAAACATCGTCTTTTCTGCTGGAATACTTAAAGATACATATGCTCCGCCCCAAAGAGCATCGTTATGAGTAGAAGCAGTTACCGAAAACCAATCATAAGTGTTTGCAGATGTGCCATAATAGAAAGTTAATGGATTCTTTATAGCATTGGGTAGATTTGAAGTAGATGATACTGCTGTTTTAAAAATAGAAGTGGTACCGGATACATTATATATAGTAGGCTCGCTCGTAGCACTAGTGGATGCTGATCCTGGAAAAGGATCTTTTCGACCCCACTGGTAAAGCAGACCCAAAGTTCCAACTTCCCCAGGGGTAGAACTTGTTGCACCAAGATTCCTGTCCATAAATACATAAGATGCTCCTGCAGAATTAGTAACAGTGAAAGTAGCTCCAGTGGACGGATCATAATCAGTGACCCAAATATGCCAACTCCAAAGAATATCACCTGTTTGATTCTCTCCACTATAAGCGGCTATTACAGCATTGCCTGATGTTGTATTATTAGTAGTAATAGTAACTTTCTTATCATCACTCATATCACCTAAAGAAATTAACCCTGGTGAAGTTTCCCACAAAAGACCTACACTACCAGGATCTATACTTGCACTTATTCCTGTTCCAGTGACTTCTACTCCATTCCCTCGTACATTTACTGGTATTTCTAAGCTATTACCTGGAGCTATCATATAACAATTGGCGGTGGTAACCTCAGGGATAAATTCATTTATTGTAACATTAAGAATATAATCATTCCCAGCTTTTAGGGAAGCAAGACTAGCTGAAGACACATCTACAGTGGCTAACTGATCCTCTCCATCAATAGTAAATATTAATGTAATATCTCCAGACAAGGGGACAACAGTAGGCACCATAAGCACGGAAACGGAGACAGAAGAACCACTTGAGATAGAACTAATCCCTGGATCAATTTCAACAAGACCAATTGTACCACTACCATAACTACCTGTAGAAATATCCAGAGTATTAGATACTAGGATTCCATCATTGGCAATTCGTATTTTACTTATAGCACAATCACCGCTATAACTAGCATCACGAGTCAGATTAAAAACGAGTTTGGCATAAGCATGCTCTAAAGTAAAGGAAACAGGTGTTCCACTGACTGCTGTTAAATCAGTCTGATAACATAAATCTGCACTTTCACTATATAACTGAGAATTTAATGTAAAAGTCTCATCTGTAAAAGTAGCGTCATAAATTCTGTAAGGAGAATAAGCGCATAAACTAGCACTACTTTTTGTAAGATAAATGGGATCTACACCAGAAGCAATATCCCAACCACTACCACTATTAGTGTAGTGTACGTTACTCATAGTTTCAAGATAACCCAAACTTGCCAAACGGAAAACTCCTATATCACCAGAGGAAAGAACTGTTGCTGAACGAGTAGAGACATCTTTAAAGCTAATGTTATTAATTTGCAAAGGAACAGAAACAGAACTGTTACCCTCCTCAAATACACTTACATCATACTTATTGCAAGAAACGAGGATTATTATCAATATTAATAAACAATTTTTTATATAAGTATTACAATGGCACATTTTATCTATTTTATTTTTAAAATTTTACTAACTAAATAGGCCGCAAAGGCGGTGATGAATATTCTTAATAAACAAGTCATCGAATACGGGGCATAAAGCCCCTGTTTATTCTTGGACACACCTAACCGATAAACCGTCCGCCCGACTGAGGCTGGGCTTCGGATAGACATAACTGCTATTGAAGTACATGCAGTACCCGTTGCCGCTATGAGGCGACCCAGACCAACAGTAGCCTAAGCTACCCACGTTGTAGAGAGTCCCACTACTGTTGCCCCGAAAGCCTACAGCCGGATAAAAAGAACCATCTGTATATGTACGTCCGAGATCTGTAGCATTCCAAGAAAAGGTGCTCGTTGAAAACGCAGTCCAAGGAGATGCTGACAATTCCCATACTGGAACACGCCAACCAGAAGGACATGGATCAAACATGGTCTTTTCTGCTGGAATACTTAAAGATATATCTGATCCGCCCCAAAATGCATCATTAGGAGTAGTACACCAATCACTAATACTTGTATATAAAGTCAAAGGATTCTTTATAACTTCAGATAAGCTAGAAGCTGACACTTTCTCAACCATATTAGTACTACCAGTACCAGATGAGTCATAAATGGTAGGCTCAGTATTAGCACTAATGGATGCTGACCCAGGAAAAGGATCTTTTCGCCCCCACTGGTAAAGCAAACCCAAAGTTCCAACTTCCCCAGGTGTAGAACTTGTTGCACCAAGATTCCTGTCCATAAATACGTAAGATACACCTGCAGAATTAGTAACAGTGAAAGTAGCTCCAGTGGACGGCTCATAATCAGTGACCCAAATATGCCAACTCCAAAGAATATCACCTGTTTGATTCTCACCACTATAAGCAGCTATAACAGCATTGCCTGATATTGTATTATTAGTAGTAATAGTAACTTTCTTATCATCACTCATATTACCCAAAGAGACTAACCCTGGTGAAGTTTCCCACAAAAGACCTACACTACTAGGATCTATACTTGCACTTATTCCTGTTCCAGAGACTTCTACTCCATTTCCTCGTACATTTACTGGTATTTTTAGGCGGTCACCTGGAGCTATCATATAACAATTAGCGGTTTCTATAACCTCAGGAACAGGTACAACCTCAACAGAAAGATCTGTTTCAGATACAGTTACCCAATCAGTAGTACGTACACCTTCAATTTCAAGTTCTCCTTCAGCTATCGTTATATTATAGGTATATGTAGTAGCAGCAGCCCATGCAGTTACCGATGTTATGGGGAAGTTAGATGTATAAGATTTACCATCAATTTTTAGGGTAATAGTAGTATTTTCATCCAAAGTAGTAGGTGCCACTAGAGCGACAATATTACTGCCTGTAGAACTTATAGTAGTATTACCGGTAAATGTTAGAGAAGCGGTAGGTGTTAATCCATTGAATTTACCGTTTGCTATCCCCATTGTTCCGTTTCCAGAAAGAAAGGGAGTTCCAGTAGAAGTAAGAGATATACTATCTAATACTCCTGCCCCTGGATAATGATCTCCTTTTGTAATGCTAAAAACAAGCTTAGATAGTGCATGCTGAAAAGTCAAATTTGCAATACTATTTGATTTAGAAACAGATGTAGGCGTAGCCCAAAGATAATCAGTTTGAGCTGTAGCTGCAAGATCATCAGTGTGAACAAGTTCTATGGATTTTGTAGATGTATTGCTAGGATTTGTTAGTTCATTAGCAGTGGCTGGATAATAAGCATAAACGTTAGCATCTGCATTAATATAAATAAAAGGTGATGCCGTTACAGAATTAGTACCTGTACCTATATATGCCGTAGAGTTAGTCTCAGGGTTATATACACCATCAGTATCATCTACATAAACACCTATAGTAATATTAGAGGGACTTGTTACGACAGCTTTCGAGGATTTGTCATCATCTGTTATATTTGCCCTTATCTTTAAACAACTGTTAGAATCTTCATCTCCCAATCTTGTTTTTGTGGAACATCCTGCTCCAAAAAACATTATAGTAATTAAAGCAATCATTACTAAATAATTGTTTTTCATTTTCTCTTTTTATTTGTTATTTTCTATTATTAAATATACAATATTGCAAGTTTTATTAATAATAAAAATATTAATAATGAATGTACAAATTTAATAAAACAAATAAAAAAAACAAAATCAAATAACTATAATATATGTTTTATGTATGATAAACATAGTTATTAAATGAAACTTTTATAAAACAAATTATAAATATTTCTTTTCAACATCCTTAAAGGCGTCCTTGATAGCATCTACAAAATCTAGTTTTTCCCAGGTAAAAAGCTCTACCTCCATAATTTTTGTATCATAGTATTTTGAAGAAAACTCTTTAGTTACAACCTTAGGAGTACGTCCCATATGTCCATATCTGGCTGTTTCCTCATATATAGGATTTCTTAACTTTAATCTTTCAACTATAGCTGCAGGTCTTAAGTCAAACATCTGATTAACTTTGTCAGCAATAAAAGAGTCTTCCACATTATATTTTGAGGTACCATAAGTATTAACATAAATTCCAACCGGTTTAGCAACTCCAATAGCATAAGAAAGCTCTATCAAAATTTCACTTGCAACACCTGCTGCAACCAAATTTTTAGCAATGTGACGAGCAGCATAAGCACCAGATCTATCTACTTTTGAAGGATCCTTTC
>Ga0172378_10003654_pt1 | contig 14446 bp, 23 predicted proteins | sample GrowelOW332metaG_FD_119755 | JGI IMG/M metagenome (GOLD analysis project Ga0172378, IMG submission 119755) | Groundwater microbial communities from an aquifer near a municipal landfill in Southern Ontario, Canada - Pumphouse #3_1 metaG | ecosystem: Environmental > Aquatic > Deep subsurface >... | reverse complement strand
CTCTCCTGTTTCAGGGTTCTTCTGATCTACAACAAAGATTTCGTTACTATTGGGGTTATCACCTACAAAAACATCTATCGGGTCGCCATCGTATCCTTTTGTACCTACGAATTCCCCATAATGGTTGTTCATCTTGGTTTCCCATTTATTACCTTTTTCGTCAGTTCCCTTACGTACTGAGCCTTTTGGATTCTCAATGGTAATATCTAACCCTTGTAATTTGATATGTGCTTTCTTATAGTTACCGGCTTCCTTCTGTCCTTCAGTAGGATTCAGATTAACATCTTTCGTTGCCTCCTTCATCTCCTTGGCAAACTCTTTTTTTGTACCGGAAACTCCGGGAGGAGAAACAACGGTCTGCGGTTTGGTGGCTGGTTGTTTCGCTCCCTTGTTTTTATAATATTCTTGTATAGCCTTAATCTGCTTAATCCGTGGATCATTTTTATTCTCTTCTGCATCCGTCGAAAAAGTATCCCAATATTTTTTAGGATTATTCTTTAAATCTTCAAGGTCTTCTTTCCAATATTCCTTTTGATCTTCCGGTTCGTTTTTATCATTAAGTCTATCTCTTACACCTTTAGACTCTAAATCATTTAAGAATTGTATGTTCTTATCTGTTACATCTTCTTCCAGTCCTTCGCTGTTTCCTTCCCCTTCTCCTTTGTGTGCGACATCTTTGTTTTGTAGGGGAGTATGTTCTCCTTTAACGTCTGAAATTTCCTTTTTAGATTTTTCATTTGAAACTTTATTTTTTGCTGATTCTTCTTTATTGTCAAAAATAATCTCACTTTGATTATCGTTATCCTTCGCTTTATTATCAGATATATCTGCTTTAACCTCAGGTATATTCTTACTATTTTCAACTTTATTTCCCTGTACCTCAGCAATATCTTTGGATACTTTCTTGATAGGTACAATTTTAATACCTGTAACAACTTTAATTGGGTCATCATATTTTGTTTCTCCTGGTGCTTCTTCGCTTTTAATATCTAATTTAAACTTCTTGTTATTCTTAAACTTCTTCTGCAGAATAGGTAAAATCTTATCAAAAGGTAATTTCGTACTTGGTACTACTTCATCGTACCCTTCATGCTCAACTATACCAATAGGAGTTTTTCCAAAATTTTGAGTTATAATCTTTGGTTCTTCCTCTTTTTCTGACTTATTGTTGTCTTGGCTCGGTGCCGGTGTGTCATTTTGATTAATTTCAGGCTCTTTTTCTATCTTTTTGACATTAGGGGCTATTATAGCCTGATACAAATCTCCTTCGGCTTCAATATCTTTAGGTAAAACAACTGGATATAAAATAGCGGTAAATTTACCTTTTGTCGCTTCTTCGACTGTTTGCTTCAATCCTCCTGCTGCTTTCCCTTCCTTATCAACTGTACCGTTTATCTGTTCTTCTGTCATAGGGTCTACAACAGTAAGAGTTCCGTTTTTATTCTTGTTACAGAATATATCTTGATCTCCGTATTTTACGGAAACAATCTCTGCTTCACTCTCAGGGTTATACTTCTTAAAAGTTTCCCATGCCTTGACTTTTTCATCAGGTATCTTGACTATTCCTTCGGGGTCGCCTGTGCCATCATCCCATAACTCAAACCCTTTTTCCTCTTTCGCTTCCGGTAAGTCTATTCTATAATAAGTCTTACCGTCTACAACCATACTATTTTTCTTGGAAACATCCTCGTCTGCCTTGGTCTGCTTAAAATCTTCAATTCCTGCTTTCACATAATCGTCAATATCTGTTTCCTCTAAATCTGTTAGAACATCAGGAGAAATAGTTTTAAGTTGCTCTCCGTTGTCAAATGGCTTTCCGTCCTGCCTTCTTATCATCACGGAATTATCAGGATCGTCTTTTGAACCTGCTACAACAAAGATTGGTACATTATCTTTTGTACCTTCTGTTATGAAGTTGGCTACTGTTATCTTTCCGGTGGACTTGTTTGCGTATCCTTCGGCTTCTTGTCTTAGCTCTGCTGCCTTGGTATCTATCGGGTTAATGGTAGGTACTTTGGGGCTATCGGCTGCCGGTTCAGAATTGCCTGAAATAGGTCCGTTCGGGTCTATTGGTTTGTCAGTAGGTCTTTCTATATTATCAACATCAGGGTTGTTTTCATCCAATCTACCCTGTCCTAATTCGTTTCCTTCCGGTGCTGTTCCTTTGTCTCTTGTCAGATAATCTATAATATCCTGAGGTGTCTTGGTTGTAATCTTCCAATCAGGGTTAATATAAACAGCTTCACCGGCTGCGTTTATTCCTGTTACTTTACCATCAGTTGTTTTTTGCGGATTGACAAAGAATGTTTCCCCTCTGCTTGTACTTGCTACCTTTATGTTTCCGGTTTCAGGGTCTATCAGGTTCTTAACTGCCTCTTCTGCCCGTCCTCTTTGTGCTTTCTGTTCTATATTATCCTGAGCCTTGCCGTTCTCCTTATAACTTTTCACCGCTTCATTAAAGTCCTTAGTAGTCATTGTGAATGAGTTTTTTATCACATCTTGATCTACTTCGACAACTTTTCCTTCCGGTGTCAGTCCTTTGTTTCCTTCCTTGGTCTGTACTATCTCAACGGCATCACCAAATTTAGTTTTTCCTAAAGTTACATATTTATCTCTTTCTCTGCGCTTTGCGGTTGCTCTACTCTGCATATGAATTGCAAAAGGGTCTAATACGGCTGCAAAGGTTAATCCGGTTCCGGCTGCGTGTAATGCTGTCTTTCCAAAGTCCTTCAAAGAAACGTGTTGCCCTGTCATCCACTTATCTACTGCCTTCTGTCCTACTTCCATTATCTCCATAGAACCGACTGATTTCGCTCCTCCTTTGAGAAGCTTTTTCGCCAGTTTTGGACTTTCTTTCTGGAAATATTCAAAAATCTCTTTTCCTGATGAAGCTACAAACTTTTTGTTTGAATCAAGTGCTGTCTTTACTGCCTGTGTTCCTACTCCTCCAAAAGTTTTTTCTGCTACTCCTACAAAGGGTACAGTTCCTAAGACAGAATAGAGAACTCCTACACCGGTCCTTGTTGCTTCATCAACTTTTTCACCTGTTTGCTTCTTATACTTATCATATGAATCTATACCTGAACCATACATCATCTCACTAAACATTCCTGTTGTGGCTGATGCTACTGCCGGACTGCGTGAAACAATTGTAGCTGCTGCCATGGAAATCATCGGTATCATACCTCCAATGACTTTTGCTGCTGTACTACCTTTTTGTTCAGGTATAGAGCTTCCAAATGTTTCAATTTTCCCTAACCTTCTCTTAATATCCTTAATCTGTCCATCATTGTATCTCTGCCAACTTTTGTTATTTGACAAGGACTTCATCCCTTTCGCTATTTTTAAGGACTGATCTTCAAAAGCTTTGCTTATTTCAAAGCCCATATTTTTTACGCCTGAAACTACATTCTTACCTGTATTGGTGAAGAAATTACCATCATCTTCCTTCTGTTCAGGTATCCTTGCATGAGGTTTTTTGTTTAATTGGTCTTCAACTGTTGGTTGAGGAGAAACAGGAATAACAGGACTTGACTCTTCTGATTGTACAGAATTGATACTGTCAGGTTTCATCTTCAAAGGCTCTTCCTTCATCTCAGGTTGAACACTTTTGTTATTTTTGATAATATCAGGTGTACTCTCGTTTCCTATCACGTCGGTTACATCGTTATATTTAGGTACAAGTTCCAGTGTTTTATACTCTGTATTGTCAAGATTATAGGATTTAGCTATGTTAGAGTAAACACTATCGTTCAAGCGTTTACCCTTTTCAGGGTCTTCATTATCGTAAAATCCTTTTACTATCTTCTTATAATCACTATTATTACTACTAATAATATTATTAATAACATCATCTGTTAATCTTTTAGCTTTATCGGGGTTCTCAGTCTGATACAATCCCTTTATAAGGTTTTTTAATCCGTCTTTATCTTTCATATTTTAAAAATCAAAAGGGTTTGTGTTTGTGTTACTGTTCCCGCTGTTCTGTTCTCCTAAATGAAATGTGTTAGACCTTTTCTGATCTAAACTTTTTTTATCTTCCTTGGAGTATTGTGTGTTCAGATAATCCCTTGCCAAATCTTCCGGTTTAATCCGTGAACTTAACTTATAGGTGAACTGTCCGGGTATAGGTAATGTCGTTATAGAGTTAATAACCGGTTGTTTTTCAAACCATCCACTGTGGATTTTCGATAACTGGTCTGCATTGTCCAAAATTTCTGCACTCATTCGACTAATTTGTTCCGGCTTCAAATTAACAGTTCCCCTGTTTGTTTCTACATTAACAGACTTGTCATTTTTTGTCTTAGCCTTATCTAACATCCCGGTATGGTATCGTTCGGTTTCTGCTCTGTCTAACTTCTTATTGTTCTGTTCAGCGGTCCACTTGTTTTTGTTGAAAGTATCATTTTCTCTTTTAAGCTGTAAATCCTCTCTTCTTATCTGTCCGGCTGCCTGTAATTCTTCATCTCTGTCGGCTCTACCGATGGCAACTTTCAAATTATTTCGTTTGTCCCGATACTTTCTGTAATTGTAGTTTGTTTTCTGAGTATCGTAATTATCTAACATATTTTGATAACTATTATACAACTTAGAGCCTGTTGTATCCGGCTGCCTTCTCTGTACAGTTCCTCCGGCTAAGTTTCCCGCTATATCTCCTAAGAGTTGGATACCCTGACTGGCTACATTCAGTTTCCCCATCCTCCTCAATCTTTCCGCTTTCAACTGGTCGAATTGAGGGGCTGGTTCTTCTGTTTTATAATATTTTTGTGTTAGCTCATCTGCTGTCGGTTTCCGCTTGAAGCTTGAATAACCGTCTGTCTCTTCTTCTATTGTGTTATAATTCTCTGACATAGTAAGTTACATTAATTGAATGAATTTAACTTGGTTCTCATGCCTGACGTATCCAGTACATTACTGTTACTTAATATAGAACTGGTCGCTGCATTTTGGTCTAAACTGGCTGTCGGTGTAGCTGTGGGAGATTTTGCCATCCCTGCTACTCCGGCACCGGCACTTGCCAAACTTGCTGCATTTTTAGCTATGTTTCCGGCATTTTCTGCTTTCTGATTGTTAATAGCTTGTTGCTGTCCTAATAAAGCCATCTTACTGGCTTGATAGCGTGATTTAGCCCTCTCCGCATAACCTGTTCCGGCTGCTGCTAAATGTGAAACAGAGTTATTGAAATTCTTTTGCGAACTGGAATTGGCTGCCAATTTTGCCTCGTCAGATGCTCCGGTAATTACGGCATTACCTTCAATATTTTTCCGGCTGTCTTGCGATTCTTCCTTGGCTACCTTAACAGCGTCCTTTCCTTCGTTTGTGTCAAGATAGGACCTGTTTGCGCTCATATCTTTTTCAGCTTTATCTTCTGCTGATTGTTTGTCCACAAGAGCCTGATTAGCTTTGTTAGCCTTCCCTGCTTTCACTGAGGAGAAAACGGATGCTGCTGTGGCTGCTGCTGTTGTACCTACTAATATGAATGACATAATAATTTATTTATTTTTTTAGCTTTCAATAAGACTTTATTTTTTCTCTTCAAGATGATTCTATGTTCTATCTTCAGGGCGATTTTTTCTTTCTCAGATTCAGGCAGATTATTTTCAGTTCCTTTGATGGTAGAATAATGGTGATACGTAGTCCATGTACAATTTTCTAACACTACACAAACTCTTCTCGTTCCTATTTGTGTTATACCTGTAAAAGGGGCTGTTAATGTTACCCATTCACCTGAATTTTCGCGGACCTTAATTTTCCCCTCCGATAGAGTAAAAGGGTGTTGAGTTTTGTGAATTTTTGAAGTGAAAACAATACCGGCAGGGACTTTAATCTCTCTGATATACATTCCTTTGGTGAATAAATGTTTGACAGGAATAACGGCTATTTTATGATGAAGGATAATTTCAGTCTCTAATTCATCAATTCTCTGATCGTTAGATTTTACAATTTCATTCATTTTACTCCTTTTTTTACGACTGTAAACGAAGTAAACAATTTACATTTCTTAACAAGGAATAGATTTACACAATCAAATGTATTTTTCAGATTATTTTCAATCCAAAAAACAGGGGTGAAATCCAATACACGCACATTTATAGAGAAAAACCCACCGGTCCCGAACTTTAATTCACAAATTTGTGAACAATTCATAAAATAATTCACAAATAAATGATAATCTTGTTATATGATACAATACACACAAACTAAAACACAACATTATGTTAAATAGAAATGAAAAGGATTGGAAAAACTTATTAACGTACATTAAGATAAAATTAGAGGAGAAAGGAATAACACAACTTGATATTTCTAATAAGACAGGAAAACTTCCCTCAGCTATTAGTAACTACTTTAATTATTCAAACCCTTCAACATTGTTTAAATTTATTCGTGCTGCCGGATTTAGAATAGTATTAGAGGATGAATCTCCGGCTGAACTGTACAAAGGTATAAGATTAAGTAAAAAAGATCCTGAGGGACATAAAAAAGCTATTGACTACATAACAGGAGAAAATTGGAGAAAGTAATTGTTTCTCTCTCTGTATATATAATAATTAGGTTCAAATTTTTGGACCTTTTTTTATGCTCTTATTTAGAATGAATATAAACTACAATGAAATAGTAATATAATTGACAAAAGAATTGTTTATTATTTCAAAGGGTTTTAAATTTGTACTCAGAAGGAAGATACAGAATTAACACATTAACCATTTAAAAATCATAACATGAAGAATTACAAAGACTTAACAAACGAATTAGAACATCTTAACTATCTTAAACAGATTTATACTCTATTGAAAAAAGCCGGTATCAGCTATAAAGCTGCTGAGGACTTTAAATTTTTTAGTATTGATTCATCATATTCGATGGGAGAGATTACTGAACTAAGAATAAAATCAGGACGTAACATATCTGTAATATTTACAGATGATAATACAGAACAATATCCCGGCGGCAAATGGAAACCTACTCATGGACATATTGTTGTAACCTTCTCACGTAAGGAGTTGAAAGAATACATTAAATTGTGTTCAGAAAAAGATACAGATGTAATCAAAAAGTATATTATAGCTCACGTTACACTTTCACAGATAAAAAACAATACAGAGTTAAGCTATATAGATGTAGGTATAGATTAACAATATTACCAACCGGCTGAGTAAACAGGCTCAATGAAGGTCCAATTCCTTCTCCGGTACAATTTTCTAAACAATTAAAACAACAAAATCATGACAGAAAAAGAGTATTTTGATTACATGACAAAAAACAGTAAAGAGAGTTGATAGTATAACTTACCCGGACGGTACAACAGGTAAGCTGAATAGAGAAATAAGAATCTTATTATAAAACACAAAATTATGAAAGACTTAAATTTTAAAAACAGGAAAGAAGCATTAGAATATGCTTATAATAATTGTCCTTTCGACCTCCAAAAATTGGAGTGGGAAGGTGATACAGGATATTATTTCGAGAGTATGGATAAAGACCTGAAAGAAAGTATAGAGAAATGGACAGGGCAAAAAGCAGGTGATGATAAAATGTTTTTAGATGTTATCTTTGTGGATAAGTTAATGGATAACAGTAATCCATCAACTACCTTAGAAATTCTGAGCAATAAAGCATCCTATATTCAGAAACAGATACTTATTTTCTATCAAGAGAGTTCAAACCTTTTCGGTGAAACATTAGGCGTTGGGAAACATAGTTTACCAAGAGATTTTTATATAACCACAAACACAAAAGGAAATACTAAATTTTATTTACTCTCTGAGATCAAAATAGATTATCAGCCATACGACAACAAAAAATACAATGTTGTTCTTTATACTAAAGATAGTATGTTCACCATTAATTTGAGTGAAATACCCATTTTTAGAGTGATTGGCTTAATGAGAGAGATGGGTGTAAAATAATCACCTGATACCATGAACGGTTTATTCAGGTTCGATTCCTGACATGGTACAATTTTCTAAAACTCAAAAAAACATATTATGATAAGCAAATTTGAAGAAGTATTAAGAGATGTTCTTGATGAAGAGAGTATCAAAGTATCTAAGATTAGTAACACAGAGGTAATGGCAACAAATGGTTATCGTTATCAGGTAGTTGCTGCAAAAGTCTATAATGTTAGATTAGGCGGTAATAAAGGTATATTCAGCAATTCACGTTCTTTCAAGTATTTGAACAAAAAGCTCTATTTAATCAAATGATGACGAAACCGAACATTGGGCGAAAAAAATTCTCGGATGGTAGTAAAATAATCAAAAACCAAAAACAATGAAATACACACAGAACACACAAAACAAGGTAGACAGAGTACAGGGTTGTCCTAAAAAGTATTCAGTAAATATCCCTGAAATATCCCTGAAATACAGAAATGGAGATGTTAAGAGAGTTACAATAGTTTCAAGCAGAACAGCAGCAGATTTGCTTTTTCAAATGTACGACAGCGACACAATAGAGATACAAGAATCTTTTATTGTCCTTTACTTCAATCAGGCTAATGATACAATAGGTTGGTATAAGTGTAGTCAAGGGGGGTTAAGTTCGACTGTTATAGACGTTAGACTAATTGTAGCAACAGCCCTAAAATGTGGTGCAACGGCTTTAATGTTAAGTCATAATCATCCTTCAGGGATCATGAAACCAAGCTGTCAGGATATAAACGCAACAAAGAAAATTAAAAAAGGATGTGAGTATTTCGATATTACAGTCTTAGATCATGTGATAGTAGGATCACGAGGTCAATATTTTAGTTTCGCTGATGATGGACTTCTTTAGAATTGTCTTAATAATTAGTACATTTATCAAAAGTTATCAAAATTAATAAAATCATGGTTGAAGGAATAAAAGAGATAAGTTTCGATCAGGCTGAACTCTTACTGAGTAAGGGTTACAGCGAGTTTAAGCATAAACTATTCTTAAAAAGGGTAGATTACGTGAACAAAAAAATGAAGAGAGGAGAAGTAAGTGAAATGAAATATTACTTAACTTCTAAAGGGTTCGTTCAACTTCATTATAATTATAGAGGTTCAAGCAATTTAGGAACAAAAGATGCTGACTGTATAATAACTTATACAACAGATTAAATTCAACAGGGCTACCGCTTAGGTGATAGCCCTTAAACTATGAATATGGAACATTATGTTATTGTAACAAGAGAAACGGCAAACGTGGCTAAAAAGGGCGCACGTCCGGTATGGGAAAACATTGATGTAAATAAATTATTTACATCTGTACAGGAAGCTGCAAAACATTGCAATTTACGATACAGTAATTATATAGTTTATTCTCAACTTAAATCAGGTCTAAAAGAACGAAAAGTAATGAATGCAAGACTTGATGAATATCAAAAAGGAAGATATACACAACACATAAATAATAAAGAATTATGAAAATTAAAAAATTTCTCAATATGGAAGGATTGAACTGGATTCAGATATTCTTTTTAATCTTGTCAGGAGTAGCTATAATCCTACTACTAACTTGCGATTATGAACATTCATCAAAAGATGCTATCATTGGATTAATTACTGTTTGTATAGTTATAGGCTTAATTACGTATAATATTGTACCTGATAGTTTTTGGAGAAAAGAAAAGGTCCTAACTATAAGCGATAAGGACTTTAATTTACTGATTGAAAAGATAAGTAATACAGACCTTCTAACAGTAATTGATGCTGACGACAGGCGTAAGGTTATTGACATGGACTATGAGATACCAGGTTATTTATTAACAGTTTCTTTCACTGCCTTGTATGATGATGTATTTGAACGCTTTGTTGTCTTAAATATAGAGTACCCTACTCTTTTTACTGATAAGGGTGATGAAGTAAGATTAACAATAGAACAGTATAGAGCAATTGATGAAGAAATCCAAAACATTAAATAAAATGAAATTATTTTTAACTGGGAATTTTAAAAATCCAGCTCAGTTCGACAACGAAAAAAAACGACTTGAGATAAAAGGTAACGAGGTGATTAACCGTTATACCTGTCCTTTTTCAGAAGGTCAGAGAGTTGATTTAAGTTCTCACGTGGAGAACATTACAAAGATAGCAGAAAGTGAAGGTCTGTATCTTGATGAAGATTGGCGTTTAAGTAAGAATGCAAGACTTGAAAAGTCTATTGCAGAATACTTAGATAAAGAAATAGTATATAGAGATCCTCTTCCGGCTATCCTTGCAGACAAAGCTATTATAGAGATATTTGATGTTACGATAGAGGACGTTAAGAGTAAGAAACAATTTAAAAATCTGCTTTTCCCTCGCATACTTTTAGCTAATTTTTTGAGAAATCAGGGTACTGTCTTGCGGGTTATAGCAGAGGACTTCAATAAGTCAAGACCTATAATAAGTTATTATATTTCTCAGTTTACTATTAAGTATAAGAAGAGTAAAAAGTTCAGAGAAGTAAGCGACAGATTTGATAAATTAATCTATGATGAGTTACATAAAAAGGAATTGTGATAACTGCGGTAAAGAATACATGGCAGACACCCGAAATCTGAAAAGAGGTTGGGGGCTATGTTGTTCAAAAAGATGTGCAGCTTTGAAAAGAGAAAGGAATAAACCCGGATATAATCCTTCAAGGGTTGCAGCCAATAATGTTCGTAGAGAGGAATGGAATAATAATTATGAGGACCTTGATTATGACGACCCCGGCGATAGTGAGTATTGGGATAATTCAGATAATTACAGTCATTAAAACTATTAAAACTAAGATAATGAAACAAATAACAAAGGAGGATATAGTCTTTATTGAGTACGATGGAATAGGAAGACCCTTTCAGGTATTTACTAAAGATTTGGAGGGATATGATGCTTTTTATAAAGACAAGCAAATCCAATGTGCATGGAGTTCTTCGGGTATCAATCCTTTTTTAAATGAATTGATAAACGCTAATAAGAAGCGCAATATTTGGTTTAAGGAATCTTTTAGACCAACAAATAATAGCTCTTCCATTGTTAAGATATTATCAGATATAAATATATCCGAAATGGGGTATAAAAAAATTGGAAAAGCAAGATGGATAGACGAAACAGTAGATGCTATTAATAATCATCAAAACTAAATTATGTATATAGTAGAATTGGAGAAAGGAGTATGGATTGCACCTTGGGAGGGCGACCCCGGGCGAACATTGGAAATAGAGAATGCTAAGCAGTATAAACAAAGAAACTGGGCGAAACGTGGGCTGAAAATGGCACGAGAATACAGACCATTTAAGAAAGCTAAAATTAGAAATATTGGTTGTTAGAAGTTGTGACTACTTTTAACCACCTCTAAAATTTGATATTGTCATGAAAAAAAGTACAAGGAGAAAGCTAAGAAATGCGCAGCAATATTGTGATGATAATGATAAATCAACAGAATTTATGTTAGAATATATGCAAGATGTAGCTAATGTTGATCTTGATTGTGTAATGAATTTTCTTTATAAAAAATAAATGGAAATGTTAAACCCTAAAATATCTAAAAGATGCAGTAAGGAAAATTGTATCTTCTATGATAAATTAAACAAGGTTAGTGGATGTAGTAAATTTAACGATAGGCGTAAATGCTCTGTCAGTATTAAGCAAAGGAAGAAAGTAGCAGATCACAGTAGAAAACGTGGAAACACACAAAATCTATATTAAATAAATTTCTAAAAACAAAAAAATGGAAACAAAAAAAAATGAAGTTGTAGTTACTACAAAAGATCCTAACTTAATGTTAGACAAGTATCTTTCAAAACCTTTGATAAAGATGTGGACAGTTGATTTTGCTGATGAAGATACAGGAGAGGTTGTAAAAGTCGATAGACAAGAAGTGTTAATACCGTCAGGTACACTACTTGATGCAGGTGTTATGTCTAAGGTTAATTTCTATCTTCAATCTGAGGAAGTTACTGAAGTTACAGTATCCAATCAAAAGAGAGAAGGAATATTTGTCGAGGATATTACAATGAACGTGTGGAACACAATGGTTGATGTTTCAGGGAATAAAATAAGGGTACTATTATATGCAAATTCAGCTGAAAATGCTATGCTTATTACTCAGGACTTCATAAGCTTGACCTATGCCGGTTTATGTAGTATGTTATCTTTAAAAAACATAGGCTCTTATGTTCTATTAGAAAATTTAACTCAGGTTAAAGATGAAGAATGCGACACTAAACAATACTATAAGATAGAAGTATCAATTCTTCATGACACAGTAGATTATCATCAGAGGTTTGTTGTGTTTGCTAAAGACGTTGAAGCAGCGATGATAGTAATCAATGACTGGATTGCTAAAGGTGGTATAAAGCTTGATTTAGAATCAGAACCCAACTTTACAGTTTCTATTGAATCAGCTAACACGATGGCGTGTAAACATATTATTCCTAAAGAGTTCTCACTAACTTACTGTAAAGAGAAATAAAATGAGTGATTTTAAAAATAGGTTGATCAAAGAACAAACAGGACTTCAAAAGAAATTAGATAGGCTTAACTCCTTTCTGATGTCAGACAAAGTAAAAACTATTAATGAAGTACAGGAATCTCTTTTGAAAGTACAGGTATTTGCAATGGCTACTTATAATCAGTGTTTAAAAGAAAGAATTGGAAGGTTATAAAAATGAGTGATTTTAATAAAAAAATAAAGAAGGTTCTTATAAAACCTTAAAAAATAAAAAACATTATGGGAAAAACGCTATCTCTATTAATTATCGCTTTATTTATTACATTCTTAGGAATAATCGCTGCATCTGCACAACAATTAAAATTCAATGCAGGAATAGAAATATCGTACCATAGCGGACAAAACATAGGCTTTGAAAGGAAAGACTATGGCGTATTGAGGTATGATTATGATAACCTATCAATTTTAACACAATTAAGGCTGAAATATAAATAATTAACACTTATATCGAACACAACTATTTATGAACAGCCCGATAATATGTTTGCTTATACTCCTCATTTAGTGGTTTTTAATATGAAATTAGTAGCGGAAAAAGGAAGGGTTAAATTATCAGTTGCTCATACTTGCATTCATCCAATTTCTGCAAAATCGAGCGGTTTAAGAAATCTGGAAATTACAGGAGGTGAGAAGATGAATATTTCGGTTAGTTATAATATTGAATAAAATAAAGACATCTTAAACGAAAGGAGGGGAAAATGGAAGTATAAAATAAAAAACTTAAAAATGTATGCTTGAAATTAAGCTTGTAGGATGGTCTAAATTTCTATGGGAGCAATCAGGTCCGAATCCTGAATACATTTTGGGTACGTACCTGACAAATAATTCTTAGCTCGAATTAAAATTCTAAATGTCGAGGTTCAGTTCGATCTCAGCGTATCACAATTTTCTTAATCTAAAAACCAAAAAATATGGACATTTTAAAAATCTTCAAGAGAAAAGTAAAAAAGTATGAATTCAAAACCCTTACCTGTGGTAGCGAAGATGCAACAGAAGAAACAACAAAACTACAAAACGAAGATTGGGAAGTTGCCGGAAATGCAACGGCTTTTGTGGGTAGTCTTGGTTATGAAATGATAACAATACCTTTCAAGAGGAGGATAAAATGAAAGCCATAATAGCAATTATACTGTTCCTTTGTTTGTCTTGTAGTATTAATATAACAACTCAATACAAGCTACCTAAGACACGTATTGTTCCTGCTTTCTTATTATCTGATAATATAAAACAGCATATTAAAGAATCCCTAAAGTATTATAAAATCAAGCATTCTAATATTGTTTATGCTCAGGCTATTTTGGAAACAGGACATTTTGGAAGTCGTTTTTGTAAAGAATATAACAATCTGTTTGGATTATACAATTCTCATAAAAAAGATTTCTTTACTTTCAAGCATTGGAGCGAATCAGTTAAGTGTTATAAAACATCTCTCCAGTATAAATACAAAGGAGGTGATTATTATGCCTTTTTGGATAGTATAGGCTATGCAGAAGATCCTGAATATATAGACAAGTTAAAAGTCTTAGTTGATAATTTAGATTATTAACAGTTTTGTGTTTTACAACATATACAGAATGTAAATATATAAGTATTTTTATGAATTCAAAAAAACAAAATAATGGATAAAGAGATACAAGAGTTACAACAACGTGTTATGCGAGAGGTGTGTAATCGTGTTTCTGATGCAACTAAAGCAACACAGGCAATAAGAATAGGCGATATGAACTGTGTGTATATGGCAGCAGGAATGGATGTTAAACAAACAGCCAACAGTCTGAAACAAGTATTAGAATATAAAAAGAAACTTGCGTTGGGGATGTTAAAATGTACTGATATTGATCAAGTAGAAGAGTTCCTTGATGCTTTATTATATTCTGACGAGATAATTAAGCAGCTACTTGGCATGGGAAAGTATAAAGATAATCTATGGAAATAGAAATCACAGGAATAGAAATGTCAATATCAGAGCAGGAAAAACTTTTTAATATTATTGTTAAGAGAGTGG
>Ga0172378_10003653_pt1 | contig 14447 bp, 8 predicted proteins | sample GrowelOW332metaG_FD_119755 | JGI IMG/M metagenome (GOLD analysis project Ga0172378, IMG submission 119755) | Groundwater microbial communities from an aquifer near a municipal landfill in Southern Ontario, Canada - Pumphouse #3_1 metaG | ecosystem: Environmental > Aquatic > Deep subsurface >... | reverse complement strand
AATTTTTTTACTTCAATTTTAGAAAGAACTGGTTTTAAATTTAGTATTTATAATTCTGATATTAAATTTAACTATCAAGATTTACAAATTGAAAATACTATATTTAACGGAACAGCCTCTCTTGATTATGGTTTAAATTTAAGTAATTTGTCATTAAGTTTTTTTGAAACAGAAATTGGTTATAAAGGAAAACTTTTCAACTTAAAGGAAACTGACCTTGCCATAAACGAAAACGATGAGCTTGGCCTCATTATTAATGGTTTTAACTTTAAAAATAATTTCTCAATTGATAAAATATATTTCCATGGGCTTTCAGATCTTTTATTTGATCGGGTTGAAAACCCAGAAGGAAAGGGCACAATCTATTTAGAGTCAGTTGAAGGTTCATATCAGGGATTTGATTTTAATATCGATGAATTAAATCTGAATTTGCTATATAATTTTAATCAAAAGAATTTTTCTTCAACTATAACTAGTAAAAATTCTGATTTCTCATATTTAGATTACAACTTAAAAAATTCTTTAATTAATATAAATATCAATTATTTAGATAAAACTAATATTATTTCTTCTTTAAGTTTAGAAAATTCTATTTTTACTTTAGTTAATAAAAGAATTGATTCTATTTCTCTACCATTTTTAAACGGAAATCTTAAATATAATTTAATAACTAAAGATTTTTCTTCCAATTTAAATTCAAATTTGGTTAACTTTTCCGAAATGAAGGAATTTGGTTTAAATAATACTGAAGTTTCTAGTTTATCTGCAACTGTAAATTATTTAGATTTTAATTATTCTGGAATTTTTGATTTTGTTGGAAAAACTGATTTTAGTAATTCAATTTTAGGTAATTTTAAAAGTAATATTCATTTTGAATTTCAAGAAAATGATTTAATTCAATCTGCAAAATTAGTTTTGGATGACTTTTATCTTAAGACTATAGGAGGAGGAAATAACCTTACTTTAAATTATAAACAAGATAAGGAAATAAGAGATATAAATTTTGATATGAATTTATTAAATAGTGTACTATTAGAAGGAGATTATAACTTATTTAATGACGATATTTTAGTAAATTTAGAACTAAAAGATTTTAATTTTGCTACTTTTAATAATTTATATGAAATATTACCAAATATTACCAAAAAATTTATTAAACCTTCAACGAACTTTAGTTCAAGTATTAGGCTTGAGAATAACGGATTTCAAAACCTAAATGGAAATATATTTTTGACCATGGCAGCAAAAGATTTAGATTTATATGGAAAAAATGAAAATTTTGCATTAATAGTTAAAGCTAACTCTAAGGATGATTTATTTTTTATTAATAATTTTACTTTAAGTGGTTTGGGTTTGCGTTTGTACTATGATGGAACAATAAATAATGAAATAATTCAACAAGGGGACTTTGATAATTTTAATCTCTTACCTGAAGGTAAATTTGTTTTACAGAAAATTCAAAATGGCGAAAAATTATTAGCTTTGGATTTTTTGGTACAAAATGAAAATTTAAGTGTTTTTAATTTAAGCTCACCATTAAAGAAAGATTTTTACTTTAAAGGTGAAATAGTTCACGATGATACTAAAACATACGAATTGAATACCGAATTAAATTATTCCAATATTAATTATTCGTTAAAATTCCTCTTGGATTTTCAAGATTTAACCCTTTCAATATTATCGACAGGTTTATCTTTAAATTTAGGTTATGATAAAGAAAATTCAATTTTCAATATAGATGGTAATCTTGATGAATTTCCACTTTGGTTTCCCTCTGAAAAATCATTAGGACTTTCTTCAATTATAAAGGGTAAAATAAATTTACTTGATGATATTTTTAACTTTTCCTTGGAAAATTTTGAAATTAATGGCTTCGAAGAGGGAATATTAAGGTTTGATTTTGATGTTACTAATTCAGAAGTTAATTTTGAAAATATAAAAATTGGTTTCTCTAAAGATGATCCAGCCTATGGTTTTATTAAATTTAATTTTGATAATTGGTCAACATTATTTCAGAGAGATTTTTCTAATTTAACCTTTAGGTTTAGTTTAATCAAAGATGATGAACAAATTGAGGCTGCATTTTTAAAACAGCAATATTTAGTTGAAGTACAAAATGTTAATTTAAACGATTTTATTATGAACAAGAATTCTTCAAAAAGTATATTTAACTTAAAGATTTTAGGAAGAACTCAAGAAGATTCTTATGGAACCTTTTCTCTAAACTTAAACGATAAAATTTTAAATGGAAACCTTTATTATAAAAACCTTTCTTTAGATATTTCTAATGGTAATTTAGACTTTGGAGATTTGCAAATTAAAAATCTGGAAGGTACCATTGATTTAAAAAATTTGGATTTTAACTTGGGTGGATTTGTAGATTATAATAAAACACAATCTGAAAAAGATGTAAATCATAGTTTTAATTTTGCAACCAGTACTAATTATTCTTTAATTTTTGAAAAATTAGTTGAATATTATAATTTGAAAGAATTTAAACTATCTAACCTTTCAAATTTTAATTTTTCTATTCCTGATTTTAATAGTTTAATTGAAGGTTTAACTTTAAAAATGGTTTTTTCAAACTTTGATCTTTGTAATTCTGAATACAAATTAGATGATTTGAATTTTAATATAAGTTATTTAAACAATAATTTACTTGTAAATGGAAATTATCTAAATGGAAACTATAATTTTGCTAAAAAATCCATAAATTTAGCTCTGAATAAAAAATGGGGATTTGGTTTTAATATCGATGGTAATTTTAATTCTGAATTTGATATTTATATAAATAATCTATATTTACCAGCCAATATAATTAATTATTTAATAGATTTTCCTGTCGTTAATATTTACGAAGGAATTCTGGAAGGTGAGCTCTATCTTTATGGAGATGCAAAGAAAATGCATTCCTATGGAACAATTACTTCAGATAAAACAGGATTTTCTTTATTTTTTACACCTGGACAAATAATCCATATTCCAAATCTATCTTTGTTTATTGTTGATGGAGAAATGAACACTCCAAATTTACCAATTTTCTTTGAAAAAGAAGCTGATCATATTTATAAGAAAGGAAAAATTCAATTTATAGGAGATTTAAGTAATCCTCAGAATTTTACCTATAAATTACTTTTAGATGCTGTTGATCCTGTTTACGTTTGGTATCCAATTTCTAATAATAATTTTAATATAAATATTGAAGTAGAAGCTACAGGTTTGATTACTCTTGGTGATGATGGAGAATTTTCTTATTTTTATACCGATGTTTCTATTGCCAATTCCTTGATAGATACAATTTTTACAAGAGAAATTCCTTCTTGGTACCCAATAGAAGGTAAATTTGCGGTAAACTTAAATATAGTAACAGGGAAAAATAATGAATTTTATTTTCCAGGGAAAAAGGATCCAATCTTAAATGTAACTTTGAATGAAAACCAAAAAATCAATATAAATTTGGATCCAGTGACAAATGAGTTTGGAATTGACGGACAAATTGGATTTAAAAGTGGGCAAATATATTATTTCCAAAAAGATTTTAGGGTAAATTCAGGTACATTGAAATTTCAAACTGAACAGGCAGGGAAAGGAAATGAAGGAATATTAATAGATCTTTCAGCAAAAATAAGAGATTATGATAGTGATGGAAATAAGGTAGATATTTATTTAAAGTTAAAAGATGCAAGTTTAAATAATATAAATCCAACTTTTGAAAGTATTCCGTCTCTAAGTGAAAATGAAATATTAAAAATTCTAGGACAAAATATTCTTCCAACTGGAATTTATCAAGGAGCTTCTTTATCATCAGTGGCATCCGTTACAGTGGCAGCTGCTGATGCAATTTCCAAATTAGGACTATTAAACACTAACGAAAATTTTAATATTACTCAGGTAATAAAAGAATCTTTAAGCTTGGATATGTTTACTTTCCGTTCAAATATTGTTCAAAATCTTGTAACTGAGGTTCTTCCTGGTGGTTATATTTCTAAAGACATAGATCCAGTTGCAAGATATCTTGATGGGACAAATTTTTATTTTGGAAAGTACTTGGGAAATGATTTGTTCCTTCAAGGGTATTTAGGATTAAAGGCCGAAAAGTATTCTGGAAATAAAATGATTTCAGGATTTTTAAGTGAAGATTTGATTTTAGATATGGAAATAAGCGTTGATTGGGAAAATCCTTTGGGTGTTTTTTCTGTGTTTTTCAAACCAACGGAGTTGTCGATTTTTAATTTATTCGATACTATAGGTTTTAGTATTTCAAAGAAAATTAGTTTTTAGTTTAATTAGGAGTTGTAATGAAAAAGAATATATTAATAATAATTGTTATTATGATAAGCTTAACTCTTCCCTTGTTTGCAGAAGAAGCAAATTGGTGGGAAGGACAAATAATGCAACAATTGCAAGCAACTGGATTAAAGAATATTAGTCAAACTAAGGTTGATGATATTTTGTATCCATATCGTGGTAAACAATTTACAGATGCAACTTTTACAGAACTACAAAATAAATTATACGCTCTTGATGGAGTCAGTTACATTGTAATTGATGTAAAAAAGTTTAGTGAGAATTCCAATAATTCAAGTATAACTTTTGATTTTACTGAAACTCCTATGGTTAATAAAATTGAATTTAAAGGCAATGAAAGAATAAACTCTTCTGATCTTTTAGCAGGGGTAACAAGTGTTTCTTCAGGACAATTTTTTGATGTTGATTTAAAGATGGCCACTAATTTATTAGTTAATCAAGTTAAACAAGTTTATATCCAAAAGGGATTTGATGATGCAAAGATAGAATTTGATTCAGAATTAGATATCTTAACTAATAAAGTAAATTTAATTTTTAATGTTAATGAAGGTGTTCAAAAAAGAGTGGTTGATATCCAATTTGAGGGAAATGAAATATTTGAATCTAGTTTATTAAGTAGTAAATTGGTATCTAAGAAAAAAAGCTTGTTCCATTCTGGATATTTAAACTCTGCTAATATTGAAAAAGATAAGGTTGCTATAATCTCTTATTATCAAACACAAGGCTATGTAGATGCAGTAATTACTGAAACAAAAGTAGAAAATATTGAAAGTAGTGAAAAGAATTTAAAATATCAAGAAGTAAAAATAGTATATGTCATAAATGAAGGTTTGCAATGGACTTATGCCGGTATGTCAGTAACAGGTAATTCTGTTTTTTCTGATGATGAAATAAATAACCTTATTACATTAAAGACAGGTGAAAAGGTAAACTTAGAATCTGTTTCACAACAATTCTCAAAAATAACAGATTTATATTATAATAATGGATATATAAACCATGTCGCCAAAGTTAATGAAAATAGAGACGATGTTAAAATGACTATTAGCTATGTTTTAAACATAACTGAAAATGAACAAGCTATTGTAGATGAAATTACTATAAGTGGAATTACCCAAACTAAGTCTAAAGTATTTGAAAGAGAGATAACCTTAGAAAAAGGTAAAGTTTTCTCTAAAGAAGATTTAATCACAAGTTATCAAAACTTATATAACACAGGCCTTTTAACAAATCTTAATTATAATATTAAAAACCTTCCTGATAATAAAATTAGTATTGAATTCTTACTTGAAGAAGGGAAACAGACAGATATTAATTTTGGAGCTACCTTTGGTGGTACAGTTGATGGATTTCCAATAAGTGGATTCCTTCAATGGTCAGATAAAAATTTTAGAGGGTTAGGACAAGATTTATCAGTTAATACTACTTTATCTCCTGATACCCAGGAAGTTTCCTTATCCTTTAGTGATGATTGGTTTAAAAATACTCGATGGTCAAATAAATTTTCTTTGAATTTTTCTAGAACTCAAGTTGATGATGTTCTTCAAAGAGGAATTTCAAGTAATTATTACACTGGTGAAGATGATGATAGCAGCTTCCCTCTAGGATATTTGAGCTATTCAGCTTATGAAAACAGTGAGTACTCTGACCCAGCTGATCAATATTTAATGGATTATGATTTGTATCGTATTAGTTTTGGTTACAGTACTGGATATACCTTTATATATAACGTTGGAAGGCTTTCATTTGGGACAGGACTTAGTATTGGATTAAATAGGGCTATTTTTGATTCTAGTTATGACCCTTATGAAAATTTAATTAAACTTTATGGAGAAGACTGGCAATTTTCAAATAAACTGACTTTTGCATTTCAGTGGGAAGCAAGTGACCTTGTTGATAAAACAAAAAAAGGATATGTTCTATCTCAATCCTATACCTATGCAGGAGGACTACTAGGAGGACTTTCCAATTATATAAAATCTACAACAAGTGCTGCAGGATATATTAAGTTATTTGGAATTGAAGGGGAAAAGACTACTAAAAATGCTGTTCTTGGTGTAAGTAGTTCTTTGAATTTTATGTTACCTCAATTTTACGATAATTCAACTGATACAAGTAATCCCGGTTTGAATTGGCATTCAGCTTCTCTTGGTGCTACTACCTATGAATTATTATATATTGATGGAATGACTATTGGCAGAGGCTTTGACACTATGACTGGTTTTTCCTTCCTTATGGATAATATGATTGAGGTTGGATATCCACTTGTAGAGGATGTTGTTCAAGCAGAAGCTTTTACAAGTTTTACTGGAGTTCAGAAATCATTAAGTGAACTTAATGATATTTCTTGGTACATGGCAGCTGGAGTTGGTTTAAAAATTAAAATTCCAGGTTTCCCATTGGGCCTTTATCTAGTTAAAAATGCTACCTATAATACAAGCAGTAATAATAGTTTTGAATGGGTAGGTGGTGAGTTATTTAGTAATGATGCCAATACTAATAGTGGTTTAAGTTTAGTTCTTGCAATTTCTACTAGTTTGATTTAATTTAATTTGAGGATTAAATTTTGACTGAAAACCTTACACCATTAATGAAGCAATATTTTTCGATAAAAGAAAAACATCCAAATGAAGTTTTATTCTTTCGTTTGGGTGATTTTTATGAAATGTTTGATAATGATGCCAAAGAAATTTCAAGGCTTTTGAATTTAACATTAACCCATCGTGGTTCTTCACCAATGTGTGGGATACCTTTTCATGCAGCTAAAAATTATATTAAACGTTTATTGGATTTAGGAAAGAAAATTGCTATTTGCGAACAGCTTGAATTAGCAAGTCCGGGAAAAACATTAGTTAAGAGAGATGTAATTCAAGTAATTACACCCGCAACAGTAGTCGAGGATGAATTTTTAAATTCAGGTTCTTATAATTTTCTTCTTTCAATTTATGGTCATTCAGCTTGCTATTGTGATATTTCTACTGGAGATTTTTTTCTAAAACGTCTGGATGAGAAAAATAAAATTTCTAGTATTCAAACTTTAATTGAACAAATTGTTCCTACGGAAATTTTAATAAATGAAGATGAATATTTTTTAAACGAAGAACTTCGCCTTCTTCTAGATCAAGGAAATTCCCTAGTTACGAAACTACCAAATTGGTATTTTTCAAATAAAAATGGTGAAAGCTTAATTAAAGAATTTTCTATCAATAATTCTTATGAAAAATACTTGGAAGGACCTCATGATAAACTAAATAATGTTTGTTTATCTCTTCTTCGTTATATTAAAGCAACTTCAAAATCAACCCAAATACAATATTTTGACTTTAAACTTGTTAATGATAAGAAATACCTTCAAATTGATGAGAATTCCAGAAAAAATCTTGAGTTGTTTACAAATAATTATGACTCTAGTAAAAAGTATTCTTTATTTAACACTATAGACCGAACCACAACCTCTGCAGGGCAACGCATGTTAAAACAATGGCTTAGTTTTCCTTTGTACAACATAGAAGAAATAATATTTAGACAAGATTGGATAAAATTTTTTATAAAGAATGATGAATTAAGAAAAAGTTCAAAAAAATTTCTTAACAATAGCATGGATATAAAAAGATTGACTAATAGAGTTTTCTTAAAAAGAGCAAAACCATTTGATCTTGTTGGAATTAAATATACTCTTAAATCCTTTTTAAGTATTTATCAACTTGATATAGAAAAGTTTAATACTCTTTTCGATGAAAACCTTAAAGATGGTGAAATTGAAGAAATAAAACAACTTATTCTTGTATTGGATAAAAGTATTAATGAAGAAAATCGTGGACCTTTTGTAAGTGGTAAAGTAATTTTAGATGGTTTTGATAATGAATTAGACGAAATTCGTAAATTGATACAAAATCATAATCAAGTTTTTGAAAATTATTTAAATGAAATTAAAAAAGAAACTGGAATTACCAATATTAAATTAGTTAATAGTCGAATTTCAGGTTATGTTATTGAAGTTTCCAAGGGACAACTAGATAAAGTTCCTTCTCAATTTATAAGAAAACAAACACTGGTTAACAGTGAACGTTTTGTAACTGATGAACTTAATGAATTTGAAAAACAATCTTTATTAAATGAAAAAAAAGCAGAAATTTTGGAAAAGGAAATTTATGAAAAAGTTTCTAATTTTTGTAGTAGTAAAGCTAAAGTTTTAAATTTAATTGGAAATTTCTTAAGTTTGATAGATTGTTTTCAAAGTCTTTCAAATATAGCTATTGAAAAAAATTATAATTGCCCAATAATTACTGATACAACTGAATTAACTATTATTAAAGGCCGCCATCCTGTTGTTGAAAATAACATACCACCAGGAAGCTTTGTTTCTAATGATACAAACTTAAACCCTCCATTTGTTTTGATGACCGGACCAAATATGGCAGGAAAATCTACTTATCTTAGACAAAATGCTTTAATAGTTCTTCTAGCACAAATTGGTTCCTTTATTCCTGCAGAAAAAGCAGTTATAGGACTTACAGATAAAATTTTCTGTCGGGTAGGAGCAAGTGACAATTTAGCTCGTGGAGAATCTACATTTCTCGTAGAGATGAAAGAAGCAAGTTTTATAATTCGCACCTGTACAAAAAAATCCTTAGTGATTATGGATGAAATTGGAAGAGGGACTAGTACTCAAGATGGAATGTCTATAGCTTATGCAATAATTGATTATCTTAAAAAAAATTCAATTAAAACCCTTTTTGCTACCCACTACCATGAATTAACTTATCTTGGAGATAAAGACGTCAATCTTTTAACTTTAGATGTCACAAATGAAAATAACCAGATAAAATTTTTAAGGAAGGTTATACCAGGGGTTGCTAAATCTAGTTATGCACTTCAAGTTGCAAAACTAGCAGGAATGCCTTATCAAGTGTTAAAAAATGCATCAAAATTTCAAAAAGAACATTTTGCAGACTACTCTTTATCAGGCCAAAGAGATCTTTTTATTGATGCCGCAATTGATTCCTCTATGGATGAAAGTGAAGAAAAATTAAGGTTAATAAAAGAGAAACAAGACAAGCTTTTAAAGGAAATCTTAAATCTCGATTTAGACAACCTTAGTCCTTTTCAGGCATTGATTATGCTTTCTGATTTCAAAGAAAAAATTAAGTGTTTATTAGAAGATGTGTAATTTGTAATAAATTAATTGAAGGAAACAATGAGTACATTTGTAAGACTTGTCAAAGTTTTATTGAAAAAGATTTCTATAATAATTATCTTTACCGGTGCCCAAATTGTTATCACCTTTTGTTAACTAGTAAATTAGATTGTAAGTATTGCAAAAAAAATGCCTTTAAAATTTACTCGTTAGCTGATTATAAAAGTTCTTCAAAATTTATTTTATTAGGTTTAAAATTTTATAAAAGGAAAGATTTAGCTCCGTTAATTGGAAAGCTATATTATAGAGAACTTTGTCTATTAATTGAACCAACAAAAGCTGCGATAATTCCCATTCCTTGTAGTAAAGAAGGAAAAAAATTAAGAGGCTATGATCAGATGGATTTAATCTGTAATAATATTAACCTTCCAACTTATAAAGTTCTTTTTAGAAATGATAATTTTCAACAAAAAAACTTGAATGATCATGAACGAATGCTAAATTATGAAAATAAATTTGATTTGGATGTTGAGAAAATTAAACAAATTAAAGAGCCTTTTCTATTTTTAATTGATGATATTTATACTACAGGATTCTCAATGAAAGCAGCTTTTGAAATAATTAAAAAAAACTGTAATAAAGAAATATGTGGTTTTACATGGTTTTCAAGACCTGATTTATGAGATTAATTATATAGGAGTTACGCATCAAACACTTGAAAACGAAGAGCAAATAGTTAAACAGCAAGCAATAAAGCAAGTTAGAAAAGTTGAAACAAACCTTATTTTGGGGAAGGAAATACTTTTTCTCTTGCTTTTCTTTTAACAGTGTATTAAACTTAACTTAATACAGGAGATGCCATGCAAAAATTGCCAGATTGGGTCCTTAAGTACAAAACTAAGGGTATTTATGTGAAGAAGACCAAGACAGGATATGCCCTTTACAGAGGGCACTCCGAGAGGGTTACCGGTAAAAGCTACCCTGTATTCCGCTGTGATGAATACTTGGGCATAGCAACCGAAAAGGATGGTCTTGTGCCTTCGAAGCCACCTGTTAAGGCGGGAATAAAGGTTTTCCGTTATGGGTTTTGTTGTATCTCCGAGACCTTGTGCAATGTATTGCGACTTAATCCTAAAAGGCTCGGCATGAATGCAGATATCCTTTTTGTCAAGGCCGTGCTTGGTTATGAAGGCAGGGAAAGCCAAGTAGGATATGAAGGCAGCTGGCTGTCCATCCTGTTTCCGGGACTTAACTTAGATGAAAAATTAAGTAATCAAGAAAATCAGTTTCTTCCGACTTTAAGGCGACAAGTAGAGTCGAAGCTAAATGATAAGCTTGGCTCTGAGAAAGACGAACTGCTTGCACTTTCCTCAAACCTGTATGCGGTATATGTAAACGGTGGATGGCATCTTTCTGAGTTGTCCGAGAGACTAAAGGTCCTTGCCTTGAAACATTCAGTTTCACTTGAACTAGGAGGTAAACATTATGGAATTTGATACACTAAGGATGCAAATAGATGATTTTCAGTCTTCCAGCACTATAAGTATCAAGAATGCAGGTAATGAAACAAGAGTTCGCATTCTTAAGAAAATTCTGAAAATATTCAACTCTGTTTCCGACATCAGGGTGCAGGGACGTGTTACTTACCGTATGAATGAGATCATCCTTATGCTCTTTCTTGCTACACTAGCAGGATCGGAGAGTTGCCTTTCCACAGAAGATTTCTGGAAATCCAATAACAAGCTTTATAAACGTCTTTTCAACAAGGATGAAATTCCAAGTCACGATACGTTTCGGAGAATTCTTGGGCTCATAAAGTCAGATGAATTTAATTCGTTGTTGGTAAGGGTATTGGGCAATTCAGATACGGCAATTAGGAAAGCTTTGAAGCTTCCGGTTCCGAAAAAAAAGATCATATCAGTAGATGGCAAGCAACTGAGGGGAACAGGGCGTAAAGCCGACACTGCCGAGGAGATCAAAGATCTACAGATTCTCAATGTATATGACCAGGATTCCCAGACATGCCTCTTCTCCGAAGCGATTGAATCAAAGACAAATGAGATTCCCCACGCCCAGAAGATACTTTCGAGGATGAACCTAAAGAACACTGTGGTTACCTTCGATGCAATGCATATGCAGACTAAAACCATCAGTATTATTACCGAAGCTAAGGGAGACTATGTTGGTGGATTGAAGGGAAATCAAGGGAAAATCTCTGATTTTGCCAAGGAGTTATTCACTCAAGAAAATCTTGAGAAACTTAAGAATGTTGACCTCTGCTACCATATGACGAGCGAGATTAGTCACAATCAGCTTGAAGTAAGGGAATTCTTTCTGTACCCACTGACAGCAAGCGAAAAGAAAGGTCGATTTTCCAACTGGAAGAAGGTGCATGCCTTGATATGCATGAACAAGACTATGATTCACAATGTCACTGGCAAAAAGACGAACGAAATGCGCTATTATCTTACAAGCCTTAAAGACATCGGCGATGCGTCGTACTGTATAAGATCACACTGGAATATTGAAAATAGCCTTCACTGGAACCTTGATACAGTCTTTCACGAGGATTCCATGACTCTAAGTGACAGGAACGCAGCTCTCAATCAGGACTTGTTGAACAAAGCATGCCTTTCTCTCTATAAGAGATTGAGCGATCTCATGGGGGGAAAGGAAAAGATTAGCAAAAGGAGACTAAGAAAAATATTCGGATGGAATTTCAACGATGCCATGTCCAAAACGTTGACGATCATGGACCCAAGCACCTTTGCAAAATCTGTGGAGATTACACCAAAAAAATCTAAATAGCCGAAAAAAAAGACAAGAATATAAGTAAATTGGAATTCATCTAGGGGGTGGATTCCTTTGTATGTTCTAAATTATCCTCATAACCAAGAAAACTTCAAAAAACAAACTAATAGTAAGAAACAAGTCTGTAAGGGTCTGAAAAAGGCAACGAGTCAAGATTAGCATTGGTCAAAAAATATTTGGTGCGTAAGTCCTAATAAGTAAATATAATAGAAATAAAAAACTTGATATTTAAGAAAAACTAATGTACACTAATCGTATTAATGTTGGATACAACGTGGGCTAAACAATAATTTATTATTTTAAACATTTTAAACAATATTTTAGAATTTCTACATTTATTTCAATATTAAAGACTAAGTATATTACTTTCTATTTACTAAAAAAACGTAAAGAGGTAAAAATGAAATTTATAAAAAAACATATAACAACTATGAAATATTGTTATGCTGTATCTACTACAGTAGTCGATAATAAAACCATTTTATTATTTGCTCCGGACACATTAGGTCCCTGCATTGGGGTTAATGCTGAAACTCTAGAAAAAGAAGAAATATGGAAAGAACCAGGTGGAACAATGTCGATGGTGCAAATTCCTGGTCTTAATGGAGATTTCATAGCTGTACAAAAATTCAATCCAGCATTTGAAGCTGCAAAGGCAAAACTTGTTAGAGTAATAAGAGAAAATAATAGTTGGAAAGTTTTGCCTTATTTCGAAATGCCTTACGTGCATAGAATAGATATTATTCAAAGCAACAAGGAATATTACTTGATTTGCTGCACTGTTTGTTCAAGCAAAAAATCAGTAGATGATTGGAGTAATCCTGGGTCTATATATATAGCTAAAATTGATCCAAACCACATGGAGAATAAGCCACAATTTAAGGTTTTAAAAGACGGCTTAACAAGAAACCACGGTTATTGGAGAAATGAAGAAAAAGGAAAAATAACTTCATATGTTTCCTCTGACCAGGGAGTTTTTCAAATAACTCCACCAACAAGTAGAAATGGACAGTTTACAATTAAAAAAGTTATAGACGCTCAAGTTTCAGATGTTGCTTTATGTGATATTGATGGGGATGGAAAACTAGAAATAGCTACCATTCAGCCTTTTCATGGTACTGATTTTGTTGTTTACCATGATTCAGATAATGGTTACAAAGAAATGTATCGTTATCCAACACCAATGGCATTTATACATGTAGCTTGGGCAGGAGAATTAGCTGGGAAAACTGTATTTTTAGGTGGGTGTAGAGAAAAACAAAAAGAACTCTTTATGCTTTACTGGAATGGAGAAACTATTGAAAAGCAAATTATTGAAGTAGGGGCTGGCCCTAGTAATGTAAAGAAACTAATTCTAAACGGAAAAGAAATCCTTGCTGTGGCAAATAGAGAAACGAATGAAGCGGCTATGTTCTTAATAGAAAAAAATTAGAAACAATCAATAAATTTTGATAAATAAATAAATAAAAGAAGGAAAAAAATGATTTATGATACTTTAGAAAATGCAGAGAAATATAAAGGAATAAACCCTTTATTAGATGAAGCTTTGACTATTTTGGCTTCGGGAAAACTTAAAGATTATGAACTAGGAGTTCACAAAATCAAAGGCGATCAACTAAGAATTCATATCAACGATTATAAAACAAAAGATAAAAATAAATGCGAATATGAAGCACATAAAAATTTTATTGATATACACTATACTATTTCAGGAAATGAAATCTGTTATTTCAAATCATTAAAAGATATGGAAATTATAGGAACTTTTGATAGTAAAAATGATATTGGTTTTTATAAAAATGATGAAAGAACTAATCATGCTTTTAATATTTCTAATGAAAATTTCATTATAGTATTTCCTCAAGACGCCCATAAACCTTCCTGTTCAACAACTGAAGAAGGTGAAAACTTAAGAAAGGTTGTTTTAAAAGTATTTTACGATCCTAGCCAAAAATAAAATAATTAAGTCACTTTCACCGTAATACTAAACCTCACCATTGTTTCACTCATCTCAATAGAGGTGAGTTTTTTTTAAATTAAAATTTTTAATAAAAAAAGAACTGAGCCTGTAGAGTATACAAAGCCCAGTTCTTAGAATTAGTTATCAATTTGATAACTTACATTGTTACACCCAATTTCTTGTAGAAGTCCATTCTTTTCTTTGCGTCATCTTCTGACTTCTTGAAAAGTT
>Ga0172378_10003651_pt1 | contig 14451 bp, 13 predicted proteins | sample GrowelOW332metaG_FD_119755 | JGI IMG/M metagenome (GOLD analysis project Ga0172378, IMG submission 119755) | Groundwater microbial communities from an aquifer near a municipal landfill in Southern Ontario, Canada - Pumphouse #3_1 metaG | ecosystem: Environmental > Aquatic > Deep subsurface >... | reverse complement strand
TATCTGATATTCCAATCTTAGGTGCTTTCTTTACTTCAATTTATCCTTTTGAAATTGTAATCATCCTTTTAGCTATAATAATGGCTTATATTTTGAACAAAACTCCAATAGGCCTTAGAATTAGAGCTTGTGGCGATAACCCTCAAGCTGTAGATGCCGCGGGGGGGAATGTAGAACGTATTCGATTTGCCTCTGTAATGGTTTCCGGTGCGCTTTCTGGAGTTGGTGGTATGTGTTTTGCTTATTCAATTTCAACCAACTTTTCACCAAGCATCTATGCTGGTTTTGGTTATTTATCAATTGCTGCTTTAATCTTTGGTAACTGGAAGATTATTCCAACTTTATGGGCGTGCATATTGTTTGGTTTTGCTCGTAGTGGTGGATATTTCTTGGTTTCTAAATTAGAGTTGCCAAGTTCTTATAGTGATTTAGTTTTAACCTTGCCGTACATTATAACTTTACTATTGTTGATCTTCTTCTCTAAATCTAACAGAGCTCCTCGTGCTTTGGGAGAAATTTACGATAAAGGTAAGCGATAAAGAAAATATCCCAGTTTTGGGATATTCTCTTTAAAAATTCATTTTAAGGTATAACCGTTATCTACTAGTAGAGTCTGACCATAAATACCTTGGCTTTCTGCTAGAAAGAAGACCGCTTTAGCAATTGTAAGAGGTGTTAGCATTTCGCCTTTTACACTATGAGTTTGGTACAACTTATCTAAGTCTGAACCTACTAATCGTTCAACTTCTATTAAACCAGGAGCAACTGCATTTACTCTAAGCCCAGTTTCAAAGGCAAGAGAGGCTGTATAAGCTGAAACTGCGCCTTTAGAAGCATCGTAATGAGCAGTGGTACCAAAGCCTGGATGAAGTGCATTCAAGGACGAAATATTTACAATAGAACCATCATTTTTCTTTAAAAGTGGTAAGAGGGTTTGTATTGTTAAAAAGAGGCCTCTCATGTTTAAATTAAAAACTTTATCAAAGTCCTCTAAAGGTAAGGATTCTTGCTTACCTGAGGTAAATACTCCGGCATTATTAACAAGCACATCAAGAGAGGTGAGCTTTGTTAGCTTTGCCTTTATATCCTCAGGGTCGGTTAAATTTACAACTATTGCATGTTCCCCAACTGCTTTATCTTTTGTGGTGACAGTATAAAATACTTCATAACCAGCGCTTTCAAATTCTTTACAGATGGCCATTCCTAAATTAGAACGGCCTCCGGTAACTAACACTTGTTTCATTTTAAAGCCTCACATATATAAGGCTTTAAAATAGGATATTTTTCTCCTATTTCAAACGAACCATGTTCATACATCTCACTTTTGTAACGTGGAGACAAAATGGTTGAAAAGAGAGCATACCCTAATTTCTTTTCTTTGATAAAGGTAGTTTGATAATAGCCTTTTTTTACAAGGCTATGACGATTATTTTCATCTAAAACGGTACTTTCTATTATTCCCTCAGAAGATAGCGTTAATTGCTCAGCGCTATCACCTTCAAGGAAAAACCAGGCTTCATCTTCACTTAATTTGTGAAGATGCGAAAATTCATCTTCACTCATAAGATAATATATCATCCCAGCCCCTTGGCCGAATTCTTCTATGAACTTTATATAGCCACCTTCACCTTCAAGCTTTACCATGCCATAGGCTTTTATAATTTCTTCTATGCTTCTGGCCATGTGGTAATAATCTTTTTAACAAGAGAAGTGAATTCACCTTTTACTCTTTGACCCATTTCAAGTACTTCTTCATGATTGAGAGGTTGGTCTAGAATACCGGCGCCCATGTTAGTCATACAGCTAATTCCTAAAAGATTCATCTTCATATGAGATGCAGCAATGGCTTCTGGAACGGTAGACATACCAACCGCATCTGCTCCAGCAAGGCGTGCAAATCTAACTTCTGCAGGAGTTTCAAATTGTGGCCCCGCAAAGAGCATATAAACGCCTTGCTTAAGGTTAATGCCTAACTCTTTACCGCAAGAGAGCGCGTGTGAGGCAAGCTTTGGGGTATAGGTTTTGCTCATATCGAAGAATCTGTCACCCAAGGTATCTTCATTGTGGCCAGTCATAGGAGACTCTGGCATTAGTTTGATATGGTCAGTTATAACCATTAAGTTACCGGGGTTCCAGTCGGTGTTAACACAACCTGCTGCATTAGTTAAGAAGAGGTTATTTATGCCCATCATGTGCATTACTTCGATAGGATAAACTACTTGTTGCATGCTCCAGCCTTCGTAAAAGTGGAAACGACCTTGCATGCACATTACCATTTTGTCTTCGAGCTTTCCAATTACCAACTGTCCTTTGTGTCCAGGTGCTGTGGAGACTGGAAAATGTGGAATAGTTTTATAGGGAATAAAAATTGGATTTGTAAGTTCTTCTGCAAATTCTCCTAGCCCTGAGCCTAAAACAATAGCTACATCTATTTTCTTGTTCTCGATACAGCTTTGAATATAAGCTGCACTTTCCTTTAATTGATCAATTCTTTCACTCATACTAACTCCTATTAGTCTTTATAATAATTAAATAATTCTTCAGGTTTATAAATCTTTTTATCTGTCACGCATCCTTTTACTAAGGACGGTGGGGTGATATCAAAAGCAGGGTAATACCCTTTAACGCCTTCCATTGTAGTCTTTGTTTCAAAGGCATGTAGGACTAATTCGGGGTCACGCTCTTCAATATTTAAAGAAGCAGCATCTGGATGTGCTTTGTTAGGTTTTCCCGTAACATAATAAGGGATGCCATAATACTTGCAAGCAAGGGCAATTTGAAAAGTTCCCACTTTATTGCAAACAGTACCATCAACACAAATTACATCAGCTGCGGAAGTAAATACATCAACATTCTTCTTCTTAAGCACATACCCTGGCATATTATCTGTAATTACTGTAACGTCAAAACCCATATCACAGATGCAACTGGCGGTCAGTCTTGCCCCTTGAAAGTAAGGTCGTGTTTCAGGACAGAAGAACTTAACTTCATTATTCTTTTTTCTAAGTGCTCTGAGTAGCATTCCAACAACAGTTTCTGCCCAACACTGAGTCATGACCGTGCCTTGCTGTGGAATCTTATCTGCTAAAAGAGTTCCCATTTTTTCACAATAGGAATAAACCTCGTTGTAGTAATCGAGGGTGCTTTCAAAAGAGGCTTTAATTGCATCTTTTCCGCTTTCTTTTGCAAGAACAGAGGCGTTTAGGCAGGCATTTACTACTTCTTGCATGTGAGCAGAAGTGGTCGGACGCGCATGAGAGAGCGTGTAAGCGGCGCTCTTCATCTTTTCTAAATAATCTTTTGAATTAAGACCATCATATTCTTTAGCGGCAAGCGTCATTCCCATACCTGCGGCAAAGTAAGGTCCCCAGCTTTGAGTTACCATGTCTTTGATAGCTTGGGCAACTTCTAGGTGTGTATTGCACGTTGCAAACTGTGTCTTTAGAGGATAGATTCTTCTATCTAACATTCTAACAGAACCTGAATCATACCAAGCGACATTTTCATATTTTAATATAAAGGCTAAATCATTATCTAAGCGTGTCATTAAAAAACTCCTTTTACTATTATATTTTCAAAATAGCGATAAAGCAACAACCGCTAGTAAAAGGTTTTTTACTTCATTGACAATGAGAGAAAGTCTATTTAATCTTTAAAGTATGAATAAAAAGTTTATTTACTGTGACCTTTCCTCACAAGTAATTGAAATAAAAGAAATTGCCCCAGAGCTTGAAGAAAGAAAAGCAGAAGCTTTCTCTCTCGCTTTAGGTTTATATAAAGAATATAAAGACTTAAGTCCCATTGTTATTAGTGGAGCTAATTTAAATACTCGTTTAAAAGGTTCTAATGTATTTTCCATTGTATTCTTCTCTCCCGTTACTAAAAGCGTGAGATATGTATACTCAAATGTTTCCTTTGGCTTAGCGCTCTCTTTGCTTGGCTTTGATGCAATAGTAATAGTGGGGCACTCTAGAAAGCTTACCTATTTAGAAGTGAGTACAGAACAACCTGAGTTAAAGCTTTGTGAGCAATTAAGAGATTCCTCTCCTATGAGATTTTCTCAAATTGTTTCAAACCTTGCCACTAATGAAGTACTCTCTATTGGTAGAACTGGAGAAAAACGTGTTTTATTATCCTCCCTCTTTTATAATGGAGAAATGGATATTGGCTCTTATGGCCTTGGCGCTGTCTTTGGCGAGAGCAACTTAAAAGGTGTTATTGTTCGTTCTCCACAACAAGTGCTTAGTAGTGAGAAATCTGATTTAGAATATGATAAGAAGATAAAGAAGACTCACGTTTTAAGACAGATGAGCATTTATGGGAATAACTATATGCTCCATTATGGTAATAAGTATGGTTTTCTTCCCCTCGATAACTACTGCTATAGAATAGATCCCAGAGTTATGTATTTAACAGGTAAGATTGCTTATGTGAAGCGAATGAAATTTGCTAATACATGTTTAGGTTGTAAGATTAATTGCAACGCTCGAGATGAGAATGGGGTTTTATTACCGCGCTTTGAAGAGGTGATGTCGCTAGGTCTTAATTTAGGCTTCTTTTCAATTGATCATATAAAACTCTTAACCGAGGCAGTGAGAGAAGAAGGACTATGTGCAGTTGAAACCGGTGCTTTGCTCTCTTATTTAAAAACGCTTAAGAAGGTAGATTATACGCTTCCTGATTTATATAACGCACCGGTTGAAGAGTTTGTAAGAGTGATTCACTTAATAGGAGACCATAGAGTGCTAGGAGAGCGTTTAGGTCAAGGTCTTTTAGCTTTTCCTCAAGCGATTCAGATGGCGGACGGTTCAGCAGTTTTATGTGATTTAAGAGGCGTAAACTTACAAGCGGTATTCTTATCGATTGGCGAAAAAGCTTTATGCTTTCCAGATTTGATGTTTGGATTAAGTTATCATGGTAGTGTTAAAAGCCAAGGTGCTTTAGCCTTTTATTGTCAGCTCTTAACCCATGTATCCTTGATTTCCTCAATTCCTCCTGAATTATTAACTTGCCTAGCGTTTGGTAAGAAATATAAACGCCTATTGCTTAGAACCACTTGGGGCGTTAATCACTACATTAAGAAGTTAGATAAGGCCATGCTTAAAGCGCTATCAGATAATATCAGTTTATATAGAGAGCTAAATGGTGAGGTTGTGCCTATTCCTGAATACTTTGTTAAGAATCCTAAAAGCAACAAAGATGATAAAACCGTGCCTTATAATGCTCTCATGTTTTATTATGATTGGGCTAGAAGTAAACTTTTAAGTTTCTTATCTGATAAAGACCATAATTCAGCCCGTTCTTGATAAAGCTTTATAAAGGTTCCCTCTCTTGTTCCTCTTGGTCTTGAGATGGAGCCCGGGTTTAAAATATTAGGGTGTGTTTCATCTCCCTTTATCATCTCAGCGACATGGGTATGACCATAGATAAAGATATCGCAACTCTTAAAGCTATAGGGATAGTTATCTACATAATAGATATGGCCGTGAGTCATTGCTATTGTTCTTTCGTTAAAAGCTATTTCTCTGGTAAGTGGGGGAAGAGCTAAATTGTACTCTGAAAAATCCCAAAGGGAATCACAATTGCCTCGCACTAAATAGTAGGGACACGGCATGTTTTGTAAGCACATTGTGAAGTAGGGTGAATTGGGGCATAAATCACCACAGATTAAAAGGCTTTGAGCTTCTTCTGTTTGAAGCTTCTGTTTTACTAAATTTAACGCACTTTCATCACCGTGGATGTCAGAAATTATAAAAAAAGGTAATTCTTTTATTGTCATAGTACAAAATTCCTCATATCATAGTTATATAAAGTTTATATCATTTTTAGGAGTTTTGCTATGAAAGAGAAAGAATTGGTATGTAAAGATGGACACCGACTGTTTTTTAGAGAGTGGATTCCTGAAACTGAGCCGATTGCTGTTCTCCACCTACTTCACGGTATGGTTGAACACTCTTTAAGGTATGATGAATTTGCTAATTACCTTAATTCTCTTGGTATTGTTGTTTATGCACAAGACCATCGTGGTCATGGCTACACAAAAGCGGAAGATGAAAAGGGCTGGTTTGCTGATAAGAATGGCTGGTCAATAGTCGCTTCTGATAGCTGGGAACTAGACCAAAGAATCATGATCGAATATCCTGATTTACCTCTTTTATTGATGGGACATTCTATGGGTTCTTTCCTTGCTCGAACTATGATAGTAAAACATCCAGACTCTTATGCTGCAACTATTATTTGTGGTACCGGTGCTTCTCAGGGTTTACTTGGAAAAATTGGTTATCTTATTGCGTCCAATCATGCAAAGAAATTTGGAAATAAGATGCCTGATAAGAAACTTGATAAACTTAGCTTTGGTAGCTACAACAAGAAGATTGTTAATCCTAAAACAGCTTATGATTGGTTAAGTAAAGATGAGAAGGAAGTTCAAAAGTATATTGAAGATCCTCTTTGTGGTTTTGTTTGTTCCTCTCGTTTTTATATGGACCTGATTGATGGTGTTGAGTTTGCTAATAGCGTTGACAACATTCAAAAGGTTTCCAAGACTATGCCAATCTTGATAATCTCCGGGGATAAAGACCCTGTTGGAAACTATGGAGAAGGTGTTAAGAAAGTTTACTCCCTTTACAAGAAAGCGGGGTGCCTTGACGTTACTTTAAAATTGGTCAAAGATGGCAGACATGAAATTTTAAATGAGACAGATAAGGCTGAGACTATGAAATATATTGCATCTTGGTTGACGTCTAAATTGGGTGATAAATGAAGGCAAAAAAAAGCGGAGAAGCGGAGGTGACGAAAGAGTCTATCCTTGAATGGTTAAAAAGAACCTATAAGCTTATACTTCTTTCTATTAATGCTTGTCTTAAAGATAATGTTACAATTCTAGCCTCTGGCTTAGTCTATTCGACCTTGGTCTCAATCGTTCCGTTTGTTGCCTTTATGATGGCATTCTTTTCTATCTTTGGGATAACTGAGCAGTTTTTTAGTGTCCTTTTAAATCTTTTATCAGATATTTTAGGTAGCTCCATAAGTGATCCTCTCATTGGCCTTTTAAAACAATATTCTACCAATGCGATGGGACTTGGGGTGTTTGGGTTAATCTCCTTCATAGTGACAGCTATCTTCTTGGTCAATAAAATCTATTCAGTTGTAAACCAGATGTTTCATACCCAACCAAGTAATGGAACCATAAGAAGGTTTTCAAACTTCTTTTTGTTCTTAATAATTGGTGTGTTTTTAATCTCTGTAATTTTAAGCTTTAATTCAAGTATCAATAATAAGATTTCAACAGTACTAGGACAGAATAAGCTTTCTCCTTGGCGTACTTTCTTTACATCTATTATTCCTCAATTTGCTTTAATCTGGTGTTTGTTATTTATCTTCTATAAATATGTACCTAATGCAAAGGTTAAGACTAAAAACGCTATCTTTGGTGCTAACGTGGGTATTATAGCGCTAGGTATTGCAAACTATATCTTTAAGAAAGTAGTTACAGTAACGGTATCTTATTCTGTCATCTATGGTTCTTTAGCATCTATTTTGTTTGTACTCTTATTTGTATATATCTTTTGGTATATCGTGCTTGTTTGTGCCAAAATTGTTTATGTTAAACAATTTAAGCCAGATTTGAGCCAGGTGCAAGGACAGCCTGAGTTGCCGGTGAACCAAATCTCACAAGCGATAAATATGCTTATGATAATTTGTAAAGCATATAAGGATGGCGAGGGCGCAGTCTCAGATAAAGTAATTGTTAGAAAACTCGCAATTCCACCATCTTTGGTCTATTCATATTTGCAAGCCTTAGATAAAAATGGCATTATTCTCACTGTTACAACTAAAGGGATAGCCTATGTTCCCGCAAAACCTTTAGATGCAATTTATGTAAAAGATGTAGTGGCAGTTTTATATGGTGAGGTTAACCAAAAAAGTGCTAGTACTATAGGAGAGGCGGTATCTGAACAGTTAGCAGTTGCCGGCTTAGATGCTATGGGAACACTAACTATTGAAAATTTATTGGAGCGTGTATGATTATCAATTTAAATACTTGTGGGGAACTCAAAAGTCACACTTATTCGAGTTTACCTATAAAATCTAATATTATTAAAACTTTTCGTCTTGGCAAAAACACAGTTTATATTGCCTTGTCTCCCTCTACTGAAGCGGAAGATAATTTAGTTTCTATCGATTATTCTTTCATGCTTTATGATGATAAAGGTAAGAGATTATTTGTCCTCTCGCTTGAGCGTATCAATTTAAGAGAGATGAGCCAGCTCTTACAAATGTCCTATCGTGAACTGCAAGCGGAGTACAACACAAAGAGCCAGTTTGCGGAGCCTCATATTGTGCTTTATAGCAGTGAAAATAAAGAAGATTATGGCGCTTATACAGAAAGCTTAGACCAAGAATTCTTGTTTCCCTTCTTGTGGGATATTCTCCTTGATGCTGTAGATTCCACGCAAGAGCCTAAAGAAGTAACAAACTAAACAAAAGGGAAAGCTTTTGATATGTGATAATACAGATCTTTAAAAAACCTACTAGCAATAGGTTTTTTTATTGCAGCATCATAGCAAGTCAAAACTTTATCGCAGAAAACTGTAGAGGAAAAGGTTTTATGAGCATTTTCCTTTGCAAAGGCGGAAAGTTTAGCATACTCTTCTTGAGATAAATCGAGCAAATAGTTGAGATATTTATCAAAATCTTGAGCGGTTTCATATTGAAAACCATTGTAACCTTGCAAGATTACATTAGTTAAACAATCATCTTTTTTGCAAATTAATGGAACTCCACTGCTGAGTGCTTCAATATAAGTTAAGCCTTGTGTTTCGCTTTGGCTGGCACTTATAAAAATCTTTCCAAGTTTGTAGTAATCTGCAATTTCAGCTTGCGGTACCATTCCTGTAAAGGTAACTCTGCCCTTTAAGCTGCTATTTGCAACTTTATTTTCCAACTCAGCTTTGTTTGGACCATCTCCAACAATTAAGAACTGGTAATCTTTTCTAGGATTTTTTTCTAAAAGACCAAGGATTTCCTCAATATTCTTTTCTTTACCGATGCGTCCAATAAATAACAATACTGGTAGGGTGGGATTAAGACCGTATTTAGTGATAATCTCCGCTCTTCTATTAATAGGTAATTCAGCTTCAAAGCGCTCAAGATCTAGGCCTGTTGGAATTATATCCATTGGAACTTGTATGTTGTATTTTGAGAGTATTGCTGCTGTCTTTTGGGTTGGACAGATAAGGCGTTGCATATAGCTTGATACATAATGAATGTATCTTTTAACAATATGCATACCCATTTCCTTGGTCATAGCAACATAATGAACATAGTCCTCATAGTCTGTATGATAAGTATGAACCATTGGTATTTTACAGCTTCTTGCAATAATTTTTGCAAGAAAAAAAGTAGAAAACTCACAATTTGAATGGATAATGTCTGGTTTCCAGTCAATTATGTCGTTGATAACTTTACGTTTAATTACATGTTTTAATCTAATATCTGGGTAAATTTTGCCAGCATCAAAGGAACCTACATATATAATATTTCCAGAAACATAAGTGCTTTTAGTTTCTGAAAGTGTTAGAATCTTAACTTCGTGGCCTTGTTTTTCCAGTTCTTTAGCTAAGTTCATCACTGAGGTGATAACTCCACTAACATAAGGGTAATACCTATCTGTCGTTAATAAAACTTTCATACCCTAATTGTTAGAAAAATAACTATTTTTGTCAACAAAAACCGTTTTATTGTAAAATATAGTTAATGGTTTCAATAATTATGCTTTTCTGTTAGTATCCTCTATGTGTCAACTAAAGAAAACAATATACAATTTTGGACTTTAAATATTTCCTCCTATCTTGCTCAGACAGGAATCATCATAATAAACCTTGCTTTGGTTTATTACCTCACATCGCTTTCTGCAACGCCTAGTTTTATAGGTTTATCCTCAGCAACTTATACCTTTTGCTATCTGGTGGGATGTCTTGCTTTAGGCTCGCTTTATGAAAGAGTAAAACCAAGAAAGATGGTAATGCTCTCCTTGTTTGGTATGGCTTTTTCCATTGCAATGGTAGTATTGGTTAAGAGTTTAAAGCTTTCTTTAATCTTCTTGAGTTTATATGGTCTTTTTATGAGTATGCTTTGGCCTCAGATGGAGAGCTGGATTACTCGTGGTAAAGAAGGTAAGGCCCTTAATAAAGCGACTATGTGGTTTAATTTGATGTGGAGTAGTGCAACTGGTGTTTCTTCTTATATTGCAACTTACTTTATTTCGAAAAGCGTTACGATAGGGCTTTTAAGTGGTGTTGTAACGCTTTTTATAACATTTGTGATGGTGTTTGTGATCAGCACCTTTGTACCTTCTATTAGAGCGGTAAAAGGGGAGAGGGAAGCAAATAAAGAAAAACTGAATTTGGTGGACAATAGTACGACGCTTCGTTTTTATTCTTGGATTGGTGTTGCTTCTGCCTATCTAATCCTAGCTATTTTAAATAATATATTCCCTTTGTATGCCCAGTCACTTTCCTTTAGTGCAAGTACTGTCGGCTCTCTTTTAGTTATTCGAGGGCTTACCACCTTTGTTTGTTTCATCTTGCTAGGTAAGGCTAACTGGTGGCAGTTTAAGTTTTCTTTAATTATTCTCTCCCAAATTGTATTGGCTCTTTGCTGCGTCTTTAGCTCCTACTTTAATTCAGTATTAGCTTTTGCTTTTGTATTCTTCGTAATAGGTGTTTTAATCTCCCTTATCTATGATTTTAGTATCTTCCATTCAGCCTCCGGTGCGGTTAATCGTAATAAGAGAATGATAATTCATGAAGTGATGATAAATGGAGGCGCGGTAATCGGTTCTTTATTAGGTGGTGGAATATATGAGAACTTTGGCTATTCTTTTTTAATGTGGTGTATTGCAATACTGTTATTGTTATCAACAATTGTTCAAAGTATCGTTTATAAAATAAAAAGTTGCACTGTTTAAATGCAACTTTTATATCTTAATGGGCCCAGCGGGGTTTGAACCCGCGACCAAAGGGTTATGAGTCCTCCGCTCTAACCACTGAGCTACAGGCCCGAAATAATCAATATTCCGTGAGTACAATATCATTATTTAAAATGAATTTCAAGGGTATATTTTTAATATTATCAGTGGTATAAAATAAACTTTAAAGCTTAATACCAATACTTTGGTTATGTTGCTTAAGTCATTATTCCCTTATATTGGTCTTATGGAGGCTATTTTATGGCAAAAAGATTTGTGGTAGGGGATATTCATGGATGTCTTCCAAAATTGAAAGAGTTACTTTTAAAAGTAGGTTTTGATAGCCAAAATGATATCTTGTATTGTATGGGAGACCTCACCGATAGAGGCCATGAAAGTGTTGAAACAATTCGTTATCTGATGAAAATCAAAAACTTTTTCTTAATAATTGGTAACCATGATTTGTGGCTTTATCATTATTTAAAAGAAAATGAAATTGATAGAAGATGGCTAAATGGTAATCATGGGGGAGAAACGATAGAGCAATTTGAGCAACTGAAAGTCAGTGAGGAAGAAAAGCATGCTATGGCTTCTTGGATGGAGACTATGTCTTTGCTTAAAGTAGTTGATGATTATGTTCTAGTTCATGCTGGTCTTCCACTCAAGATTAAAGGCGGTTTTGACGACGAGGAGAATCTGAGCGAAGATTTTGATACTATCGTTTCTAAATGGAAGGATTATGTCTGGCTTAAGGCAAGACATGAAGATTTGATGGGATTAATCTGGGACAGAGATTACATTATATCAGCATACGCGGTAGAAAAACTAAAAGCTGAAGATTCTAAGTTTAACATTTCCTCCTGGCTAGAAGAGGAAGAAGGGCACTATGATTATGAAACTGGTGGCACTATAGTTAGACCTTTTGAGACTGACAAAACTTTGATAGTTGGGCATACTCCATTAGCTTTTGAGCCGATAGTATCTAAAGAATATCATATTATAAACCTTGATACTGGAGCCTTCCGTCCAGGAGGAAAACTAACTCTAATGAATTTAGATAGTAAAGAATTTTTCCAAGCATGATTATTACCTTCTTGTATTCTAACTGAGTACAAGAAGGAGTTAGCTAGAGCAAAATAATAGGTTCTGTTGTTTTCTTCTTTAAGAACATAACATAGTAGATAGGTAGATGGATAATATTGTCTTTTTTGATAATTCTTTTTTTATTACTTAAAACAATCCCCTTCTTGATGTTATAGTTTTCCTTGGTAACAAGCTTATTAAGTGCACTATGAATTTGAAAATCACGTCCACTTTTAACTTCTAAGGGTAGGACAGAAAGCGATTCGTAATCATCAAGCAAAAAATCTACTTCTCCATTATTGCGATTATCATAGTAAAAGAGTCGTTCAAAACCAATTGCTCTTAGCTCACTTGCAACTACAGTCTCATATAAGGCCCCTAAATTGATAGTTTTAATATCGTCAAGAATTGGCTTTATATTAGTATTGAATAATATAGCAGACAGAAGGCCTACATCATTCATATAAAGCTTAAGAAGGTTTTTGTCTTCACTTTGGCAAAGCGGAAATATCGGGTTTGAAATTGCTTGAACATCATTAGCAATTCCGCTATTGATAAGATAATCGAACTCATCAAGATAATTGCTGTAACGTTTTCCCTTTAGGTTTTCGATATCTTTGACCACTATACGCTTTTTTGTATTTTGCATAAAAGATGGCAACATATCGTAAAGTCTTCTTATCTTTAGCCTACGCTCTTCATCTCTTTTGCTAGCATCTGTTCGATAATACCTAATTATCTCAGCTTGTAATTGTCGAATTTTCACAACATTTTTTGATGCTAAGTATTCGTTTACAACATCTGGCATACCACCTGTAATTAAGAACGTTCTAAATAGTTCCATCATCCTGTTATGGAGTCCTTCCTCAAGTTCAATCCCTACTTCAGCCTTCTTTTCAATAGCACTAATTGCATCAAATCCAAAACCGTTAGCAATAAGAAACTCTTCAAAATCAAGTTGATACATTTTCTTTCTTGCAATTGAACCTAACGGAATTGAAGTAGTTTCTGCTAGAGCAAGACCTAAAAGTGAGCCACTTGCAATATAGGTGTATTTATCCTCAGCTTTTAAAAATTTCAAGAGTGTTAGAAGCGTAGGATATTCTTGAATTTCATCAATAAAAATAAGTGTGTTTTCTTTTGTACCGAGTTTTTCTCCCTCTTGTGAGCTAACTGCTAAATAGAAGCTTTCAGTGCTGTGAATATTTTCAAAGATTTTATTATTTTCTTTGTCAGTAACCATATTTAGTTCAATATAGTTTTCAAATAATTCCTTTCCTACTTTTCGAATTATATAACTCTTGCCAATTTGACGAGCTCCCTCGACTAACAAAACCTTATTATTATCAGATTTAAGATATTCTTTCAAATAAGCTTCTATTTTTCTGTATAGCATATAGATAATTTCTCCTTTTACACTCTTCAATACATTTTATAACACAAATATACACTTTTCAATACTTATAACTGTATTATAAATACACTTTTCAATATAAAATAAGTCAATAAAATGCATTTATCAATATTTTGTATAGGTAAAGTAGCAAAAGAAAACAGTTGATTAATAAGAATAATTAATTTTCTAATTATTTTGTGATTGAATTTTAGGCGTCTTATGTAATAATAAAGCTATGAAAAAAATATTATTGACTTTACTTTTAATCTTTTTATCGGTTTCTGTAATTTTTGCAGCTCCCTTAAGATTTATCTTTGCAGATCTTGGGCAACATCCTGAAATATTAATGGGCTTTTTACCTACCTATTTATTGTTAGGTGGTGGATATGAATTACCTTCTATTATAGATGGTAATAAAACAGAAATTCAAATGCTGCTAGGTGCGGGGTATAACCAGCGGAAAATGTGGCAAGATCAAGTAACTGGTGAACCCATTTACGACAGTCCTTTGATTTATGATATAATTCAAACTGACTGGATTTTTAAATTTTCTCAAGGATTTTGGGATTCTCCTGTAAAGGGCAAAGACTTATTAACTTTAACATTAAGTTATGATGGTAAGTTTGAAGTTGCAAAAGATTCCATGGTTTTGGGAAAAGTTAGAGAGAATAATAGCAAATCACCTGTAATTGGACTTGATGATTGGCTTCATGATAATAGTTCTGTTTATCCGGATTTAAGTGGTAATCATCAATTCTTGGGAACCTGTTTTGGCTTTAATGCAAAGCTTGATATGATGGAAGATTTGAAGAGTACTAATGATGGATTTGTAGCAAAAGTTGATGTAAAATATGCGCCTTTAGTTCTAAATAAAGCCTTAAATGGTTTTGCAGATTACTATACAACTTCGTTAAATATGGTTGGTTCTAAAACTTTATTTTCTTTAAAAGAAAATAGCAAAGTTTTGTTTAGCATCGTAATGATAGATAGAGTGAATGTG
>Ga0172378_10003650_pt1 | contig 14452 bp, 12 predicted proteins | sample GrowelOW332metaG_FD_119755 | JGI IMG/M metagenome (GOLD analysis project Ga0172378, IMG submission 119755) | Groundwater microbial communities from an aquifer near a municipal landfill in Southern Ontario, Canada - Pumphouse #3_1 metaG | ecosystem: Environmental > Aquatic > Deep subsurface >... | reverse complement strand
TCGTTGAGAATTGCTTGGTAAAGGTGAGAAATAGACCATCGTTCCGGCACTGGATAGCCAAACAGCTCGGTGAGCTTTCTCGATGCTTCGCCTGTGATCGTGTTTCTCCAGGTTCTGAATGGAACCAGAAGATTCCCGCTCTTGTCGCGGGCAATGTAGCCGTGCATCATGGCACTGATTCCGAATGCTCTGACTTTGGTGAGCTTGACTCCGTATGTCTGAAGCACGTTCCTCTTCAAATCCGAATAGCATTCCTGGAGTCCTTTCCAGACTGACTGGATGCTGTATGTCCAGATATTGTCCACAAGCTGGTTCTCCCAGTCATAGCCGCCTTGGGCGATGGGCTCTTTGCTACTGTTTATAAGGACAGCTTTGATTCTTGTCGATCCTAGTTCGATTCCGAGCACTGTGCTTCCATTGCTGATTTCATTTCTGTCGCTATCGTTCATGCAAAACCTCTATTCTCGCTCTTTTTCAGCTTTCTGCTTTGATAGTAAAAAGTATAAACCATCTTCTGTGTTTCGGAAAGCGGAAAGGTTTTGATTGGCGACAGGTGTAGCCAGGATATGATTATTTCCATTGAAAGCGTAAATGGTTTTTTCATTCTTCGTGATATGCGCATCCTGCACGACTTGCCAATCCTGCCAATCCTGGACAGCTCCTGCCAATCCTGCCAATCCTGGACAGCTCCTGCCAATCCTGCCAATCCTGAATATTTCAGGAAGTTTTATGTATCCCAGGTGTGATTATTTCCCTATTTAGGGTAATCTCAGCCGATTCCAGATAAAACTATCGAAAAGACATGGTGTCTGAGGACAAATCAGCCGAAGAAGACCTTGGCTGCAAGAACAGACAGATTATTTCCACTATGCATTATGGCTGGATTTCAGTGTTTGGGGTGGGGCAAAGATGCTTTGGCGAAGAATGAAGGATTGGCCGGAATGCAGTTCAGATGGACAATTTCATTTCCGGGGTACAGCGGAAAGGTTTTGATGGGCGACAGGTTGTCAAAAGCTCCGGATCCTGATTAATTGATTTTTTCTCCGTTTCTCCATGGATACGATTTAGTTATTTTGACAGTAAATATGCAATGGCCTCTCATCAGGCAGTGGAACCGACGTATTCAATTATTCTGGGCAATAGGAATAATGGGCTTGAGAAGAAGTCTCATGGAAAGAGCAAATGGGTCATTAAGCAGAATAGAAATCAACTGGAAAAGACTAAAGCTACTGGCGGGATCTTTGGAAATCACAATACCGAACGGTAATGAATACCTGATAATTGATTAGTTGTTACCGAACGGTAAGAAGTGGCTGGAGTTTTGTTGCTTTTTCCCGTTCGGTATGATATTTTAACCATATGAATAAGATAACCAGCACAGAGGAATTTGGAAAATTTATCCGGGAAAAACGGAAACAGCAGAATCTGACCCAGTCTGAGCTGGCTATGTATTGCGGAACTGGAATCAGATTCATCTCCGATTTGGAGAATGGAAAACCTACAATACAGTTTGAAAAAGCTTTGGCGGTTTTGTCTGCTTTGGCTTTGAACTTCTATTTAGGAGAAAGATGATGAGACTGAATGTATTCTTCCAAAATAGGAAAATCGGAAGCCTCAGCACTTCTGGAGACAGAGGAGTGGTTTTTTCTTACTCAGAAAATGCTCCGGCTCCTGTTTCAATCAGCATGCCGGACTTGAAGCTTGATTATTCAGAAAAGCAATGCATTCCCTTTTTTGACGGGTTTCTTCCTGAGGGGAATATTAGAAGCCAGCTGGCTTCTTTTGCACATGTGTCTTCATCCAGCACTATCCAGCTTCTCAGCAGATATGGAGAAGATATAGCTGGAGCTCTTTCGATTATCCCCGAAGACGATGATGATGTGCTCAGTTCTAATACATATGATGAGATATCCGAAAAGGAGATTGCGGCGAAGATTCAGAAGAAGGAGAGGCTGCCTCTGCTTCTCACTGGAACTCGTACAAAACTTTCGCTTGCAGGGGCAGAGAACAAGATTCCTGTATTGTACAAAGATGGACGATTTTTTCTTCCGCATGACGGAGCACCAACAAACAGCATCATCAAGGCAACAGATGAATTTGTAGATAACGAGTTCATCTGCAATAGGCTTGCATGCTTTTGCGGCCTGCATGTTCCTGATATGAGAGTACAAAGCTTTGAAACAGAGAATGCCCTGTTGATTTCACGGTACGACAGAAAGTGCATCAACGGCGAGTGGACACGACTTCATCAGGAAGATTTCTGCCAGGCCATGGCTATTATGCCTGAAAAGAAGTACGAAGAAAGCGGTGGCCCCGGAATAAAAGATTCAGTCAACCTGATTGTAAATCATTCTTGCAATCCCCGTGAAGATCTGCGGCAGTTCATTAGGGCCTCAGTCTTCAATTGCATTATCGGGAACTGTGATGCGCATGGAAAGAATTTTTCCTTTTTATACAGCGAGGATCTTCAGCATAAATGTCTTACACCATTTTATGACATTGCTTGTTCCACTGTCGATGATCGTTTTGATACCAGATTTGCAATGAAGATTGCCGGTCAAAAGGATATAAACAAGATTCAAAGAGAAGATTTCTGTAAAGTTTTCCCTCCAAGACTTGCTGCTATGGAAATTGACAGTGTGGTCAATGCCTTTCCTCTGGCCGCTGATAGACTAGCAGCAGAATTGTCAGGCAAGCAGGTAAAGCTGCTTTCAATTATTGTTGATAATGCAGAAAAGCGCTTGTCAATCCTGCATCGGTGATTCTCATGTAATTGCGTTGATTTGCAGGCATGTCCATGGTACTCTTTGGATATGACATACAGCGATCAACAAAAGGCGGCCGCAGAGTTCGCGCAGGCATGGAAAGGCCGTGGCGACGAGAAGCAGGACACCCAGGTGTTCTGGATCGGGTTCCTCAGCAAGATATTCGGAATCCGGAACCTTGAGGATTTCATCAGATTCGAGAAGAAGGTTCCCATGAGGGACGGCGGCACGAGGTTCATCGATGGCTACATTGCAGAGACCAAGGTACTCATTGAGCAGAAAGGTCTTGGCATTAACCTCGCGAAGAAGGAGATGCAGTCCGGCGGCGAACTGCTGACGCCGTTCGAACAGGCCCTCAGGTACAACGACAATCTGCCGCACGATGAGAAGGCCTACTGGATCATCACCTGCAACTTCGGTGAATTCAATATATACAACATGAACGAGGGGAGGCCTGTGCCTGTCAGGTTCGAGCTGAAGGATCTTGAGCTGCACCTAGGCTCCTTCTCGTTCATCCAGGATTCGGCCAGGCGGACTATAGACCGCGAGCAGAAGCTGTCCATGAAGGCAGGCGAGATAGTCGGCAGCCTGTACGATGCACTCAGGCACGGCTACGCCGAGGTCGACAGGGACAGGCCTGAGACTGTTCAGAGCCTCAACGTACTCTGTGTGCGGCTGGTGTTCTGCCTTTATGCGGACGACATGGGGCTATTCATAAAGAAGAACGCTTTCCAGGACTATTTGAAGAACCTGCCACCAGCCAAGGCAAGGCAGGCACTTATAAGGCTGTTCCAGCAGTTCGATACCAGGACGGAGGATCGCGATCCTTACGATGACGAGCTCAATGCTTTCCCTTACGTCAACGGTGGGCTCTTCGCCGATGGGAGCATTGTCATTCCTCCGTTCACAGACGAAATACTTCATGTGCTCCTCGACGAGGCTGCTGCTGGGTTTGACTGGTCAGGCATATCCCCGACCATCTTCGGGGCAGTCTTTGAATCCACGCTTGACTCAAAGAAGCGCCACGACGGCGGAATGCACTACACGTCAGTGGAGAATATCCACAAGGTAATTGATCCGCTCTTCCTCAGCGATCTTGAAGCTGAGCTGGACTCCATCAGAATGATGGCTGTCGGAAAGCCGAGGAACGCCAGGCTGCTGGCTTTCCAGGAGAAGCTGGCGTCGATCAAAGTGATGGATCCTGCGGCAGGGAGCGGCAACTTCCTGACAGAAACATACCTATGCTTCCGCCGGATGGAGAACGAATGCATAAGGCTTCAGCTAAAGGACGGGCAGGGCAAGTTCGACTTCGACAGCAGTTTCATCCATGTTTCGATTCAGCAGTTCTTCGGCATCGAGATCAATGACTTCGCCGTGGCTGTTGCACGGACAGCTCTATGGATTGCCGAAAGCCAGATGATGGAAGCCACATCAAAAATCGTGGGAAGCGAACTGAATTTCTTCCCGCTGAAGGCCTTCACGAATATCCATGAGGGAAACGCACTTTCCATTGACTGGAAGGACGTGGTCAGACCTGAGGGATGCACATATATCATTGGCAACCCGCCGTTCATCGGGGCATCCGTCATGTCTCGTGAGCAGAAGAGCGAGATGCTCAGCCTATTCCCTGAGAAAAGCGGTGCAGGAGACCTGGACTATGTAGCGGGATGGTACGCCAAATGCGCGGATTATATACAAGGCACTGGAATCAGATGCGCTTTCGTCTCTACAAACAGCATCACCCAAGGATCGCAGGTCCCGATTCTCTGGAAATTCCTCATGCAGGCCAAGGGAATCCATATCGACTTTGCATACAGAACATTTATCTGGAACAGCGAAGCAACGGACATGGCTCATGTGCATTGCGTGATTATTGGGTTCAGCTCATCAGCCAATCCTAAGCCGAAGATGATCTTCCATGACGGGGAAGGAATCAAGGCGAGGAACATCAACGGGTACCTCTTGGATGCCGATGACATCTTCATCGAAAGCAGGACAATGCCTATCTGCAACGTTTCAAGGATAACGAAGGGAAGTCAGCCGACGGATGGCGGTAATCTTTTTCTGAAGCCAGAGGAAGCCGAGGCGCTCAGCAAGTCGGATCCTGGAGCAGCAGCATGGATTCGTCCTGTTCTTGGTTCGGAGGAATTCCTGAACGGAAGGAAACGGTACTGCCTGTGGCTGAAGGATGCAGATCCAGGCGAACTCAGAAGGTGTCCTCACGTTCTTGAGCGAATAGACAAAGTTCGCAACTTCAGGCTTGGAAGCAGTAAGGCCAAGACTGTTAAGGACGCTGATTCCCCAATGCTTTTCCAGGAAATCCGCCAGCCTGAAATCGGTAACTACATAATCGTCCCGAGGGTATCTTCGCAACGACGGAGATACATCCCGATGGGGTTTTGCTCTTCTGATGTGATAGCATCGGATGCAGTGCAGATCATTCCTGGTGCTACTCAATACGAATTCGGCGTGCTTGAATCATCAGTGCATATGGCATGGATGCGGGCAATATGCGGCCGCTTGAAGAGTGACTACAGGTATTCAAATCAGATAGTCTACAACAACTTCCCTTGGCCATCTCCTTCCGAAGGCCAGAAAGCTGCCATTGAGCGGACTGGTCAGGAAATCCTTGATGCCAGGGCTCTCTATCCAGACAGCACGCTTGCAGATCTGTACGATCCGCTGACCATGCCCGAGGATCTTCGTAAGGCTCATCAGTCCAATGACAAGGCTGTAATGGCGGCATACGGCTTCAAGCCATCAATGTCCGAAGAGGAGATAGTATCTGAGCTATTCAGGATGTACCGCATGCTTACGGAGGCCGAGTGATAGTAGACCTTTGAGAAATTCAGGTTTTTTCCGAATGTACCTTGCAGCCCGGGCTGCTCCAATCTGCTCCCGTTTCGGATCATTGCTCCAAGAACGGCTTCTACAGTGGAAGGGCTTACATCAGGAAGTATTCTGCAAATCTCAGCCTTTGAGATTGGGGGCAGACTGTTCAGTACTGTAGCTTCGATCCGTGCTTTATTTGTAATCCTTTCACTGTTCATAACTGCGAACTGATTGTGGATTGCACCTATTTCTTGAATGACTCATGAATGAGACTGCAGATTTGAAATAGTGTGTTCAGTGACCGATGTTCTATGCATAGGTTTTTCCGTTCAGCATTTTTATTTGACAGCTGACCGATTGGGTGGTATACTATGTTTGTTGAAAAAATCAACAAACTATTGATCAGGTGAAATTCCTGGCTCTGGGATTTCAATAGTTTATTGAAAAAACAAACAAACTAACCTGACAAACAGGTGAATACTATGGGCTGGATAAACTGATAAGGGATCAAAAATGGATAAGAAAAGCAATGCATCAATGATATGCCAGTCTCTGTGGCAGCATCCGATGGAAAGCAGAGCGGCTCTTGCAAAAAGACTGTCGATTGACAAGGCGACGATTACTGGAGAAACAACAACGCTGATCAAGAAGAACATTGTCATGGAGATGCCGACTTCGGTTTCTGTTCAGACTGGGAGAAGGCCAATTCCCCTGATGCTCAACGGCAAGTCAGGAATGGTCATAGGACTTGCAATACAGGCAGGCTCCTACTCAGTAGTTGTTGTGAACTTGAATGACGAAGTGCTATATTCTACAACCGAAAAGGACGAGATTGACAACACTAACCTGATTCCTATGGTTCATAGAATCTATAAGGAAATTACTGGGTCTCCCAACCTCAGCTTGCCTCCATGTCTTGGGCTTTCGATTGGAGTTGGCGGACTCGTAAGTTCAATCGATCGGTCAATTGATTTCTCTGTTCCATTGAAATACAGCACGAAAACTAGAATTATTGAACCTCTTGCTAGAAAACTTGGAATAGAGGTTTTGGTGGAAAACAATGCTAACTGCTGCGCATGGCTCAATCTGCTTCCTGTGAACAAAGGCCCGTCTGATTTTATCTTCCTGATGATTGAGTTCAATCAGGTCAATGTCCCGCATAAGAAATATGGTGGAATAGGAATAGGGCTTGGAATAGTCGTAGATGGAAAGCTTTATCATGGAGCGCATTCTTATGCTGGTGAATTCAGAAGCGCATTCTGCAATGGCGATGATGATTTCCAGCTTTCCTTGTCCCGGGATGATTTGAGCCATCTGTTCGATGACCATGCGGTTTTTGAACGGTTTTGTGATGAATTGTCCAGAAACATCGCAATGCTTGCAAACACGATGGATATTGGCTGCATCTATGTTGGAAGTGACTGTGAGCCTCAGGGACGTGAGTTCTGCCAGACTCTGGAGAAAGCAATCGGTATGGGATGGCCATTCCCGGTAGAGAAGAGAATCCCGATATCATATTCATCCATCGGAGCCTATTCGGTTGCAATCGGAGCTGCAAGGCAGATGTACATGCATCTTTTTGATAATGAAATGATTCCGGGTTGATAATTTAGTTGAAAAGGGCGAAAGCCCAGGAAAAAATAGGAGGAAAAAAATGAAAAAACTTATTGTACTGTTACTGGTTTTTTCGGTGATTACATTTGCACTTCTTGCAAATGGAGCAGCTGAATCACAGGCTGAGGGGAGTGCGGAGGTTATCACTCTCAAGGTTTTTGATTATGCTGAAGCAACAACGGCAGGGTTTGAAGAAACTGAGGCTCTATGGGAGAAGTTCGATGAGGAAAATACCGACATAGTGCTTGAGAAGGAGAACCTTTCCAATGAGCCGTTCCATCAGAAATTGGCCGCGTATGTCGCTGCTGGAACAATTCCAGACATCGTGTATATGTATCCGGGTGGGAGATCTGCAGTTATTCACGAGCAGAAGCTTCTCAAGGATCTGAAACCTCTGCTTGGAGATGAATTCCTTTCGAATTTCCTTCCTGCGGTTGTCGATCCGGAAGATCAGGCCGGGCATTATCTTGCCATGCTTCCGGTTTCGATTTGCTACTCAAGCGTGATGTACGTCAATGAAAAGCTTCTTCAGGACAACGGGCTTGAAGTTCCGAAGACGTATGAAGATCTCAAGGCAATGGTTCCCAAGCTCAAGGCAAAAGGGATCCAGACAGTGCTTATGGCAAACAAGGATGACTGGGTAATGCAGTCCTGTCTGTATTCGACAATCGCCGGACGTTTTGTTGGAAAGGACTGGTTCGGACAGGTAATTGAAGGAAAGGTCAAGTTCACGGACAAGGAATTTGTTGATTCGCTCAGGTTTGTCGATACTCTTTATAAGGACGGGGTCCTATCAAGGGATACCATTCAGATTTCATACGGTGAAGTCCCTGGTCTATTTGCTTCCGGAAAGGCAGCTATTCTGATTGATGGAGACTGGAGACAGAGTGTTTTCTTGACAGACAAGTCTTCAGGCGAGGCATTGATTGCTCCTGAAAAACAGCAGAGCGACATTGTCCTTGAAGCTTTCCCATCGATTCCAGGCGAGAAATATCCAGGAGTTGTCTCCTCAACGCTTGGCTGTGGATATGGTATTTCGGCTGCGATTCCTTCTGGATCTGCCAAAGAAGCTGCAGCTGTAAAACTTTTGAAGTACGTTTATTCGAACGAAGTGCAGAAGACTTATCTGGAACTGGGAAAATACATTACTTCCAGAACCGATGTCGTCAGCGATTCGCTTGAACCGTTGACTCTGAAGATGAAGGAATACTACGCTTCCGTTCCAGAAACCTGCTACGTTCTCGATTCTGTCTTGGATCCGGCAATCTACACAGTGATCAACAAGGTATTACAGGAAATCGGACTTGGAACAAAGACTCCTGAGCAGGGTGCTGCAGAAATTCAGGCAGCAGCTGATGCATGGATTGCTGCGGATAAGTAAATTTTAATCTGATGTCTTGCCGGGCATGAAGCTCGGCAGGGCATTACTTCGAGGAGGAATGATTTTCTATGGATAAAACAAGCCTTAAAGAAAAAAAGCATGCATATAGGTGGATGGTCATTCCTCCCTTCATTATCTATCTTTTTGTTTTGGCTTTTCCTGTATTGCTGTCAATAATCCTTTCATTGAGCGATTTCAATGGGGGAAGGATTTTCGGTGCCGGAAGCTTGAAGCTCATTGGATTCGGGCAGTATGCGAAGTTGCTTTCCGATCCGTATTTCTGGCATGCATTCAGAAACAATATCTACATTGTGCTCATATCCGTTTTCGGGCAGTTGCCCCTCGGGCTTTTTCTGGCATATCTGATTTACCGTAGGATCGTTCGTTTAGGAACCTTCTGGCAAGGAGTGCTTTACGTTCCAAGCGTCATATCTGTCATTGTGATTGGAATAATGTGGAATCTGATTTTTTCTCCATTCGGGCCTCTGGCTGAGGTAGTGAACGACTTCAATCGGTCTTCTTACCAGAACAATCTTGAGAAAGTTCTGGATAACTATAACTATCAAAACGGCGATGCGATTGAAGATGCGATGATTGACGATATCATACGAATCGATTCCAAGGCTGCAAGAAAGGCTTTCGATGATCCTGACAAAGGAATCAGAGAGACGATTGCAGTTCTGTCCGATGACACTGACGAACAGCTTGTACTTGATCTCTCGAACATGCTGTCACGGAAATGGAGCTCTGATTTTCTGAACAAGGACGGAGCCTCAATGTGGCCGATTCTATTTGTGACACTTTGGTGCTGGACTGGGATGTACCTGATTATCTTCCTTGCGAACATGCAGAAGATAAACAAGGAGACGATAGAATCTGCAATGATCGATGGCGCAAAGGAAAAGAGCATCCTGCGCCACATAATTATTCCAGAACTTCAGGGTTCAATAATGAACTGTTCGGTACTCTGCATTTCAGGTTCGCTGAACTCTTTCGCCTTGATTTATTCGATGACAGGGGGCGGACCGGCCAGAATCACCCAGGTCCTTGCTATATACATGTATGAGAAGGCGTTCATGGGATCGCCGGATTATCCTATGGCGAATGCCATATCGATGATGATGGTTGCATTCAGCCTGCTGCTGATTCTGCTCACAAGGAAAATACAGAAAGCTTTCGGAGGCCAGGATGATGAAAACTGACTTCAGACAAGAAAGATCGCTAGGTGCATACATATGGAAGATAATCGGCTATATCATCATGATTCTGTTCTCGCTTCTTGCGATAGTCCCAGTGCTGTGGCTCATTGTCAATTCCTTCAAGACCACTGTAGAGTTCAACTCCAACATGGCTGGGTGGCCGAAAAAGTTCTTCACACAGAACTACCCAGGAGCATGGAGAGCCGGAGATTTCGGGATTCTCTTCGTGAATTCAGTGGTTTACACTGTAATGTCAGTTGGAATCTCCGGATTCTTTTCCCTGCTTGCTGGCTTCGGTTTTTCCAAGATCCCTGGAAAATCAGCAAAGATCATCTACTCGATCTTCATTCTTGGGCTTCTTCTAACTACTCAGACTTTGATGGTGCCGATCTTTCTTCAGGTGAGCCAGCTTGACGGTGTCATTGGCCGGCTGTTGGAAAAAGTCGGACTTTGTGCGGCGGAGGATTTTCATCTTTTCTACAACACCAGATTTGCAGTCATTCTTGTATACGTAGGCTCGCTCCTTCCGATTGGAATCTATCTATGCACAGAGTATGTCAGGAGCATACCTACATCGCTTGTTGAAGCCGCAAGGATTGATGGAGCAGGGTACTTGAGAATTTTCAACCTGATTGTCATTCCAATGAGCACCCCGATTCTAATAACACTCGGGCTTCTGAATATCCCCACAATCTGGAACGAATTTGCACTGATAAACATCCTTGTTTCAAAGACAAGCCTGCAATCCCTTCCGCTAGGAATATACCGATTTTCAGGAACGCTTTCGTCTGATTATGGGAAAGAATTCGCTGCACTTGTAATTGGGTTGATGCCCATGCTTCTTTTCTACTTGATATTCAGAAAACAAATAACAAATAATGTAGGCGCTGGCGCCGTAAAAGGATAATAAACAGGAGGGTAGTTGATGATACCTGAAGTAAATGGAACCATAAAGAGAGGAGAAGGATTGTTTCATCTTCCTTCTAAAGAGATAAGCTGTTTCGGTCCTAAACCGCAGATCATGGTTTTCTGTAGCAGAATAAATAGGAAGCCTCTGTTTTGCGAAGAATCTGGCGAAGCGGAGCTATCCGTCAATATTGTCCCCAAAGGGCTGCACAGTGGCTCCTATTCCCTTTCGATTGAGAAGAAAAAGATCAATGTCGAGGCACAGGACATTGAAGGAGTGTCAAATGGTCTGGTGACTCTGTTCTGGCTTCTTGACTCAGGAAACGGCTCCTGCCAATGCCAGAGTTTGCTTGATTGCCCAGACTGCGATTATCGTGGATTCATGATTGATTCCTGCAGGCACTTCCTGCCGGCTGAGCAAGTCATGGAAATGATTGAGCAGTGTTCTCTTAGGAAGATGAACCGCTTGCACTGGCATCTCAGTGATGACCAAGGATACCGAATCGAAAGCAGTTCTTTCCCTGCACTTAACAAGACCGGCTCTTGGCGAAAAGAGCCTGACGGGACTGTGTACGGAGGCTTCTATACACAGAAAGAAATCAGGTGCATAGTTGACTTTGCCAAGGCTAGGGGCATGGAGATTATCCCAGAAATCGACATGCCAGGGCATACCAGTGCTATGATAGCTGCATATCCTGACCTTGGTTGTAGTTCTGAGAAAATCGATGTTCCTTTCCTTCCAGGAATTTTCGTTGATATTCTTTGTGCGGGAAAGGATGAGGTGATTTCTTTCGTGAAGCACCTTCTCGATGAAGTCTGTTTATTGTTCCCTTATGAGTACTTTCATCTTGGAGGCGATGAGGCGCCTAAAGAGCACTGGAAGAATTGCGGGCAGTGCCAGCAGCGGATAAAGAAGGAGAAACTTTCTGATGAAGAGGCTCTCCAGTCTTGGTTCATGCGTCAGGCAATTGATCATCTAACATCGAAAGGCAAGAAATGCATTGAGTGGAATGAAGCTCTTGAAGCGGATTCCACCCCTGATGATGTCTTGATTCAATACTGGGAGGAGGATCCTGCTAAGCTTGGCTACTGTGATGAGATTGCTTTAGGAGAAAGAAAATGCATTTATTCTCTCAGGCCGGTTTTTTATTTGGATTTCATTCCTGGAATCGTCCCGCTCAGAGATATTTTCTTTTCTCAGAACAAGCTTCAGGATGGGAAACCAGTTCCTCCACGAAACATTGCTGGGTATGAAGCTTGTTTCTGGTCTGAAAGACTTATGGACAAAAACAGCCTGTTCCAGCATGCTTTTCCAAGAATTTTTGCCATAGCAGCAAAAGGCTGGCACAATGGAAATGATTACAGCCATTTTGTTTCATTGTGTCGAGAGGAGTTGAAATGGATGGATGCGAATGGCATTCCTCACTTGTCAATCGAAGAATCGGACCCTGAAGGTGAAGTCAGGGTGAAGGCTGTGATTGATGAATACAGAAAAATAATGAGCTACTTTAAGGAAAACGGACAACCTGAGGTTGCAGAAGAAATCCGTGAGGCGGTTCCAAGAAAATACGGAAAAGGAATGAAGCCTGAAGAGGTCCGTGCGATTAGAAATGGTCTGATGGATTAGAGCTTGCTGCTTTGAATGAGCTATATGCATCGCCTGTGAGGATTTACTAGTTCTTGAAACGGAATGAATGGAGATGGGCTCATTTGATGAGGACCTAGCATCTTCTCCATCCAGACCATGTCATACCAAGTGTCGAACTTGTATCCGCATTGGTGGAATATTCCTACCTTTGAGAATCCTAGATGGACATGGAAATCAACGCTGTTCCTGCTCAGATGCTTATCATCGGCATCAGTGTATGCAATGCATGCGTTGAGGTTCAGTATTTCTTGCTTCTTCGATACCTCTTCGATAGCTTCATAAAGCCTTCTTCCAACGCCAAGACGGTGCTGATCCATGGCAATGTAGATTGAAGTTTCGACCGACCAGTCATAGGCGGGGCGTGAGTTGAATGTACCTGTGTAGGCATATCCAATGATTCGTCTTTCCTTCTCTGCTACAAGATAGGGATACTGAGCAAGTGTATGCCTTATCCTGTTGGCGAACTCTTCGCATGATGGCACTTCATATTCAAAAGTGATTGCGGTGGTCTTTACGTAAGGTGCATAGATTTCAAGCAATGCTGGTGCATCCTCTTCTGATGCAATTCTGATTTTAATTTCCTGGTCATTCATATTATTCACCTATTCCGGTTGGAACAGAGTATACCACTTGAGCTTTTGTTGAGAAAGCCAATGGATTCATTTCAAATGCAGATTATTTCCGAATATACTTTGTTGCTCGTACTGCTCCATCCATTATAATCTATAACTTGTCTCATTATAAAAAATTGGCTAAAACAAAGTCAGGTTTTGAAATAGCCATGAGGAGTTGCAGATGTATTTGAGACGCCATGTAGAGGAAACTGTCCAGGATGTTTGGTTCGGTATTGGTCACCGGTTCGAGGCGTGTCGGGAGGTCGACCATGCTCACAGAGATACTGACAAGCGATTCTGATGTGAAACATGTCACTCTCGATGCCTCTATGCTTTTGGAATCTGCAAAGACGGCGAGTAAGACTTTCTGCAAGGACAATTCCCCGCCTGTCTTCAAAGATGAGATTCAGAGGGACCGAGGCTGTTCCTGGAAATAAAGAAGATACTGGACAGGGACAAGAAAAAGGACTGCTTTACCTTTCAGGATCCCAACAGCTCAAGTTTATGGAGGGCGTAAGTGAATCTAGAATAGGCATTGTGTCCCTTCTGGGTGTCTCACAACGGGATAAGAGCCTTGTATCATTCGATAGGACTTTCCTTCCGACAGATGATTACTTTGCTGAGAGAAATAAGGAACTGGCTCCTTTGGATTACGATGGAACATGGAGATCCATCCAGAGAGGTTGCCTGCCTGAAATGGTGCTGGAAGAACAGAATTATTGGCAGCTTTTCTACGGTTCATATGTATCGACTTGCATTGATCGTGGTGTGAGAGACCTCGCAAAAGTGGGAAACGGGGTCAGTTTCACGCGCTTCATGTCGGCAGCCCTAGCTGCACTGGTCAGATTCTTAACATTAACTCGATGGCTCGTTATGTCGGGATAAGTCAACCAACAGCAGCTCACTGGCTTTCCATTCTCGTTGCCTCAAACATCGTCTATCTGCTTCAACTTTACTGCAACAATATAATCAAGCGGATGCTGAAGACTCCAAGGCTGTTTTTTCTTGATACAGGCCTTGCGTTATATCTGACCCGATGGAACAATCCTGAGGTTCTCCAAAACGGCGCCATTGGAGGTAATTTATTTGTGAGCTTTGTAGAGGTTTTTTCAAAACTCAAAAGTGACGGAATAAAGATTCATGAATTGTGAATTATTATTCATATCATCTTCTTCTCGAAGGAAAATCCAAAGCTTTTCTGTTTTCCAACGGCTATCTGAGGCTTTGGCGTGTCTTCAGGCAAAGCAAGCCCGCCGCTTTTCTTCAAGCGGTCCTGCCTTTCGTGTCCTTATTCAATTGAGGAGCTGCTAAGCGGACTTCCGCAGCCGGGTGCCTGCTCCTCCTTCAGCACCATGTCCATGCGCCTGATCGTTGTCAGCAGTATGGCAAGCTCGATCTCAAGCAGGGCGTTCTTCCCCCTGGAGTAGAGCTTCGCCGGAAGGAAGCACTCCTTCATCTCGCTGTTCGTGCGCTCTACCGTAGTCCTGGACCTG
>Ga0172378_10003648_pt1 | contig 14455 bp, 13 predicted proteins | sample GrowelOW332metaG_FD_119755 | JGI IMG/M metagenome (GOLD analysis project Ga0172378, IMG submission 119755) | Groundwater microbial communities from an aquifer near a municipal landfill in Southern Ontario, Canada - Pumphouse #3_1 metaG | ecosystem: Environmental > Aquatic > Deep subsurface >... | reverse complement strand
TCGTATTCCACAAACACGATTGTATAAATCAATTCCTGATTTTTGCCATGAGTAAAAAAGCTTTTGATTTTTTTTAATATCTCCTAGGGTTTTTATTCCATAACCTTTGAGTTTTTCTTGAAATGCTTTTCCAATTCCTGGGAATTCTTTGATTGGAATATCTTTTATGAAATTCCCGATATTATCAACACTTACATACTTTACACCATCTGGTTTTGCATATTCTGTTATTAGTTTTGAGAGATATTTTGTATTTGCTATTCCTATTGAAATAGGCAGTTTTAACTCATCAAATATCTTTTTCTTTAGATAATATGCAAACTCAACTATTTCGTGTTCATCAATATAACCACTTACATCTCCAAAAAATTCATCTATTGAATACTGTTCTACAAGAGGAATTTCTTTAATCAATAGCTCTTTTAGTTTATTTGATAAATCATGATACAAAGGGTAATTTGGAGCTAACATTTTTAGGTGAGGGCATAAAGATAAAGCTTCATTTACACTCATAGCAGTTTTAACTCCAAAGGCTCTTGCTTCATAAGAGGATGTTGTTATTATTCCTCTAATTTTCCCATTTTCATCTACAAAATACTCTTTGAAACTTTTCATTCCCTCATTTGTAAGAATAGAACTAACAAATGCACCACTATTTGTTGAAATTTTTCTAATCTCTTTTTTTGAAGAAAAAATATTAAGATTACTCCGTCCTCCAACTGCAACTGGAATATGAAACAAACTATCATCAATAGTTCTATGGGCTGAAACAAAAAAACAATCTATATCAAGGTGTATGAACATTTAAAAACTTTTAATTCTTGGATTTTATAATTTGTAAGTATATATGATTAAAAAAAAGAATCTTTATAATATGTCAGTTTGTAATATTTTATTGGAATATTTAAATAATCATCATATAAATAATTACTTTTTTATTTTTAAATAATATAATATTATATTTATATTAAAGGAGATGTAATGGATGTTGAATTAGAGAAAGTTAAAACAGAACAATTAAATGTAGTTTTAGCATACATTTTATGGTGGTTTCTAGGCGTATTTGGTGTACATAGGTTCTATACTGGGCAAAGTAAAGGATGGCTATATATTGTATTATTTATTGTAGGGATAATTACTATGTTTTTTGTTGTTGGTTATTTTATTTTAATTGGACTTGGTATTTGGTGGATAATTGATGGCATAAAATTAAATAAAGTTGTAAAAGAATACAATCTTAATCTTTTAAATAACTATCAAAGACAAAATAGTTAAAATAAAATATATTTATTTATTTTTTAAATACAAAAAATCTTCATATTGCTTACTTATCAATCCTAAAAAAGTAAGCAAAGAAGAACTTGGTATATGTTTATTTAATGCTTGGACTTACACTTTTCCAATCTTCTCTTAAACTTTTTACCAATGAAAATTTATCTTTTGATGTTGCTATTTCTCCATATTCATAAGGAGTAACAACTACTAAACCACCTTTTAACAAACTTGTAAATGTGTTTGATTCTATTTTTGAACCAGAAAAAATAGAGAATTTCATTTCAAATCCACTTATGTCATAAAACTGCGAATTTTTTCTTATGAATTTTGTATATTTATCGTAAATCAAACAATCAACAATAACTTTTGAACCATCATCACTTAAATCTATTTTACTTACTTTTCCAATTTGTACATTTTTATAATAAACAGGAGCATCAATATTTACGCTTGAAGCTGTAATATCATCCACTTTGAATACTGTTCCAAAATATGATTTTTCAACAGATGGTTGATTTACTAATCCTTCAAATTTTGTTTGAACATTTTGATTTTCACTTTTAATAACTCCAATATTTACAGCCATTACAGTTGAACCTGCATTTGCAACTTCTTGAAGTGAAATTCTAGGTTTTTTCAGATAAAAAGTTGTTCCCTCTTTTGCAATTGAAGCAAAATCACTATAAATCAAAGCTTTTACCTCAACTTCTTGTTTTTCATTTAAACTAACATTTGTTACTTTTCCAACATTTACACCTTTGTAAGTTAGTTGTGAAAAATTTACTTGCAATCCTTCAACCTCATCAAAAACTATCGTTATACTATTTGTAGAGTTTTTCATTTGTTCTTCAGAAGCAAAAATTTGTGTTTTTTCAAAAGTTGTATTTGAATCATTATCAAGATGAATTGATCCCTCAATTAATGAAGAAAAATTATCAACTTCAAATAAAACTCCACTTAAACTAGCATTTAAATTTATTACACCTTTTTTATAAAATCTGCTTTTATTTGTAATATATTTTTTAAAAGGCGAATAAATAAATAAACTCACTTTTGATTTTTTATCATCAAATTTTATATCTTTTACAAAACCTATTTCTTGATTTTTATACATAATTGCCATATCTGATTTTATTTCAAAATCATTATTAAAATCTGCATTTATTATAATTCCACTATTACTAAATCTATTTAATTTTTCTACATCTTTAAAAGATTTAAAAAGTTTAAACTCTTTTTTTGTAAGTTTATTATTATCTATTTTTTCAGAAATAAGTCCAATAGCTCCATTTAATAAAGGTTCAATTCCACTATAATTTATATTTAGATTTAGACTTTTCATTTCTACTAATTTTGAACTCATATCATAAAAAAGACTATTATCATTTACCAAATCTTTGTACTTTTCATCTATTGAAATAGAAACTTTTACATTCTTTAAATCAGAAGTTAAAGCATAATTTTCAACTCTTCCTATTTCAATATTCTTATAATAAATCTTTGATTTATTTGTAATTGAATTTAAATTTTCACTTAAAAGCTCTACTTTTATATTGTTATTACTATTGTTTATATCTTTTTTATTAATTGCTGTAAAACTGTCTTTAAAATTTCCTTTTTTATACTCTAAAGATACAAAATTTCCTTTTATTATATTTCCTAAATTTTTAACTCCATCTAAAGAAATAGTAGGCTCTTCCACAAAAAACTTTGTTTTATCTGTTAATAAATATTTATACTCTTGATAAATAAATGCTTTTGCATTTAAAATATCTTTATTCAAGTTCACTTCTGTAATTTTTCCAATTTCTATGCCCTTAAAAATAATTGGAGTATTTTCTTCAATTCCATTCATATCTATAAAATTTATATTAAAAAACTCTTTACTTTTTAAATCATCTTTTTTTCCATATAAAACATAAGCTTCATCTTTTGAAATCTTTTGTTCTTCTTTATTTGGAGTAACAACAGTAACTCCTCCAACTAAAGCAGAATATAAAGACCCTATTTCTATATTTAATCCACTTGCTCCATAACTTACTTTTAGTGCTTCATTTATTACAAATTTTGAACTTTTATTTACTAAATAATTAAATTTATCATAAATATAAGCTGTGAAATAAACCTTTTCAAAAATAAATTCTTTGGCAATAATTTCACCTATTTGAAATTTATTATAAAAAATAGGAGTTCCAACTTCCACATTATCTTTATCATTTGCAATTAATGAAATATAATATCCCTCATCATCAAATTCATCATTAGGTTGAGTATCTAAAGCATTAAAAAGATATTTTGGATTTGATTTTTCATACTCTTCTTGTGTTTTAAATGTTGGAGATAATTCTATTTTATAACCACTAATTAAAGTATTTAATCCTGAAATTTTTGTAAGAGAAACTGTGGGTTTTTTTATCCAAAAAGAAGAACCCTCCCCTGCTACATATTTTGCAACTTCATTATCAACTAAGATATTTACCTTTACACTCTTTAAATCTTCATGCATAGAAATTTTTGTTACTTTTCCAAGTTGTAAACCTTTGTATTCTAAAGGAGTAACATTCTCTTTTAAACCTTCTGCACTTTTGAATATAACACTTATATTTGTACCTTTTTTCATATAAGATTCATAAGCAATCCAACCTAAAATCGCCAAAATAATTAGTGGTAAAATCCAAATAAATGAAACTGATTTTTTATCTTCTATTTTTGGTTCATACACTTGTTGTTCTATTATTTCTTTACTCATCCCAAATAATCCTTGTATCAAATCTATTTGCTGCTATCATTGTTACTATTACCATTAAAGCAAAAGAGGTCGCAGCGATTCCTCCTTTTATATTAAAAACTTCATCAAGTTGCACAATTGATGCTAATAATGCAACCACATAAATATCTATCATTGACCATTTTCCAATAGCTTCGATAAATTTAAATATCAGTATTTTTCTATTATTGGACATTTTTATATTTACTTTTAAAGAAATAAAAATAAAAAGTAATCCAAGTAATTTTATCATTGGAATGATAACACTTGCCGTAAAAACCACAATAGCTATAAAATAACTATTCATATTTAAAAAACTAATCACACCTTCTAAAATAGTGCTTTGGATTTTTACTCCAAGGGTTGTAACTTCCATAATTGGATAAATCATAGCTGGAATATAAAGTAGTATTGCACATATAGTAAGTGCCAATGAAACTTGTAAAGAGTTTTTTATTCGCTTTCGTACCTTATGATTACATCTTGTACAAACAAAATCATCAAAATTCTCTTTTTCATACATTTTATGGCAATTTTTACAAGATATTAAAACCATTTATTCACCAAATACACTTTCACCTACAAATTTTCTGTTTGACATATAAAAACAAAAAATGTAAGCCAACATAATATAAAAACCAATATCAAATTTTGTAGAACTAACCATTCCTATTAATTTTATATATGTAACAATAATACTTATAACAAAAACTTCAATAAATCCCCAATGTTTAAAAAAATGAAAACTATCATGAAGTAAAGTATCAGTAAAAAGTCTTATTTTTGTTTTTTCTTGAATAAAAGCAAAAATAATCACCAAAGAGTTTAATATTGGAGCTAAAATAATAGTAAAAAAGACCACCAATGCCACAAAAAAGAAATTTTGTTCTAGTAAAATTGATACAGTTCCAATCAAAGTAGCTTTTAGTTCAGTTTCATTTATATTTAAACTAATAATTGGATAAACATTTAAAATTCCAAATAACAAAAGTGCAGAAACAGCATAATATAAAGAGTCAAAAGAGTGTCTATTTTGAGCTTTTATTTTGCTATTACATCTAGGACATTTTTGAATTTTAGTATTTGTGTCATTGTGTCTTTTTATAAATAATCCACAGTTATAACACTCAATAATTTCATCAATATTTTTGTCCATAAATTCCTAACTTTTTTTCTTTTGGCATTTTAACATAGTAAACTTTTTTTCATTCTAAAAACTCTTTAAAATTAATTATATTGTATTATGTCATTGCAATTATGCAAATAAATAATATTTCTTTTAAAGGTTTAATAAAATGCAATTTAATATATCTCAAGGATTAGTTGGAACAAGACCACCCGTTGTAAAACCCGACCCAAAAGTTTTACAATTTTTAGGTGAAGATGGAATGAGAAAATTAATCTCTGATCATTATGATTTACTAAGAGTTAGTAACATCAAAGGATTATTTCCTCCAACAGATGAGGGATTTGAAATGGCAAAAGAACATTCAGCTGATTTTTTTATTCAAATTTGTGGAGGACCTGATTATTTTAATAAAAATAGAGGCGCTCCTATGATGGTAGGACGACATGCAGATTTTAAAATCACTCCTGATGCTAGAAAAATTTGGCTTGAATCTTATATTATAGTTTTATCAAAACTTGATATGCCAGATGATTTAAAACAATCTTTTTGGAACTATTTAGATGTTTTTTCAATTTGGATGATTAACACTGCACAAAATTAATAAAAGTGGGTAATACCCATTTTTATTAATTAATAATTATTTTCCTTCTTAATTTATCAACTTTCTCAAATTTAATAATATTAATTTAACTTTTTTTTGCTACTATTTTAAGACTTACTTTAATAGGATTTTTTATGAATAAAACTTTCAAAAATTATATCTTTTCAAGACAAATAATCTTAGTTTCCTTAATTTTCTTAATATGTTTTATTTTTACTACATATTTACATACAACTTTTACAAAAAAAGAAGCAATAAAACACTCTGAGGGAATATCAAAACAAGTGTTTTCTTCAATGTATCAAGTTATGAGAAAAGGATGGAGTAGAGAAGATGTTATTATTTTTGCCAAATCATTGGAAGATAATTTTGAAAGAAGTAACTATCAAATCAATATTTATAGATCAGACAAAGTAAAACAGCTTTTTGGTGAAATTCAAGAAAAAGAAAAAGATACAACATTAGTTGATATTTTAAATGGAAAAGTAGAAAAACTCAATGGTTTTGAAGATAATATTGTAAGAAATATATTACCATTAAAAGCGACCGCTGACTGTAAATCTTGCCATATAAATGCTGAAGTTGGTGATGTTCTAGGAGTAGTAGAGGTAAAACAAAATCTTAATTCTATATTTTTGGAATCTAAATATCAATATATTGTTTTTTTTCTGATTATTATTCCAATATTTTATCTTCTTGCTTTTTTCTCATCAAGATATACAACAAAACCTATTATAAAAAATTTAACTTTGTTTAATAACAAAGTTCAAAATATAAATTCTGTTCAAGATTTTAAAGCTTTTGATTCAAAAAATATTGATTTATATTTTGAAGAGTTTAATCAAATCGTACATAATGTTGATTTAATGGCTGATAAATTAAAAGGTGTTGCTGTTGATAAAGAATTATTAGAGTTTGAAATAAGACTTTTGGATAAATTTATTATCACTTCTGATGTTGTAAAAGATTGGAGAGAGTATATTTGTGATTTATTAATAGAAATAAATAAAATCATGGAAACATACACTTTAATGACTATTTTTAGAGTTGGTGAAGACCAATTTGAAGTTGATATTTTTTGGTTGGGAATGCCACAAGAACATCAAAAAATAGTTTTTGAAAAATACATAAATAAAACTATAAAAGAATCTGATTATTTTAAAGAAATGACAGATTTTACAATAAAACATGTGGTTGCAGATAGAAATAGATGTTTAAATGAATTAGTTGAAGAAGAAGTAGAATATCGTTCAAAATCTCTATTTTTAGATAGTCCTAAAATTGGAGGAATTGTGGGAATTGGTTTACAATCAATATTCTCGAATGATCCCGTTAGATATATTGTAATTGATTCAATATTAACAACTATGGCAAATCTTGTAGGTTCCGTAAAAGCTATTCATAAATATACTCAAGATTTGGAATATTATGCTGCTAGAGATCCATTGACTGATTTATTTAATCAAAGAGTTTTTAATGACATGATGAGTTATGAAATAAAAAGAGCAGCAAGACATGAATATCCTTTTGCTTTAATGGTTATAGATTGCGATAATTTCAAACCAATAAATGACAACTTTGGTCATGCTTTTGGAGATAAGTTTTTACAAACTGTTGCAAATATTCTTGAAGAAGAAAAACGAGATGAAGATATAGTTGCAAGATATGGAGGAGATGAATTTACGATTATTCTTCCTGAATGTGATGAGAATGGAGCATTAACAGTTGCAAATAGAATTTCAAAAAAAATAGAAAATGAAAAATTAATCGCACCTGATGGATCAAGAGTTGGAATAACTATTTCTATTGGAATTTGTGTTTATCCAATTCATACTTTATCTCAAAAAGATATGTTTGTGATTGCTGATCATATGATGTATCAAGCAAAAGAAGAAGGTAAAAATAGTGTTAAAATTCCAAATGAAAGAGATATTTCTAACATTTTAAAAACAAATCAAGAGAAATCTTCACTTTTAATTAGAGCAATAGAAAATGACGAGATTTATCCATATTTTCAACCAATAAAACCAGCATCTTCATCTAATAAATTAGTAATTCATGAACTTCTAATGCGAATTCATCAAGATGGGAAAATAGTTTCAGCTTATGAATTTATCGAAATTGCAGAAGCTCGAGGACTAATAAATAATATGGATTTAATGGTTATAGAAAAAGCTTTTAAAGAAATTCAAAGAACACAATATGAGGGAATTTTATTTATCAATTTGTCTCCAAAATCTTTAATTGTAGGAGATTTTATAAACAAAATAAATAATTTTGTTTTAAAATATGAGATAGATAAAGAAAAAATAGTATTTGAAATTACAGAAAGAGAAACAGTAAAAAACTTCTCTTTATTAGAAAAATTCGTTCATAACTTAAAATCAGATGGTTATAAATTTGCCATAGATGATTTTGGTTCAGGATTTTCATCATTCCACTATATTAAAAAATTTCCTATTGATTATGTGAAAATTGATGGTGATTTTATTATAAATATAAATAAAGATATAAAAGATAAAGCTTTTGTAAATAGTATTGTAACTTTAGCAAAAGAATTGAAAATTCAAACAATTGCTGAATTTGTAGAAAATGAAGAAATAGTTGATGTTTTAAATGAACTTGAAATCGATTATTATCAAGGTTTTCATATAGGAAAACCAAGTGAGAAGTTTATCTCTTTTAAATAAGAGATAAACTTTAGTTTCCAATGGCTAATGAGTATAAGACCATTGTATTTTCTTCAATAAACTCACAAACTTCATCATCATAATAAGCCCCTATTCCACTACAACCAATATCTAAATAGTTTGAAGCAATATATAATCTATGTCCAATAACTCCAGCTTTTTGATAAAGTTCTTGGTAGTTTTTACCTTTTGATGTTAAGAAAAAAGTAACTGCACTTGATGTTCCTAAATCTTGCTCTAAACATAAATATCCAGCTTTAGAATTAAAATCTCCTGCTTTAAGAAGTTCGCCATTTTTATAAAGACCTAATATCATTCCCTCAACTCTATTTATAGTGTAATAAATATCAACTTGCTCATCACAATCACTTTTTATTACTTGATTTACCACACCCATTATTGATTCAAATTGGATTTTTGAGATACTTTGTTTTGTAAATTCTCGGATTGATCTTCTTTTAAAAATTGTATCTTGAAGTTTTTGTTTTTGAAAATTAAAAATAGCACTTTTTTCTTGAGCTTTTTTGTCTACTATTTTTAAACTATCTTGATAAGCCATTTCAACTAGCTTATTTTTTTCAAAAAATGAGATATTTTCTTCTATATAACTAGCTCCATCTAAAGTTGGAAGAGACAAGGAAAATTTCTCTTTTTTATTTTGTTGTTTTTTTCCAGCAATTACAATAGAAGTAAAAAATTCTTTTTCATCAAAAGAAAAAAACTCATTTAATTTCTCTTTAGGAAAATCATATATCAATTCGAAGTCTTTATCAAATAAATAAGAACTAGCTTCAATTGTTCCAATTAAATGTCCAGCATCCAACAAACAGTATCGAAATGCTCTATTTTTATATTTCCAAGATGACCTAAAATATAAAGATGAAACAAAAAATATAAAACCATCAACACTATATGATAATTCTAAAAGTTCTTCTATTCCCTCATTAAGTTCAAGTTTTTGTAATAATACTGCACTTGAACTTGCCACTTCTAAATGATAAATTCCATCTTCAAAACCACTAACATTTCGTACTTGAAAATATAATTCATTTGGATATAAAGCTCCAGCACTTGGATTAATTCTTAGATAATACTCTACATCTGGATAAGTTTTTTTTGCACTAATTCCACTAATTAAATACAAAAAATTATAGTTTTTATTTTGTGAGTTTAAATCAACTCTTTTATAATCTTTTGAATAAAATTTAAACTTATTTGGTGGATTATTCCAATTTACTCTATTTGGATTTGTTCGTATTGAGTTGTATGAATGTTTTGTATTTTGATGGTAACTATTTAGAGGAATTAACATAAATAAAATTCAACTTTTAAAAGTTGAATTTTACAGCAAGATTTGATACATCATAATCATAATCTCTTGGTGAATCGTACATTGTGATTGTTCTATAACTTCCCTCAACAGCAACATTACGAGTAAGTTTGTATTCTAATGAACCACCATAACCAAGACCTGTTGCAGAACTATTATCAACAGTTTGAGCAACACCTGTTCCTATTGCAAAACCTGTTAAATTTTGTATTATTTCATAACCAGCTCTTAAATCCATATCAACACTAATAGCCTCTACACCATTTCTAACATTTCCATAAGATAAACTATTTCCAAAACCTAAAATAATTCCATTATCTAATTTCGTATTTGATGTATATCCAATTCCATATTGTGTATATCTGTCATTTTTAATTTTTGCAGAACTTGCACCAACTGATGCTTTTGTATCAAATCCTTCTGCATTTAGTAACGATGATAAACCAGCAATTAAAGTAATTGCTAAAATTCTTTTTTTCATTATATTTTCCCTTTTAAATAATTTAATTTTTAGTAGTATTAATACCAGATTGTTCTTGTGTTCCTACATAATCATTTGTGGCATAAGTACTTTTTAAATAAGCAAAAATTCCACCAACCACTAAACATAAAATCACCACAAGTCTTACTATATTTCTTTTTTGTTTTGATTCATTACCATTATAATCATCAATTTTATTTAAACTAGGTTCACCGTTATTTAATTTACTCATAATAACTCCTTTATTTTATTGATGATTATATCAAATAAAATATTGTGCCTTTGTTAACTTATGATTTTGTGGATTTTTGCTTCTAATAATTTTTCTAAATCACAAGGTTTAACTTCTATATCCAAACCTCTTTTCCCGCCACTAATAAAAATTGTTTCAAATTTATTTGCACTTTCATCTAAAACGGTTTTCAAAATTTTCTTTTGTCCCAAAGGTGAAATTCCACCAAGTAAATATCCAGTAACTTTTTGTGCTTCATCTTTGTTTGCCATTACAGCTTTTTTAACATCAAAAGCAGTTGCAACATCTTTTAAACTTAATTGATTTTCCACAGGTAAAACACATACAACCAACTGTTTTGGAGTTAATTCAACAAGAAGTGTTTTATAAACTTGAGAAGCGTCAAGACCTAGTTTTTGAGCAGCTTCATCACCAAAATTTGTACAAGCTGGGTCATGGTCATATTTGTGAACTTTAAAATCACATTTGTTTTTTTTAAGTAAATCAATCGCTGGTGTCATTTAAGTAAAATTCCTCTTTTAAAATCTCTTCACCATTTATCAAAATTGCAATAAAATGCCTTCCTAAATAGTGTTTTCGTGTTGTCATATTTTTAAAACTCTGTTTTTTCGTAAACTTTTTTGAAGATGATTTTATCTCATTTTGGCTTATCATAAAGATTTTTCTATTGTGAGTTTTGTTTGATTTTAAATAATCAATAGCATATTCAACTCTGATATTTCCAATACTTTCACTTGAATTTATCTCAAATGAAAAAGATAAACTTTCATCTATATTTACACTTTTATCATAACAAAAATCTATGAGATTAATATGATTTGATTTATCAAAATTAAATAAATTTAATATTTGTTTATCACCTTTTTTAAGAAGTGTTCGAGAAGCATGTTTACAAATCCAATCCAACTCTTTTGAGCTTCCAAGATTTTGTTTTACAAAATTTATCACAAAGTGCGGATTATCTTTTGAAATATCATTTAGATTATTTGCCACAGATTTTCTCACATACAAACTTTTATCATTTTTTAAAAGTTCAATTATTTCAAGTGGTTTTGTTGGGTTTTGTTTAAACAATGGAAGAGAAATAGCCCAAGGAAGTCGTGGACGACAACCTTCAGTTGAAAGTCGTCGAAGATGTTCATTTTTAGACTTAGTCCAAATTCTCATTTGATTCATAGTTTGTTCTTCATATTTTAAAATAAACTGTCGAATAGAAAACTCACTACTTGCATCTATAGTGAAAATTTCCAAAGCTTTCATAGATTCATCAAAATCATCAAGCCCAAAAACTTCCACAAAATCTTGAAAAATCATAGCTTCAAGACCAGTAAAATCTTTTTTCACTTCTTTTAATATTTCAAGTTGTTTTTTGTAGGAAAGTGGCAAGTATTTATTTAAAGTTATTGCGATATGTCGCATTCTTGCTTTTAGTTCTAACTCTTGCCAAGAAATATCAAAAATAGAATTTATAAAAGCCTTTGGTTCAAAGTTTTCATAGTTTTTTTTTATATCAAAAGCTAGTTTTTCAATATAGTCTTTTGAATATAAGTTTTTTAATTGTTCTGCCATAATAAACCTAGTTTTTTAAAGATTTAACACATCTTGTATAAAATTTATCTTCCATCAACTCTCGATTAAAAGCTCCCGATAAAAAATTTACAACAAAAGCCTCGCCACTTACTCCATGTCCAAATGTTTTACTTGTCCAATAATTATCAGACACGAAAAATTTAAACTCTTTGGAAAGAGTTGGATTATATAACTTTGTGTCAACAATAGAAAAAAGTTCCAAAAAATCTGGTAATTTCCAGTTTTTATATCCATCAAGTTCTAAATTTTCACAATATTTTTGCGCTTCAGCAAAGTTTTTCTTTTCATTATTACTATCTTTTGTATCTTGCCAAAGTAAATTTGTTTTTGTATCTATTAAAATAGATTCACTTTGTTTTGTTATTTCTGCATTTAAATAACTAATTAAACCTATAAAAAAAAGGATTTTTAATATTCTCATAAATCAACCTTATAATAATAATTTAGATTTATTATAACTTAGTTAATCTCAAATAATATTGATTACTATCAAAAAAAATCAAGAGCATATCTAAACATCCTAAAACACTATTTTCCTCTTATTTTCTATCATATATGGATACTCCATATGCTTCGCAGTCGCTTTTGCAATTTCTTCCCCAAAATATCGTTTCACGATATGCAAAGACATATCAATACCCGCTGAAATTCCTGCACTTGTGATAATATTTCCATCTTCAACAAAATGTTTATCTTTGCAAACTTTTACATCTTTAAATTCATTTTCCATTCGTTCCAAACTTTTCCAATGGGTTGTAGACTCAACTCCATCAAGTAGTTTTGCATTTGCTAAAATCAATGAACCCGTACAAACAGAAGTTAAAAGCTCAACTTCTTTTGCTTTTTTTGAAACAAAATCTAAAACATCTTTTTCATACATCAATTTTCTTGTTCCCATTCCACCAGGAACTATTAAAATATCAAGTTTTGGACATGATTCAAAATCATAATCAGGAATAACTTTCATCTTACCAGTTGTAGTTATTGGCTCTTTTGTTTGTGCTATTAGTTTTACATCAAAAGGTGAAATCGTGTCCAATCTTTTTGATTCATCCACTCTTGCAACACTTAAAACCTCAAAAGGGCCACAAAAATCTAAAACTTCAACATTATTAAAAACTAAAATTCCTACTTTTTTTTGCATAAGTTTTCCTTGATGTATATAAATATTAAAAGCATTATATTATTTTTTATTTGAGTATAACTTTGAAATAAAAACCAAAAAATTAACTTTACTATTTCCATATTTATCCTATAATTCAAAATCAAAGAAAATACAACATATTAGGAAAACAGATGTCTTACAGAACTTTAGAAGAAGAAATAAAAGTATTAGAATTAGGATTACCACCTCAAGAAGGTGATGGTTTTATTGGGGGAAGATTAGACCCAAAAGAAGCTAGTTTAGTTTTAGTTCCAGTTCCTTGGGAAGCTACTGTTTCATTTGGGCAAGGAACTGCTAATGCTCCTGATGCAATTAGAATTACAAGTCACCAACTTGATGTTGAGAATTTTCACTATATTAAACCTTACGTTGCAGGTATTGCTATGCTTGAAACTGATAAACATTTATTAAAATTAAGTCACAAAGCTAGAAAAAAAGCTTTAAAAGTTATTGAAGCACTTGAAGAGGGAAAAACAAATAAAAAAGCTTTAAAATTTGTAAATGAAGCATCGTCAATTTTAAATTCTTCTGTATATCAAAAATCTTTTGAGCAAATAAAAGAAGGTAAATTCGTAGCAGTTGTTGGTGGTGACCACTCATCACCTCTTGGACTTATAAAAGCTTTAAACGACACACAAGCTGAACCTTTTGGAATCTTACACGTTGATGCTCACCATGACTTAAGAAAGGCATATGAAGGTTTTACTTATTCTCATGCTTCAATTTTTTATAATGCTATGAATGAGTGTGACAAAGTTTCAAATCTAGTTCAATTTGGAATTAGAGATTACAGTAGTGAAGAAGCAAATAGAATGAAAGAATATGGGCTAAAAGGTGCATGTTTATACGATACAGATATGCAAGCACAACTAGCAAGTGGTAAATCTTTAGAAGAAGTTTATGCTCCATATATCGAACAACTTCCTCAAAATGTTTATTTATCAATTGATATTGATGGATTAGAACCGCTAAACTGTCCAAATACAGGAACACCAGTTCCTAGTGGTTTAAGATATGGGGAATTAGAGCATCTTATTTTTATGGTTGTAAAATCTGGAAAAAATATCATAGGTTTTGATTTATGTGAAGTTGGGGATAGCGTTGATGGTTGGGATGCAAATGTAGGTTCTAGGGTTTTATATCAACTTTGTGGAGCATTATTGGCAAGTCAAGG
>Ga0172378_10003647_pt1 | contig 14455 bp, 11 predicted proteins | sample GrowelOW332metaG_FD_119755 | JGI IMG/M metagenome (GOLD analysis project Ga0172378, IMG submission 119755) | Groundwater microbial communities from an aquifer near a municipal landfill in Southern Ontario, Canada - Pumphouse #3_1 metaG | ecosystem: Environmental > Aquatic > Deep subsurface >... | reverse complement strand
GGATGCTTCTTTGTTGTCTGTAATACCTCAATCGGTTAATTATGAAGAGTATACATCGCTCTTTGCATCGACTCAACAGCTGTTAAAGCAGCAAAAGGTTAAAAAAATAGTACTCTCTCGTTGCTTGCATATAGCAATAGATGATTTGGCCATCGAAGCATCGTTTCAAGCGGCATGTGAGAGCTACAAAGAAGCTATGGTTTATCTCTCTTATACTCCTCAACAAGGATTGTGGATGGGCTGTACTCCAGAAATCCTACTTCAATGTGAACAGGGAAAAGGGCAAACCATTGCCTTAGCTGGAACCCAATCGCAAGAGGAGAGTAGTGCAGAGGTGAAACAATGGGATGATAAAAATAGGATGGAACAACAGATTGTGTCAGATTATATCTACGAACAATTAGTGAAGCATACCGATACGATAACCATAGGAAAATTGCATACACGCTCTGCAGGCAAGCTGGCTCATCTATGCCGAACCTTTCATTTCCAACTCTCCTCTACGGAGAAGATGGCGGCTTTATTACTGGATATGCATCCTACACCTGCTGTTTGCGGATGGCCTAAACGAGAGGTGCTGGATTTCTTAACCCAATCGGAAGGGTATGATAGAGGATATTATGCGGGCTTTGTGGGATGGCTAGATGGTATAGATAATACGCATCTCTTTGTGAATTTACGTTGTGCGCAATTGGATGAAGAGGGTGCTACTTTATATGCTGGAGGTGGTATCTTATCCTCCTCTAAAGTAAACGAGGAGTGGCAGGAGACTGAAAATAAAATGCTTACTATAAAAAATATACTGAGAGAAAAATGTACGCTAATAAAAGAAATAATTTACAGTTAGCAGCACTCTTACTCAAACATGAGATTCGAGAGGTTGTGACTTGTCCTGGATCACGTAATGCACCATTGGTACATACGTTTGCAGCACATCCCGATTTTCATTGTTATAAAGTGACCGATGAGCGAAGCGCTGGTTTTTTTGCTATTGGACGAATAATGCAGACCCATCGCCCTGTTGCGGTTTGTTGTACCTCAGGGTCGGCTTTACTGAATATCATACCTGCTGTGGCTGAGGCTTTTTATCAGCAATTGCCACTTGTGGTTATCTCTGCGGATAGACCACCTCAATGGATAGGGCAGATGGATGGACAAACGTTAATGCAGCCAGATGCATTAGCCTCACTAGTAAAGAAAACGGTGCAGTTGCCAGAACCAACGACACAGGAGGAGGAGTGGTATTGCAACCGTCTAATTAATGAGGCTTTGTTGGCATTACATCTAAGTGGAGAGGGGCCTGTACATATTAATGTGCCTATTAGTGAACCGTTGTTTGATTTTTCTGCAACCGCCTTACCCGATGAACGTGTTATCTCACACCTACAGCTAACCAATCGAATAACGGCTACCAACCAAGTGGAACGGTTGTTATGCGAACATAAAGAGAAATTTTTTTCCGCGATGCTGATTGTTGGGCAAGAGGCTTTTCAGTGCCTATCTGCTCGTGACCTAAATGCTTTGCGCGCCAAAAATATTGTGGTATTAACGGAGCATCTATCTAATATAACCACATTGGACACACATTGTATCACGTGCTTCGATGCTATTATCTATGCAGCCTCAGAGGAGGAGCAGCAAGCTTTAGTGCCGGACTTACTTTTTACCGTGGGTGGACATATCGTTTCTAAACGATTGAAGAGATTGCTCCGGAAGATACAACCTAAGGTGCATCTACATTTCTCACTAACCGACCAAACACCCGATCTTTATCAATGTTTGACTGCTGTGGTAACGGCCACAACGCAACAGGCCATTGACTTTATGGCTTCTTCTATGAAATGTTTCATGGAAGATGTTTCTTATCTACGTTTGTGGGAGGGATGGCAGGAGCAAATAATGAAATCGCACGATTCTTTTACTCCACAAGTATGGAGCGATTGGTTGGTCTTTAGACAATTTTTTGCAGGAATGCCGCAACACTCGGCACTGCATCTAGCTAATAGCAGTGCCGTTCGTCTAGCTCAGTTTTTCTCGTTACCATCTGCTACTAAGGTGTATGTTAACCGAGGTGTTAATGGTATTGAGGGTTCTCTCTCTACGGCAGTAGGATATGCTGCTGCAGCTCAACAGCTCACCTTTATGGTGATAGGCGATTTGAGCTTTTTTTATGATCAAAATGCATTGTGGAATGCGCATGTTAATAAGGGATTGCGTGTACTGCTGGTGAACAATGGTGGGGGACAGATTTTTACTACGTTGCCGCATGCAACTAACTCGCCCTATCTGCATGAATATATTGCAGGTGAACATTCTACAACGGCTCAAGGCATTGTGGAGGCTTATCATTGTTCCTATTTATTGGCAACTACAGAAGAAGAACTTAACGCTGCATTGCCAACCTTCTTTTCTGATGCAAGCGAACGGGCTATTGTGCTCGAAGTACATACGGATAAGATAAACAACGAAGCGACTTTACAGACTTATTATAAATGGTTAAAAACAAAAAAATAGATATGCAGCAAAGAGAATGGACTCCTATAAGAGAGTATAAAGAGATCTTATTTGAATACTATAATGGCATAGCAAAGATAACGATTAACAGAGAACGTTATAGAAATGCTTTTACACCTACTACTACTACAGAGATTAGTGATGCACTTTATATTTGTAGAGAACAACAAGATATTCGCGTTGTGGTACTTACCGGTGCTGGAGATAAAGCGTTCTGTGCTGGAGGCGATATGCATGTAAAGGGACGTGGTGGATATGTAGGTACCGACGGTGTTCCTCGTTTGAATGTTTTGGATGTACAACGACAGATACGCTCCATTCCAAAACCTGTGGTGGCGATGGTTAATGGTTTTGCTATTGGTGGAGGACATGTGTTGCATGTGGTATGTGACCTCTCCATTGCTTCGGAGAATGCTATCTTTGGGCAAACAGGTCCTAAGGTTGGTAGCTTTGATGCTGGCTTTGGCTCCTCTTATTTAGCACGTATCGTAGGACAGAAGAAAGCTCGTGAAATCTGGTTCTTATGTAAACAATATTCAGCACAAGAGGCTCTCGATATGGGACTGGTAAATAAAGTGGTGCCACTTGACCAATTAGAAGATGAGGTGGTAGACTGGGCAGAGACGATGATGGAACATAGTCCGATGGCATTACGTATGATAAAGGCCGGTCTTAATGCTGAGTTAGATGGCCAGGCTGGTATTCAAGAATTGGCTGGTGATGCTACAATGCTTTATTATATGACCGATGAGGCGCAAGAGGGTGGCAAAGCTTTCTTGGAGAAACGAAAACCTAATTTTGACCAATATCCTAAATTCCCTTAAAACATAGACCTTTGTATTACACGATTAGAATAGTAGCTAAAACATTACATTTTAAACAACCCGCGGGTACATCTCGTGGTATCTATACGCATCGAAAGGTGTGGTACCTATTGGTTGAAGATGACCAAAAGAATATTGGGGTGGGTGAGTGTGCACCACTCCCTCTATTGAGTTGTGACGATTTACCTACCTATGAGGAGGTTTTGTATAACTGTTGTAAACAATTGGCCTTGACAGGTCAGGTGGATAGAGAGGCCTTGGAGGTCTATCCCTCTATCTTAATGGGTATCGAGACTGCTTTGCAACATCTTCAACAGTTACAACAAAAGGCATTAACCCTTTGGGACTCTCCTTTTAGTCGTTCTAAAACGGGTATCTATATTAATGGATTGATATGGATGGGTAATTACGAAACCATGAAACAGCGGATTGAAGAGAAAATGGAAGCTGGTTTTCATTGCATTAAGCTAAAGATTGGTGCTATCGACTTTCAACAGGAACTACGTCTCTTGGAGCTGATTCGTACACATTTTACGCCCTCTCAAATAGAACTACGTGTAGACGCCAATGGTGCTTTTTCACCAGCAGAGGCGAAGAACCGTTTGCAGGCGTTAGCACAGTTTTCTATTCATTCGATAGAACAACCGATTGCTGCTGGACAGTGGGAGGAGATGGCTGAGTTATGTGCTACCACATCTCTGCCGATTGCTTTGGATGAGGAACTGATAGGTATTCATGGGTATGCGCAGAAAAAGAGGTTATTACAGCAGATTGCTCCTCAATATATTATAATAAAACCGACTTTACATGGTTCTTTTTATGGGGCCAAACAATGGATAGATTTAGCAAAAAAACAAGCTATCCCTTATTGGGTTACCTCTGCTTTAGAATCGAATCTGGGTTTAAATGCTATTGCTCAATGGTGTGCAACGATGCCTTCTAACCTACCACAGGGATTGGGTACTGGCTTGCTCTTTACGGATAATATTGAGATGCCACTTACTATTAGAGGAGAGCAACTTTACTATACAGCAACTAGACCTATCGATGTAGTGAAACAGGTGTTAACAGCTGCCGATTCTATTTCTATTGTTAACTAGAAACAACAAAATGTCTATACAAGAACAACGCCTGCTTATAGGCGACCGTTATTACGATAAAACGAACTTAGAAGAACTCTTGAAACTCTCACTGCCCATGGCAAAGGAGCTCTATTCTTTTATGAAAGAATGGATGAGTGATGACCGGTATGTAAGGGTACAGACTTCTGGTTCAACGGGTACACCTAAACAGCTCCGTGTAGAAAAGAGCAGGATGATGGAGAGTGCACGACGTACCTGTTCTTTTTTGCAGTTGTCAAAAGGAGATGCAGCGCTACTTTGTTTGCCTCTTGCTTATATTGCTGGTAAGATGATGGTGGTACGTGCTTTGGTTGGTCAGTTACGTTTGGTTTTAGTCACTCCTTCTGGCTCTCCTTTAGAAGGAATAGATGAACCAATTGATTTTGCTGCCATGATTCCTTTACAAGTGTATAATGCTTTGCAAGATAGTGTGAACTGTGAACGTCTGCAGCAGATAAAACAACTTATTATTGGTGGTGGAGCTATTGATGCTGTTTTGGAAGAGCAATTATATCTTTTCCCTAGAGCGGTTTGGTCTACCTATGGTATGACCGAGACCCTTTCTCATATAGCTCTCAGACGATTAAATGGCGATGAGGCTACTGCTTTTTATCGACCAATGAAAGATGTCACTTTGTTGCAAGCTGCAGATGGCAGTCTTATCATTGATGCACCTGCTATTGTAAAACAGAGACTGTTTACTAACGATTTGGTACTGTTAAACGAGGATCAATCCTTTCAGATACTTGGTAGAAAAGATACAGTGATAAATACAGGAGGGGTAAAGGTTCAAATGGAATTGGTGGAACAAAAATTACAGCAGCTTCTTTGTATGCCTTTTCAAGTTACTGCTGTGCAACATCCTAAGTTTGGTGAGTTAGTAGTACTTTTGTTGCGGGCATCACTCTCTCAAAAGCAAATGGATGAGTTGAGTAAGATCAGTTCGGCTGTTTTAACGCGCTATGAATGTCCTAAACGTTTATACGAGGTGGATGCATTACCAATAACTGAAAACGGAAAGCCTGACCGTTTGGCTGCCAAGAAACTAGCCACTATTTTATTCCAATCGGAAGAGGAGCAACAATCGAATTAAGATGGGCTAACAACAGTTCTTTTTATTGGTGTCTTTTAACTCCGTAAAGAAATCGGCAAAGAGTTGTTGTGCTTTTTTCCAATTCTCTCTATTTATACAATAGCGTACTTTGGGTGCTTCAATGGTTCCTTGAATAAGTTCTGCATCTTTCAATTCTTTTAAATGTTGTGATACCGTTGCTTTGGCAATGGGAAGAACATTAAAGATATCACCAAAAAAACAACTCTCTTGTTTTGCTAGGAAGAGAAGAATAGAGATGCGAGTTGGGTTACCCATGGCTTTTGCAAATCGTGCTACTTGTTGGTCGTTAGTCATGACCTTTTTTTCTTTAGATTTATCCATTTTTCTCTATTTGAAACTGATTTGGAACTGTTTTTTTGGTATGGGGAGATTGTGAAATATAGTAGAGCTTATTCGAAACTTCTTAGGAGTTGAATCTCCTCTTTCCAACGCGAAGAATCGGGTGTTTCAAGAATAATGGGCAGGTCATTAAAACGCTCATCTTTCATAAAACGCTTGAAAAAAGCCATCCCAATAAAACCATCTCCTAAACTATCGTGACGATCCACTTTGCTACCTAGTGGCTTTTTGGAATCGTTCAAGTGGATAGCACGTAAATATTGAAAACCAACCTCTTTTTCAAAAGTGTCGAAGGTTTCGTCATAGGCTGTAATCAAATCGTATCCCGCTGTAAAGGTATGACAAGTATCAATGCATACACCTACGCGACTCTTATCTTCTACGCGAGATAGGATATAGCCTAATTGTTCAAAAGTAAAGCCTAGATTACTTCCTTGGCCAGCTGTATTCTCAATAACAGCTGTTACACCTGTTGTTTGTTCCAGGGCTTTGTTAATGGAATCTGCTATTCGCTCTAAACACGCTTCGGTTGTTATTTGGCGCAGGTGACTGCCAGGATGAAAGTTTAGTAGGCGTAGACCTAGTTGCTCACATCGTTGCATCTCATCTAAAAATGCAGTTCTGCTTTGTGCTAATTTCTCCTCTTCTGGATGGCCTAGATTAATCAGATAGCTGTCATGTGGAAGAATATGGTCACTGCTTATTTGATAAGCTGCACAACGTTCTTTAAAGAGCTGGATGCTTTTTTTTGTTAATGGACTCGATGTCCAACGTCGCTGGTTGCGTGTGAAAAACGCAAAAGCATTTGCTCCAATTGCTTTGGCATTTTCTGGTGCTAACTCTACGCCTCCACTGGAGGAAACATGTGCTCCGATATATTTCATAGGATACTTATTTTTTCTTGTTTTGTTTTTTCTTCTTTAGTAAAAAGTAGAGGAGAGATAGGCCTACAATAGCTGCAATAACATAACCTATCTCATGACTGTAGGTCATGGCAGCTTGTGTAACCTTCTCGCGTGAATCGATACTCTCTATGGTAGAAAGGTAGTAACCAATACCTACTAATATAGTATTCCAGATGGCTGCACCAAGTGTGGTATAGAGCAAAAAAGAGGAGAGTTTCATGCGTGATAAACCAGCTGGAATAGAGATGAGTTGACGAACAGCGGGTACAAGTCGACCTATAAAAGTGGAGATAGCTCCATGTTTTTCAAAATAAACCTCAGAATCTTCCACCTTCTTTTTTGTGATAAGTAGTAGATGTCCAAAGCGGGAATCGGCTATCTTATAAATAAGTGGTCTACCTAAATAACGTGCTAAATAGTAGTTGATAATAGCACCTAAGTCAGCTCCTAGCGTACCTGCTAGAATAACGAGAAAGATATTCAGATTTCCTTCAGTGGCAGCCAACCAAGCTGCAGGTGGCATAACCAATTCGGATGGAAAGGGTATAAAAGAGCTTTCAATGGCCATCAATAGGAAAATAACCCAATAGTTGAGTTGGTCTAATAACACGTCTAGCATGGTCTTTTTTTTAAGTGTTTAGTTTCTCTAGTATATCATGTACAATCTTTTTCATCTCGATATCGGAATGATTCAACTCCGTTATAATCTCCTCAAATTCTGCTGGCTTGTTCTGTATAAAGGTTTGTATCGGTTCTTTATTTCCACAACAATAAGCGGAAATAGCCAATAGAAGAAGGGTATGTGGTGTGGGTTCCACTCCTTTATTGGATTCTAGATAAGCTGTGAGCCCATCAAAATCGTTAAATAGAAGATAAAGCACACTCACATTAGCCATCGTTTCATCGTCTTTGGTATCAAAAGTGATGAGCTCCTGTAATAAAAGATGAGCTTGTTCTCTCTCTCCCAATCGGAAAAGATAGATTGCTTTTTTAGCAAGGAAAAGTGAATTAGCTAGGATCTGTCTTTTCTCTAAGAATAACACATTGTGATTGATGTAATGAAAAGCTTTTCTAAAATCGCCCAAGGCTTCATAACACAACGCTATTTCTGTGAAACAGTTGCAATAACTGATGATTTGAAAAGCTTTTATATCCTCCTCTTTTCCATGATATTCTATCGATAACTTATTATATTTTATCGATTTTTCATACTCCTCTAGCTCTTTATAGATAAGCGCTATATTCGTATAGATTCTCAGCTTATTCTTATTGTTAGGTAAGCAATCCATAAAGTTTTCTAATGCCTTTTCTGAATTGCCTAGATTATGGTAACCCTCTGCCTTTAATTCAAGAGCTTCTGTGTTTTTTGGATCAATAGCTAGCACAAAATTGGCTGCATCAATAGAGAGCTGATACTCTTGTGAGATGTAATAAAGGTAGCTTAATTCTCGCCACGCTACCTCTGAATAGGGATTATGGTCAATCAACTTATTTAGATAAGCTATTGCCGTTTCTCCTTCATCATTGATGAAGTAGCAGTAGATTAAATTATGTAATTCATTGGTGTAGAGATGATAATTCTTTACTGTTAATACCTTTAAATAATATGTAATAGCTTTTTTAGTCTCATTCTCACTCATTAGCATATTACTGAGAATAAGAGTGACCTCTTTTACGCGTTCACACGTGGCTAACAGTTCTTTTATCTTACTCTCTGCCTCTTCTTGTAGGTCGTTTCGTATAAGAAAGCGTATGTTAAGAATGGAAATGTTAGGGGATTGCTCTTCTTGAATTTTACTAAACTCTTTTTCCGCTTCTTTATCTTTATGTAGATTTAAAAGCGTATTAGTAGTCGCAACGACAATCTCAACGGAAGTAGGATAGAAAACCTTAGCATTGTCTGTAGCACGTAGTGCCTTATTGAATTCATTTACTGAATTATAATAAGATATAATGTCTAGGTATTCCTCTTCGTCAAAAAAAGGGACTGTCTTATCGTTTAAACTTTCTTCGTAGTTTTCTATAAAATTATCTTCCACGATACAACTTATTTAATTGTTATTTTTTATTTATTTTCCCCCAAGAATCTCTTAAGGAAACGGTTCTGTTAAATATTAGGTGATTTTCTGTACTCTCTTTATCTATGTTAAAATAGCCAATACGTTGGAACTGTAGATAGTCGAGAACGTGCAATGTTTTTGCAAATTTCTCAATATAACAGTTAGATAGTACCTGAAGTGAATTAGGGTTCATTAGTTCTCTAAAGTCGCTGTCTACTGAATTTGGATTCTCAATGCTAAACAGACGGTCATATAAACGTACCTCGGCTGGTAAGCAATGATTGCAACTTAACCAGTGCAACGTTCCTTTTACTTTCCTGTTACAAGATGGCATACCACTTTTGGTGTCTGGGTCGTATTCGCAATATACCTCTACCACTTCACCTTCGTCGTTCTTTTTGCAACCTGTACATTTAATGATATATGCATTCTTTAAGCGTACCTCTTTTCCTGGAGTCATACGGAAATACTTTTTAGGAGCATCTTCCATAAAGTCTTCCTGTTCAATCCATAGTTCTTTACTGAACTCGATGGTATGAACGGCAGAGTTTTCCTCTTCAGGATTATTGATAGCCTCTAGCTCTTCTACCTTATCGTCAGGGTAATTTGTGATTATTAGTTTTAATGGATGTAGAACAGCAGAAACACGTGTGGCACGTTTGTTTAAGTCTTCTCTAACAGTTGATTCCAACAAAGAGATATCGTTTAACGCCTCTACCTTTGTGTAGCCAATGCGATTAATAAATGCACGGATGGACTCGGGTGAATAGCCTCTACGGCGATATCCACAGAGTGTAGGCATACGTGGATCATCCCAACCACTTACTAGTCCCTCTTTTACTAAAGCAAGTAATTTACGTTTGCTCATTACTGTATACGAAAGGTTCAAACGGTTAAATTCCATTTGACGTGGGCGATGGTCTTCTATATCTTTGTTCTCTTTAATCTCATCAATAAAATAATTATAAAGAGGACGATGTACCTCAAACTCAAGTGTACAGATAGAATGTGTTACTCCTTCAATATAATCGGATTGTCCATGTGCAAAATCGTACATTGGATAAGCTTTCCATTTGTCTCCAGTACGGTGATGTGGATGTTTTATTATGCGATAAATAAGTGGATCGCGGAAATGCATGTTTGGATGTTTCATGTCTATTTTTGCACGAAGAACCATAGATCCCTCTTCTGCCTCGCCACTATTCATTTTCTCAAAGAGTGCCAAACTCTCTTCAACCGGACGGTTGCGATAGGGACTATCTACACCAGCTCTTGTTGGCGTACCCTTCTGTTGTGCAATTAGTTCAGCTGATTGTTCATCGATATACGCTTTCTTTTCTTTTATCAAACGTACAGCAAAGTCCCATAATTGTTGAAAATAGTCAGATGCATAATATATATTTCCCCATTTGAAGCCTAACCATTGAATATCTTCTTTGATAGATTCAACATATTCGTTATCTTCTTTAATAGGATTTGTATCATCGAAACGTAGATTACATACGCCATTATATTCTTCGGCAAGTCCAAAGTTTAAGCAAAAAGCCTTGGCGTGTCCAATGTGTAAATAGCCATTAGGCTCAGGTGGAAAACGTGTCTGTAAACGTCCGTCATTTTTCCCTGCAGCTAAGTCTTTTTCTATAGCTGCCTCAATAAAGTTAACGGATCTTTTCTCCGTCGATTCTGTTGTATTATTAGTATCCATGACTTTTTCTTTTATAGATTGAAACGCAAAGTTAAGATTTTCTATCTTTATTGTGAGAATTTCATAAAAATATTCCTCTTTCTTTTGTTGCTTTTAATTATTATTATAGGTAAAAAAGGGAATAGATTCTTTTGAACTATTCCCTTTTCGTTGTTATGCTTTGTACGAGGTCTGTTTTTTTACTAACGTTCTACTACTATTGATTGACGTGCAGATAGGTGAATCTCTTTTCCTCCAACATTTACACGCTTATGTGTAAGGATATTCGTGAGTTCTTTGGCACCTTTCAAAATCTCTTGGTAACGAGCCGTAGGAATGGTTTGTGCTTTGTCTGTTCCGTTTAAGAACACAAGAACACTCTTTCCTTCAAAGCGACGAGCATAGACGTAAACGCCATGATAAGGCATAAAATGGAGCATGTCTCCTTTTGAAATCACTTGATTTCCTTTACGCCATTGCAATAGGTTTTGTAGATAATCAAACATGTCGTTTTGTGCCGCTGTACGTCCCTCCTTTGTAAAAGCAGAAATCGTATCATTGGGCCATCCACCAGGAAAATCTTTTCTTACATTTCCATCTGTTTTGCTCTTATTACCCGCCATTAGTATTTCGGTACCATAATATAACTGTGGAATACGGCGTGTGGTGAGTAGTAGTGCTAACGCCTGTTTGAGTGCTATGATATCTTTTTTTAATTTTTTGCTGTCCTTATCGCTTTTCAAGAAACGATCGGTGTCATGATTTTCAAGAAAAGCCATTACAGATAATGGGTTAGGGTAGAGATAATCGTATACAAAGGTGTTATAGACCCGGTTCATACCGTTCCACCAGCCGTCTGTTTGTTCGCGTACAGCGTTGTTTGCTTGTTCGTAGAAGGAAAAGTCCATCACCGTTTTAAGGTTACTATTAACTTGTGCTAATTTAGAATCTTTTTGCCATGTAGCTGTATAAGCTGGGTGAGTAACCCATGTTTCTCCCACTACATTGTAGTTTGGATATTCATCGTTAATCTCTTTCATCCAATCGGCCATTTTCTTGCCGTTAGCATAAGGATAGGTATCCATACGTATACCATCGATCCCTGCATATTCTATCCACCAAATACTTGTTTGTATCAAGTATCTCATCACGTGTGGATTCTTTTGATTTAGGTCGGGCATCGATTTAACAAACCATCCATCTTCCATCTCTGAGATGTCGGTTTTAGAAGCATACGGATCCACCGCTGGTGTTAGTTTGTAGGAGGTTTGTTTGCCGTAGTTAGGAGAATTAAACCAATCTTTCATCGGCACATCTTTGAGCCATTCGTGAAAGCTGCCACAGTGATTAAAGATCATGTCCATGATAACCTTCAATCCTTTTTTGTTGGCCTCGGCAATGAGTGCTTTGTATTCTTCGTTAGTTCCCAAACGTGGGTCTATCTTGTAGTAATTTGTGGTTGCATAGCCGTGGTATGAGCTTTGGTTACCCTCATCGGCCATGTTGTTTTCGAGTACTGGTGTGAACCAAAGCGCAGTTACTCCCAGGTCTGTAAAATAATCTAGATGTTTTTCAATACCTGCTAAATCTCCTCCGTGTCGTAGGCTAGGTTCGCTGCGGTCCATCTTATAGGTGTTTAAACCCTTTATCTGGTCATTAGCAGGGTTCCCATTCGAAAAACGGTCGGGCATCAACATGTAAAGTACGTCTGATGCATCGAAACTCATTCGTTCTTCGCCCTTCATACTCCGTTTTTTCAATTCATAAGGCATAACTTTTTTCTTTTTGCCTATTTTAAAACGTAAATCGAGTACGCCGGGTTTTGCTTCTTTGCTTATGTTGAGGTAAACAAATAGATAGTTTTTACTATCTGCTGGTACTACTTTCTCAATGGTTACACCCGGATAATCTAGAGATACAGTAGCTGTTGCTATTTGTTGGCCATAGACCATCAACTGTAGGGTTGGATTATGCATCCCAGCATACCAAAATGGAGGATCGATTTTATCTACCTTTACAGCAGCTGCAGAAAGAGTAGCAATCAATAATGTTGTCATTAGAAGCATCTTTTTCATAGTCATTTTAATTTTAGTGGTTAATTCTATGCTAAAATACAATTATCTTTTTTGATTGAATATGCTTTGTTCTAGTAAATTGATAATAACTTATGCAATCGTTTTCATAACCTCTATCTTTCCATCTTTAGAAGTCTTTTTTGCTCTGTTTCTGTCATCTAGTTACTACTTACTGTTGCTAATTTACTTGAAAAGGATAGACTTTTAGTTAGGTGCTTCTGTATTATTGATGCTACCTGTTTTTACTGTTATAGGGGGAGGCATCCCGTTCTAAGATTGCTAACCATCTGCTAGTCCCACTATTACCCCATAAAAAAAGAGGAGGTGTCCATTATAGACATCTCCTCTTTTATGTTATTTAGTACAGAGACTGTACTTCGTATGCGTTTTTGATTACATCAAGAATCCAAGTAGGATACCTGCAGCAACAGCCGAACCAATTACACCAGAAACATTAGGTCCCATGGCATGCATCAACAAGTAGTTTGTTGGGTCGTATTCTAGTCCCACAACTTGTGAGATACGAGCTGAATCGGGTACCGCTGATACACCAGCATTACCAATCAATGGATTAATCTTATTCTCTTTCTTCAAGAAGATATTGAAAATCTTAACGAATATTACACCAGATGTAGTGGCAATAACGAATGAGAAGGCACCCAAACCAAAGATTAACACAGAATCCCATGTTAAGAACTCAGAGGCTTGTGTAGAAGCACCTACTGTTACACCCAATAAGATTGTAATTACATCAATTAGCGGACCGCGAGCAGTCTCTGCTAAACGACGTGTTACACCGCTCTCTTTTAATAAGTTACCAAAGAATAGCATACCTAAAAGAGGTAAACCTGATGGAACTAAGAAGCAGGTTAATAACAATCCGATAATAGGGAATATCACTTTCTCCGTATGCGATACAGCGCGAGGAGGTTTCATGCGAATAACTCGCTCTTTGCTATTAGTTAGTAAACGCATAATAGGTGGTTGTATCACTGGTACCAAAGCCATGTAAGAATAGGCCGATACAGCAATAGCACCCATTAAGTTTGGCGCTAGCTTAGAGGATAGGAAGATAGCCGTAGGACCATCTGCACCACCAATAATACCAATTGCTCCCGCTTGACTAGGTTCAAAACCTAAAGCCAAAGCAATCATGTATGCACCAAAGATACCAAACTGAGCAGCTGCACCAATCAACATCAACTTAGGGTTGGAGATAAGTGCCGAGAAATCAGTCATAGCACCAATACCTAAGAAAATCAGTGGCGGATACCAGCCAGAAGTTACTCCTTGATATAAAATATTTAATACAGAACCTTGTTCATAGATTCCAACTTTTAAGCCTGCATCCATATTGAAAGGAATGTTACCAATTAAGATACCAAATCCAATCGGAATAAGAAGCATTGGCTCAAACTCTTTTTCTACTGCTAGGTAGATGAAAACCAATCCAATAAGTAACATAACCACATGTCCTGGTGTTGCGTTAGCAAAGCCAGTATAGCTCCAGAAATCTGCTAGATTGTTTCCAATAAATGATAGAAATTCTCCCATTTTATTCTATAATTAAAAGGTCTGTTCCTTCCATAACGGAATCTCCTTTGTTAACATTAATAGCTGTGATTGTGCCGTCTTTGTCTGCATTGATATTGTTTTCCATTTTCATGGCTTCTAGGATAAGAACCGTTTGTCCTCTCTTAACAACATCACCAACTGCTGCTTTTATATCTAGAACAACACCAGGAAGTGGTGATTTAACACCGCTTTTTCTACCTCCAGTTGCTGCAGCAGCTGCAGGTTTAGCAGCAGGTTTAGCAGC
>Ga0172378_10003646_pt1 | contig 14458 bp, 10 predicted proteins | sample GrowelOW332metaG_FD_119755 | JGI IMG/M metagenome (GOLD analysis project Ga0172378, IMG submission 119755) | Groundwater microbial communities from an aquifer near a municipal landfill in Southern Ontario, Canada - Pumphouse #3_1 metaG | ecosystem: Environmental > Aquatic > Deep subsurface >... | reverse complement strand
CTTCAATTCCAAGTTCCTGCATTTGGTTGATATACCAAGCTAACAGGTCACGGAGTTTTCCTTTATAGGATTCACTGGAAGCCGGAATAAAAGTTCCGCCAAGTCGGTCACTCTTTTCATAGATGATAGGAGTATGGCCACGAAGCTTAAGAACTCTGGCAGCTTCCATACCGCCGATACCGCCACCTATGATGTGGACAGTCTTGGGCTTATTTGTCAATTCAATGTGATGTTTATCCCACTGCATGATTTCAGCATTGACTGCGCAACGGGCCAAATGAAGGGAATCACTGAGTTCCTGATCATTTGGAACGCCTTTATAATGGCACATATTGAAACAGCCATTATGGCAGAGAATACAAGGTCTGATATCTTTTTCGTTGCCTTCAAGGGTCTTAGTGAACCAAGCTGGATCAGCCAAGAAGTTTCTGGCAAAACCGACACCGTCAATCTTTCCTTCACTGACAGCCTTGGCACCTTCCTGAAGAGTCATTCTTCCGGCACAGACAACCGGAATATCAACAAACTGCTTGATGTGTTCAACATCAGCCAAGTTGCAGTTTTCCGGCATATAGATAGGTGGGTGAGCCCAATACCAGGCATCATAAGTACCATTATCACAATTAAGCATGTCATAACCGGCATCCTGGAGATATTTACTGGCAATTTCTGATTCAGCCATATCACGGCCGGCTTCAGTGAATTCTTCACCAGGAACAGCACCCTGACGCATACCCTTAGTCTTAGAAACAACGGAATAACGTAAAGAAACAGGGAAATCTTCTCCACATTCCTTTTTGATGGCTTTGACTATTTCAGCAGCAAAACGATAACGGTTTTCTAAACTTCCGCCATACTCATCAGTTCTCTTATTGACATACTTCAAAGTGAACTGATCAAGCAGATAACCTTCATGAACAGCATGGACTTCCACACCATCAACTCCGGCATCCTTGCAAAGCTTAGCAGATTTAGCAAAAGCATCAATAAATTCCTGAATTTCTTCTTTGGTCATCTCTCTGGAAGGAAGCTTATCCGACCAACGGTTAGGAGCAGGACTGGCAGAAGCGGTAATCTTATCAAGATCCATGACTGGCTTAGCAACAAATCGCAGGAACTTGTTGTTATAAAGCTTTTCCATCATTTCTGAAACGGTGAAAGAACGTCCAAAGCCAGCAGTGAGCTGAATGAAAAGCTTAGCTCCGGTCTTATGGAATTCCGGCATCCAGGCTGCTAAATCTTTATACATCTTCTTATTCTTATAGAGCCATGAACCAAACATCGGATTATAGACAGGCTGACATCCAGGAAGAACTAAACCAACATTGTTTTTGGCTACTTCCATAATGAATTTGGCACCAACTTCATCAAAATGATTTTTTTCCATCCAGCCGAACAGATTTGTTCCGCCCATAGAAGTAAGAACGATACGATTCTTAATCTCACAATCCCTGATTTTCCAGGGGGTCATAAGTGTTTCTAAATATTTTTCCATTTTTCATTTTCTTTCTGGGATCATTAGTCCCGGGTCAAATACGAATTAATCTTACAAACGTTCGGCAGAAAGTGCCATAATTATCGATAAAAACAATTATTCCTCTCCCTTGAATCCTTTCCTTGCATCATGGAATGTCATATTGGAAGTCTTGTCAGTAAAGAGGGTATTATAGGTTGCCGGAGTCGGGAAGCCGACTTCACCAATGCAGTTATCCTTAACATAAGTTCTAATATATCCAAATTTCTTTCCGGCATCAGAATTGATGATGTCAGTTGAAAGACTGCCTTCATATTTTTTGCTACAGATATCAGTGCATTCATGAAGATACATAGCACCTCTGGTCAAAGAGGTTGTGACCCGCATGGTCTTTCCGGTTTCCAACTTTTCTTTGATAGCTTTAAGCGTGCCTAAAGCCAGTATGAATCCTGGAATATAATCAAGAGGAACACCATTAAGATTGACCGGCTGTTCCATAGAGCCATTTCTGACACTGAGACCAGTAATATCCTCAGCACAGGGAGCCCAGCCTGGTCGGTCTTTCCAAACAGTATCCGAGAAGCAGTTAAGATTTGCAAAGATGACATTCGGATTGATTTTCTGAATTTCATCAGCGGATAAGCCAAATTTGTCAAAGCAGCCATTCTGATAGGAGTAAGTAATGACATCAGCTTCCTTGATCAGTTCCTTCATTCTCTTTAAATCAGCTTCAATATTAAGATCAAGCTGAATTGAGTCTTTTCCAGCCCAGCCATCAAGTTCAAGCATTGCCTGTTCCTGATCCATGAATTTGCCTCTTCTGACTAAAAGAACATCAGCACCATATTCAGCTAAAATTCTTGAACAGGCCGGTCCAGCAATAATATGAGTCAAGTCAAGGACTTTGATTCCGGTTAAAGGCCCGGATGAAAGATCACTGCCCCACTTAGGAAGCTCAGTCTTGCCTTTTTCTTCAAAACGGATAAGCGGCATATCCTTAACGGCTTTACCGACTTCGGTGGATTCCCATTCTTCCCGTGAACGGATGACACAGCCGCAGGCACCACAGTCAAAAGCCAGGTCTTCTAATTCCTGAGCAGTGTAGTTTTTCATAACTTTTGCTAAGTATTTACGGTCAAAAGGAGTTGAAATGAAACTGAATTTCTTAGATTCTTTCTTTAGCTTCAGAGCCTTAACCAGCTTTTCCTGCTGGGACTGATAATAGACATGGAAAGAAACAAAGCGGTGATCTTTGGTTTCGTATTTATAGAAAGATCCATTTAAGGCATTATCGACTCGGACAGCAGAATTATATCTGGCCTTACGGAATTCCTTATCCTTATAGTCAGCAATATAAAGTCGGATTGCCTGCATACCGGCATAACTGACATCAGTAAAGATTTCAGCCTTGGAAGTATCAGCATGACGGAGAGAAGCAATGTCAGTAGCTAAAACATCAGACAAGGTTAAGACAGCAGCTACCACCGGAGTCTGAAGAACTTTTTCTTCAGCAAACAGACGGTTAATTCCTTTTTTTCTTAAAGAAGCTAACACTAAAGAAAGGACATTCGGAAAAGGATTGTCTTTCCGGACGGTTGCCAAGAATTCCTTGTTTCTGTCTTCATCAACTAAAAAATGGATAGGATACTTATTTGTCAGGTTAAAACGTTTTAAAAGGTCTTCAAAAACAATTTGGGAATCATATCCCTTCTTCATCATAATCTGCTGAGTGTCCATAATATTCCCCCAAGTTTCTGTTGCCTGGCCGCTCTCTAGCCTCTTTGGAGTCAGTAAAGTGACTGGCAAACAAAATTTTTTCTTACTTAATTTTAACATATATTTATCTGAAACTGAATAGTAATTGATAACCGGAAACAACCTAAAAGTCTTAAAAATAGAAAATATCTCAAAAAGTAAACATTTTTTTCATTCTTGTTTAAATACTGTTAAAAAAGTTATGGCTGATTCCTTAACAGTTTCTTAACACTGTTTAACAATTGCTTGATATATCCATTTTTCTTCTTTCGGTATCATATCAGCGTTAACAAATAACGAGGAAAAAAGAAAATGAAAAAACTCAGAAACACATTCGGTTTGGGATTGTTAGGCTTAGTCGTTCTGACAGGCTGCAGCAGTACCTCAGCTACTGGCTCTAATAGTACTTCCACAGCTGCTTTTGATAAGACTCAGTCAATTGTTCCTTATACCAGAGACTGTGAATCCGGAACCAGAGAAGGCTTCATGGAAAAAATCGGTCTTAGTGCCTGCAAGAGTTCAAATGCCGGTTTAAGAAATTCCGTTCAGGAAGTCACCGGAAACGGCGGAATGCTGACTGCTCTTCAAAACCAGCAGTTCGGTATCGGATATTTCTCTGCCGACTCCATTTCCGAAGCCAAAACCACCTATGGACTGAAGATTCTCTCCTATGAAGGAACCGAAGCTACTGAAACAAGTATTTTGGACGGAAGCTACGAACTTTCCAGAAACTTCAATTACTGCTATCGTAACGAAACAGATGCTACCAAGAAACTGATTGTTGAAGCTTTCGTTGCTTATATGGGATCACAGGAAGGCTTAGCCATCATCAAAGCCAATGGCGGAACTGTATCAATTCCAGCCACTACCAAGACCTGGAATCAGATTAAGACTGATTATGTCGGAATTGATGCTGACCATTCTTCCATCAGTATAAAATTCGGTGGATCCACCTCAGTTCAGAAAATTGCCTTAGCCTTAACTGCTTCTTTCAAGACTTTAGCTGGTAATTTCACTCCTGTCCATAACCATACCGGTTCAGGAGCTGCTTATGGCGGGGTCACTGATGAGGCTAGCACACTTGATGTCGGATTTGCTTCCAGAGATTTCAAGCTTACCGATAGTGAGCCTTTAGCTACTGGCTATTATGGAAAAGTCTGTGTTGACGGCATTGTTGTCGGAGTCTCCAACAAGAATCCTTTATCCAATATCACTGCTGCCCAGGCCAAGTCAATTTATGATGCCACTAGCGAAAAAGGCACTACCTGGTCTGACTTCATTCTTGACTAATCCTTAAAATCTGAAAAATAGGAGAACTATCTGCCATGGTTAAGCCGTGGCAGATATTTATATAAATGGAAAGTACTGATATCACTAATGAGATCTTAATCGAAAAAGCATGTAAGATTTTTCAGACCAACGCCGAAAAAAGTGCTAAAAGAAAGTTAGTTACCGATAAGATTGTTAAAAACATCTTTCTTGGTATTACTGTTTTTTGTGCTTCAATCATTATCATTGTCACTGGTTTCATCATAGTTAAGGGTGTCATGCCTTTCATTGCCACCTACAGTGAAAATGGGAATACCGGAAAAGTCGATATTGGTTATTTTCTAACCGGAATGAGATTTTCTTCGGGCTATGACTCAGATTCCGGTCAATTCCTCTATGGAGTCGGATTCTTAATCATCAACACTCTCATCCTAAATATCCTGGTTAGCATCATTGCCGTCCCAACAGCAATTCTGACAGCCTTATTCATTGCCAAAATTGCCCCTAAGGCAGTTTCTAAAATCTTTCAGGCAGCTATCGATTTATTGGCAGCAATTCCTTCGGTCATTTATGGAATCTTCGGTGTAGGTGTCATCGTGCCTCTGATCAGAAGCTTTGCCAATTCCATTGGTTATGTCAGTTCCAGTGGCATTTCCATGTTATCAGGAGCTTTAGTTCTGGCCTTAATGATTCTTCCAACCATCATCTCAGTTTCAGTCACTGCCTTAAATGCTGTTGATGAAAATCAGATTAAAGGAAGTTTGGCTTTGGGTGCCAGCAAAACACAGACAAACTTCAGAATCTCACTTGGCAATGCCAAATCGGGAATCTTTGCCGGAATCATCCTGGGAATTGGAAGAAGCTTAGGTGAAGCGACGGCAGTCTCCATGATCTGTGGTTCTCCTACTTTCGGAATTACCATAAATCCACTTGACCCGACAGTCACTATCTCAAGCCAAATGCTTTTAGCTATCGGAGAAGCAGTTCCCGGTTCTTTGAACTATGATGTCCGATTCTCCGCCGGTATTTGTCTGATGATTATCATTATTATTACTAATTTGATTCTCAATGATGTCAAGGAACATGTCTCCAGTGTAGATAAGAAGCCTTTATTTATTACTAAAGTCTTCTTATTGATTAAGAAAGAAACTTTGACAGTCTTCTATTTCCTGAAGGAAAAACTAAACCATGAAAAGAAACTCGGATCAAGAAAATAAGCTCCCCTTGAAAAGAAGAATCAAAGATATCCTGGCTTCAGGCTCGACCTATCTCTTTTCTTCTTTTTCCATCATTGCCCTGGTTGCTCTTATCATTTTCATCTTCTCTCAGGGCTGGTCTACTCTATCGAGTGAATTCATTACCGGAAATTATAATTCCAATAGTATCAATCTAGTTACTAGTAATGAAATTGCTCCTACTGAAAACACCTTTGAATATAAACCAGCAGAAGATGAGTATTTTTCTGCTAACTGGGGTCTTGCCTTTATGAATTCAACCGATAACGAAGGCCTGAAAACAACGATAATCTCCTATGTCGACAATAATGCCAATATCAATAATTGGGTTGATGCTACCACCGGAAAGCCTAATACCTTAATTAAGGGATGCACAATCACCTCGGTTATCCTCTGGACTACCTCTGAGGCTTCAACTGCTTCCGTCATTGTTCCTACCATGTCTGATGCTAAAAGTGTCTGTTCAGCCTTTGAGAAATGTTCTTATGTCCTTAATATCAATTTAGCAACTGGGGGCCAAGGAATTAGAGGATCCTTGATTACCACTCTTTATATGATTCTCATTACTATGGCCGTTGCTCTTCCTTTAGGAATCGGAGGAGCCATCTATCTTGGTATTTATGCCAAAAACAACAAGATAACCAAAATTCTTCGCACTCTGATTGACATGATCACCGGAATTCCTTCCATCATTTTCGGTCTGGTGGGGGGACTTATCTTTCTTCCTTTGACTAGCGGAAGTACCAGCATCATTGCCGGAAGTCTCACTATGGCCTGCATGATTCTTCCTATCATCATCAAATCTACCGAAGAATCACTGAAAACCATTCCTCATGGCATGGCCTTATCCAGCTTGGCCCTAGGAGCCAGTCAGACTCAGACTACCTTCAGAGTTCTTCTTCCCAATGCCCTGCCAGGAATCCTGACTTCAGCTTTGTTGGGTATCGGAAGAGTAATCGGGGAAAGTGCTGCTCTTATCTATACTGCGGGAACCGCCATCATGGATTATATTGTCCCTACTCAGGGAAGTGCCTCCCTAGCCGTCCATATCTGGTATCTGATGAGTGGCGAGCACCAGAACTTTGCTGCCAGCTGCGGCGTTGCCATCATCATTCTTGCTATAATTCTTGCTCTCTCAATACTTATAAAGATCATTTCCTATAGAATCAACAAGACTCAGAAAGGAAAATAAGCCATGGAAATTAACGATAATATTATTTTAGAAGAAGAAAAAAATATCGAAGCAGAAAAAAGCTCGATTTTCGAAGTCAGGGATGTCAATCTGTTTTACGGAAAAAAGCAGGCTTTAAAAAACATTTCACTGAACATCTATAAGAATCAGGTGACAGCCCTGATTGGTCCTTCCGGATGCGGAAAATCAACCTTTCTCCGTTGCCTGAACCGAATGAATGATTTGATTGATGACTGCAAAGTCACCGGCAGCATCAAATTAGACGGACAGGAAATATCTCAGACCAATACGATTCTTCTGAGAACCAAAGTCGGAATGGTTTTCCAACAGCCTAACCCCTTCCCAATGTCCATCTATGACAATATCTGCTATGGTCCCAGATGTCAGGGACTTCATGATAAGGCCATGCTTAACGGCTTAGTGGAAAAATCCTTAAAAGAAGCTGCTCTTTGGGATGAAGTCAAAGACCGGCTAAAAACAAACGGACTTGCTCTCTCAGGCGGACAGCAGCAGCGTTTATGCATTGCCAGATGTCTAGCCATGAGACCGGATGTCATTTTGATGGATGAACCCACCAGTGCTCTTGATCCGATTGCCACTAGCAAGATTGAAGAACTGATTGAACAGCTGAAAAAGAACTACACTATTGTCATAGTTACCCATAATATGCAGCAAGCTACCCGAGTAAGCGACTTCACTGCCTTCTTCATGCTAGGGGAAATGGTGGAATTCAATTCAACGGAACACTTCTTCTCACATCCGAAAGAACAGAAATCCAATGATTACATCACTGGAAGATTCTCGTAAAGAAAGGAAAAATGAATATGCAGTTTCTTAATGAAATAGATGCTATCTCCACCGAAATCAAGGAAATGTATTCCCTGGTTATCCAAAATGCCCAGACCGCCTTTGATTATTATCTTTCAGATACCCCCTACAACGACAAGCTAATCATCGATGATGACAAAATCAACGCCTACGAAAGAGCTATTGAATCTCTTTGTATGCAGATTCTTTTGAAAGAAACAGTCTATTCCACTGATTTCAGAAAAGTCATGGGTGCCCTAAAGATGGTGGAATGCTTGGAGAGAATCGGTGACAATGCCTTCGATGTCAAATGGATGGCTGATGATATCAAAAAAACTAAATATCCTCTGCCTTTGAAAGGTATGGACGAACTCATAAGTGTGGTTCTCAGCATGCTGAAAGACAGCTTTACCGCCTTAATCAAAATGGATACCAAACTAGCCATGGAAATCATGGAAAGAGACGATATCGCCGATAAGCTTTACTGGAAAATGTGTTCAGACTTAGCTAAGGAAGTCGATGAAAAGAAAATTGATGGCAAGAAAACAGTTTTAGAAGCCCATGTCTACAAATATGTCGAAAGAATAGCAGATCAGGCAACAAATATCTCGGAGTGGGTCATTTACATCAAAAGTGGCTTTCATAAAGACCGGGTAATCATATAGAATATAGGAAACGGAGGTTTGGAACATGTCATATACCATTTACTCGGTCGAGGATGACAGCAATATTGCCAGAATCATCAACATCAGCTTATCAAAACAAGGCTACTCAGTCCGAACATTTGCTGACGGAGCCTCCTTTAGACAGGCTCTGACTGAAGAAAAGCCGGACATGATTCTTTTAGATCTCATGCTCCCTGACTGTAATGGACTCGATTTGTTGAAATCCCTCCGCAGCAATGCCATAAACGATTCAATTGAAATTATCATTGTTTCAGCCAAAAGCCAGATTATGGACAAAGTTGATGGTCTAGACCTTGGGGCCGATGACTATATTGAAAAACCCTTTGACCTTCTGGAGTTGATCAGCCGTGTCAATTCCAAAGCCAGAAGACATCTGAAGAATCAGTCAATCACTATTGGCAAAGTCACTATCAATAATTCCTCAAAAGTCTGCTTAGTTGATGATAAGGAAGTCAGTTTCACCAACACTGAATTCACAATTCTCTATTCATTGATGGCTAATGCCGGAATCGCCGTCTCACGGGATGATATCCTCAAAACCATCTGGGGAAATGATGAATCCTGTGAATCAAGAACTATTGATGTCCACATCAAGGCTATTCGCAGCAAACTGAAGGAAGAAGGAAACAGAATTATCTCCGTCTATGGAATTGGGTATAGGTACATAAAATGAGTCGGAAAAGAACAATAATTGAATCAGCTGTTGCTGCTTCACTGATTTTAATCATCTACACGGTTTTTGCTATAGTGGTTTTCATCACCACCAGTGGAAGAACTACCTCAACTCTGACTAACGCCTCCTCTATCGCTCAGGCGGTCTTTAACGGCAACAAACCAGAAGAAACCGGAGAAAATATCAAATCCTATTTTGCAACTGACTCCAAGGATTCCATTCGTGTATCTATCATCATAAGAGATTCTTCTTCATCAGGCTATTCCATCAAATATGATTCCATGGATATGTATGAAGCCAACAATACTCCTCTGGAACTTGATAATTTGGATAAGACCATCACCCGTCAGTCAACTTATGGCTACAACATGATCTATTTAGCTGTCAAAGACAACGAAAATCCTACTTATTTTATTCGTGTCTCCATGGCAGAAAGTTCAGCTACTTCTATTTCCCGAGGATTCATGATTAATGGAACAATTATCATGGTCATTCTCATTGGAGTATATTTAGGATATAAGGTTTATTCTTATCAAAAGACCATCAAGCCCCTCAAAACCCAGATTGATAGGCTTATCCTTCTCAGCGGTGATGAAGCCTCTTCGTTAACTTCCCAGGATGACATAATTGCTTTATCAAATGCGGTTGAAAGAGTATCTGGTGTACTTACTAACCAAATAAAAAGTCTTACTACTGAAAGAGAAAAGACAAAAACCATCCTTAATTCAATTTCACAAGGTTTCTTATCAATTTCCGGAGAAGGGAAAATCGTACTTTTCAATAAGGCCGCCTCGGAAATCTTCGGATTCAGTGAAGAAGAAGCCTTAAATAACAATTATCATATTCTCCTCACTAGCAATGTTTTCAATGAGAAAATCGCTCAGGCACTGAAATACCGTCAGGAAATCAAGCCTTTCGATCTTGGCTTCAATGGAAGAATCTACCAGATTGCCATCATGAATCTGGATTATTCCTGGAAGGATTTCACTCAGACAGGAATTGCTATTCTTCTTTTGGATGTCACCGGTGAACGAAATGTCTACCAGATCAAAACTGACTTCTTCCAAAATGCCAGCCATGAACTGAAATCCCCGCTTACCTCAATCCTCGGCTATCAGGAAATGATATCTTCCGGTATTATCACTGATGAAAAGGAAATCCAGGAAGCTGTCATCAAAACCGTAACTGAAGCCAAAAGGATGAAAGAAATACTATCTGATATGCTGGTTCTCAATAAATTGGAAAATGGTGAAAAGAAACATTTGGAGACAATTAATCTTAAAGATGAAATCACCAGTATTGTCAGTAATCTAAAGCCTCAGGCAGCCAGAAATAATATCAGTATTGTCACTGAACTTTCCGACTTGAATATTCATTCCGATAAAGAAGATATTAAAAGTCTCTTTACCAATCTGATTGATAATGCCATCAAATATAACCGTCCAGACGGAAACATCCGTATCGTGTCCGAAGGCAAAAATATTATTGTCAGTGATAACGGAATTGGAATCAAGACTGAAAACCAGAATAGAGTCTTCGAAAGATTCTACCGAGTTGATAATTCACGTCATGAAAGCAATATTGAAGGAAGCGGACTAGGCTTAGCTATTGTCAAACATATCTGCGAGACATATGGATATCGGATAACCCTTAAAAGCACATATGGACAGGGAACCTCCTTTACCATTTCTTTTGACTAAGCAAAACTATAAATTGGTATAGCAAACTTACTGATAAGTATTTATAATATAACCATATTTTTAAAAAAGATAATGGTGAAAAATGGCATACTTAGAAATAAAAAACATTTCCAAAATTTACGGAAAAGACGAATTGGAAGTCAAAGCATTAGATGATGTCTCATTTTCTATTGACAAAGGTGAATTTGTCATCATTTTAGGAGCCTCCGGTGCCGGAAAATCCACTCTTCTTAACATCCTGGGAGGTATGGACACACCAACAAAAGGTGAGTACATTATCGATGGAAGAAATGTGTCTGGATATAACGAAAAAACCTTAGGCGATTTCAGAAGAGATGATATCGGCTTCGTCTTTCAGTTTTATAATCTGATCAGTAATCTTACAGCTTTAGAAAATGTCGAGATTGCTTCCTCAATTGTCCGTAATCCTCTTGATGCTGATACAATCTTAAAAGATGTCGGCCTTGAAAAGAGAAAATTCAATTTTCCTAGCCAGCTCTCCGGCGGCGAACAGCAGCGTGTCTCTATTGCAAGAGCAGTTGTCAAAAATCCTAAGCTTCTCCTCTGTGATGAACCCACTGGTGCTTTAGACAGTAAGACTGGAAAAAGCATCATCAAACTTCTTTACTCTCTTTCCACCAAAATGAATTCGACTGTCATCATTGTCACCCATAATCAGGCTTTAGCCAAACTCGGAACCAGAGTCATCCGGATTTCTGATGGAAAGATCATTGAAAATATAACTCAGCCTAGATTAGAGAATCTCGAGGACGTTTCATGGTAAAGAAGAAAACTTCTATCAGCTTCCTTCTGATTAAGAAGCTTCTTCGCTCAGCAAAAGAAAATTGGAAACAGTTTTTATCAATTATTGCAATTTCATTTTTAGCTGTCTGTCTTTTCAGTGGATTAACATCTAACGCCCTGAATTTTCAATCAAGAGTCAGTGATCTTTATTCAGAAACAAATTTTGCCGACATCTATATAACTACTACCGGCAATGGCGATTTATCATCGGATAAGATCATGGAAGTTACTGGAGTAGAAACGGCTGAGGAAAGAACATATCTCCCTTTCAATACACCTATTTCCACCAAGTCTGCCAACTTAATAATTGAGGATGAGGACAATACCTTGTCACAGCCAAAAATTATTAACGGAACGTCCGGTTTCCTGATTATGAACAGTTTCTCGAATTCACATTCAATCTTTCCGAATGATTACCTAAACATGACTTTCAAAAATTATTTCAAGAATGAAGCCATGGAATCACTCCTCTATATTCTTTCAAAGAATGTTCTTCAGGATAAAACTGACGTCTTTTCCCAGGACGATATTGATGTTTCCTGTCAGGTCACAGGAACTATGTATCATCCCGAGGGAATCCAGTCCTCTGACTTTTCTTCTTCAGTGGCAGTTACCAATCCCAAAACCATCCAAAAAGCTTTTATGAAAGTATTGGAAGAAAATTATGATGTTACCACTATCAATACCATTCTTCAGTTATCTCACATCACCGGCGGAGGAAAATATACCAACGTGGACCAGATTCTTTCAGACTTCTTCAGTTCAGCCAAGAATCAAATTCTTGTCACTGGAGCCGTGGGAACTGACTTAGAAATTCTGAATGAAAACATTAAGGACAAAATTAAAAACGAATTTAGTGATGTCACGGTCATTATTTCAACTCAGAGCAGTAATCTAGCACCATCATTAGCTGTTTCACAGGATGTTGATCAGGCTATGAAGCTGACTTATGTTTTCCCAGTTATTTTCTTTTTGGTTTCCGTATTAGTTATCTTAACCACTCTTTCCCAGATGATTATGAAGGAAAGAACCCAGATTGGATGTTTAAAAGCCGTTGGCGTCAAGAAAGGCAAGATTTACTTCCATTATATTTCCTATGGATTCCTTCTTTGTTTTATTGGAGGAGTCTTAGGCTTCTTTATTGGTCCTTTGCTGCTGCCTAATGTTATGGAAATTAAATACAATCTTCTCTGGGATATTCCCTCATCCACACCCAAATTCTTCCATGTCATTTCAATTATCATCACCCTTTCCTTATTATTATTAGCCTCTCTGGTCAGTTTCCTGGTTTCTCATTCAGTCATCAGTGAAAAGCCAGTAGATACTTTAAGAGCCAAGGCACCTAAGCACCAGGCTGCTAAATCCAAGCCTGGAAAAATCACCTCCCATATTTCAATTCCGATAAAAATGGCCTTCCGTAACATATTCAAAGATAAAGTCAAAACAGTCATGGTTATTCTAGGAACTTTGGGATGTACTGCACTTTTAGTTTGTGGATTTGGAATCATGGATACTCTTAATTATGGTGTCAGCCAATCTTATTCTGTTCAGGAAAATGTTGACATCACTGTCAGTTTATCTTCCTATAAAGAAGCTGAGTATTTAGAACTTACCGGTTTAGACAATGTTCAGCGAGTAGAAAAAGTCATCAATTATCCCGTATCAATTTCCACTAGCGATTATCTTAAGGATACATATATTACCATGCTTGAAGATGATTCTTCCTGTTTCAATGTCGCCTACTCAAATACCGGTCTGACAATAGATCAGACGACAGCTGAAGCTCTTCATTTATCAGAAGGCGATATAGTCACCCTTTCAATCAATAATGAGCAGTATGAAGAAAAAGTCGAACATATCTTTGAAACTTCCCTTCTCTTCGGTGTTTTCGTCAGCCAGTCAAAATATTCCAGTCTTTCCTTATCACCTTCGGCTTATTGGATAACTGTCAAAGATCATTCAACGATTGAATCTACTTCATCTTACCTGAAAGAAAACTACAATTTCTCATCAGTCAGGTCACAGGATGAAATGTTTAGCTATGCCAATGACCTGCTAAGTTCTATCACTACCATGACCAATGTCGTCAAAATTTTCGCTATCCTTTTATCAATAGTTGTTATCTATAATCTGACAAGTCTCAATATCAGTGAGAGAGCTAGGGTCATTGCCACGATGAAAGTCTTAGGATTCAACTTCAAAGAAATCTCAAAAACCATCATAACTGAAATCATCATTGACACTCTGGTTGGTTCTTTTATTGGTCTTTTCTTAGGCTTCCCAATGTGTTATCTGGTTTTATCAATCAATAAGACCACCTTATTAACTTTCCTTTACCATATTAATATAACTTCATATATCATTGCTTTTGGTATCAGTGTTGTGACTGCTTTATTAGTTAATATTATTCTTTGCCTACGAATTAAGAAAATTAAAATGGTTGAGTCACTTAAATCCGTGGAATAGTAGTTTAGGAAATCGCTTACATTTTTTAAAAAATTATCATTTAAATCTATAAATATTTGATTTTACATAGAAAATTCATTTATTGTACTCAAGGTTTTTAGTGTTTTATATCAGTGAAACAATTTAATTAACTAAACTTTGTAATCGCTTTCTTTCAATTTACACATTTTGTACTTTTTAAGGAATTTTTAAGGTTTCTCGGACTTTTTTAAGAAAAGATTTACCATTATTCGAACTTTTTTATACTAAAGCTTATTTTTTTCGTTTTTTATTTTCCTAAAGATTGTTAACTTTTTTTCTCTTCATATTTATAATTTACTCATTCTCGTGAAAGGAGAAATTAACTATGAAAAAAATTTATAAAAGTTCTTTAGGCTTAGTTGCTATTGCCATGCTT
>Ga0172378_10003645_pt1 | contig 14460 bp, 15 predicted proteins | sample GrowelOW332metaG_FD_119755 | JGI IMG/M metagenome (GOLD analysis project Ga0172378, IMG submission 119755) | Groundwater microbial communities from an aquifer near a municipal landfill in Southern Ontario, Canada - Pumphouse #3_1 metaG | ecosystem: Environmental > Aquatic > Deep subsurface >... | reverse complement strand
CATATTTTGCGCAATCATCAGAATGCGAAATTTCGGTATAGCTGTTATTGGTCATGACACATCCTAAATGTTGCTGTGACTAGATTCTAATTCCTGTAAGGCTACGAAGCCATATATGATTTGATACGCTAAATCCTATGGGTAGGACAAGCCTATTTTTATTTGGTAACAAAAAAGAGTCTTATAAGGCTCTAAAAATTATCTTCATCAAATCGATCTTGGTCGATTTTGTAAATGTGAAAACTCCGCTCAATTTGCACACCTAAACCAAATTCAATCATGAGTGATGTTAGTAAGTTTCCATTAACTAAAACTATATCTGAATTTTTAGCGGTTTCTCTGGCTCCACTACTAAAATCAGATGTTGTAATGAAAACACCTTTCTTAGCCTTTTTATCTGTCAAAGCCCCTAAAAATTTATGAATTTCTGGTCTATGAACAGTTTGCTCCCAACGTTTGGCTTGAATGTAAATTTTATCGAGTCCTAAACGATCTTCACTGATTACACCATCAATACCACCATCGTTGGTTTTACCAATAGCTTGTGCAGCATCTTGATGTGAACCGCCGTATCCCATTGCCACAAGAAGATCAACCACTAATCTTTCAAAGAATGAAGGCGTTTTTTCCTTCACCATATTCAATAAATCACTTTTTAAATTTGTTAGTAATAATTCAGTCGTGTTTTGAATAGTTTCTTCTGGAGTTTGTGTCTCAAGATACTCTCTATGATGATCATTATTCATTGGTACTTTTAAATCATTTTCATCGCTTTGCTTACCCCCAAATTTAAAATCATTAAATCCATCAAACTGAGATAAGAAATTATTTGTGATTGCATTCAAGTTGTCCAAATCAATAGTCTTACCTAAGCTACTAATTTCACAATATGCTCTTTTAGGTTGCGTAATTAATCCCGCTTTCACTAGATAAGTTTTCGCCCAAGCGACACGATCTTTAAAAATGTTTTTCCCACTCGGTAATGCTTTTTGGAGACCTTCTTCAGGGAGCTTTGATCTTTTAGCTAAAATTACAGCTGCATCTGAAATTTTAATTGGCTCATTTAGCCCGGACAACAATTTCATTAAAGGCAACATTAACTGATCATAAGTAGGTAGTGACATATCATTCTTAATAAAGTCTTCTTTTGATTAATTATAAGCGTAAAAAAGGACGCCTAAGCGTCCTTTTTTACTGAATAATTTCCGTCAGGAAATTATTCCCATTCAATTGTTGCAGGTGGTTTACTTGAAACGTCATATACCACACGAGAAACATCAGCAATTTCGTTCATGATACGTGTCGAGATTTTATCTACAAGATCATACGGAAGATGCGCAAAACGTGCCGTCATAAAGTCTACTGTTTCAACAGCACGAAGTGCAATCACCCATGCATAACGACGACCATCACCGACAACACCCACCGATTTAACAGGTTGGAATACCGCGAATGCTTGTGCAGTTTTATCGTACCAACCGCTTGCGCGAAGTTCTTGCATAAAGATGTCATCTGCTAAACGTAAAATGTCAGCATATTCTTTTTTCACTTCACCCAAAATACGTACACCTAGACCCGGACCTGGGAATGGGTGGCGATACAGCATTTCAAATGGTAGACCTAAAGTTGTACCTAAACGGCGCACTTCGTCTTTAAACAAGTCACGGATTGGTTCAACCAATTCAAAGGCTAAATCTTCTGGTAAACCACCCACGTTGTGGTGTGATTTAATCACATGCGCTTTACCATTTTTGGTTGCGGCAGATTCGATCACGTCTGGGTAAATCGTACCTTGTGCAAGGAAGTTTACGCCGTCTAACTTACGTGCTTCTTCAGCAAAAACTTCAATGAATTCACGACCAATGATTTTACGTTTTTTCTCAGGATCAACTTCACCTGCAAGTGCAGATAAGAAACGCTCTTCAGCATCAGCACGAATCACACGGATACCCATGTTTTTGGCAAACATGTCCATCACTTGCTCGCCTTCGTTCAAACGCAATAAACCGTTATCTACGAATACGCAAGTCAATTGATCGCCAATTGCACGATGAAGCAATGCAGCCACAACAGATGAATCAACACCACCTGAAAGACCTAATAATACTTTTTGATCACCAATTTGCGCGCGAAGTTGTTCAACACGTAAATCAATAATGTTTTCAGAGTTCCAAAGCGCACGACAGCCACAGATTTTGTGCACAAAGTTAGACAGTAACTCAGCACCTTTAGCCGTGTGTGTAACTTCTGGGTGGAACTGAATGCCGTAGAAACGACGTGCTTCGTCAGATACCATCGCAAATGGGCAGCTTGGTGTGCTTGCAGTCACTTGGAAGCCTGTCGGAATGGCAGTCACTTTATCGCCATGACTCATCCATACTTTGAGCTTGTCGGCAGAATCTTCAAGATCACCAATCAATTGGTCACGTACTTGAATATCAACTTCTGCATAACCAAATTCATGTACATCACCTGGCTCAACTTTACCGCCAAGCTGATGCGACATGGTTTGTAGACCGTAGCAAATACCAAGAACAGGAACACCTAGCTCAAACACAACTTGCGGTGCGCGTGGGCTACCATCAACGTAAACGCTTTCAGGGCCACCTGAAAGAATAATACCGTTTGGATTAAAAGCACGAATGTCTTCTTCAGACATATCAAACGCATACATTTCTGAATAAACGCCAGCTTCACGTACACGACGTGCGATAAGCTGACTATATTGAGAACCGAAGTCCAAAATCAGGATACGATCTTCAGTAATTTGGGTATTGGTAGTCATGGCAAACAACTATGCAGGCAACGAATATAAGCGCGCTATTCTAGCATTTTTCCAACGATTAGACACACTATTCAGATTAGGTGAAAAACTAAACTGGATATTTTTATCCAGTTTAGGGCTAGATCTTAGGACAAATTGAATTTTTTGCTGCTTATTTCAGCCGCTCAATTTTAATTACTTCAATATCAGTAGGCTTAGAACGATGCGTGTCCACTTCTCCCATTACTCTAATACGGTCACCTGCTTTTAGCTGCATCGGTTGCCACAAGTCATCATCTATATCCAACATAATGCTGCCTGTTGCATCTTTAAACTCAAACTCCTCGCCTGCTACATGACGTACGATACTGCCAGTTAATGAGACACCTGTTTCATCTTTTAGTGTTTTAGCTTTGGCGACGGTGACTGAGTTTTTAGCCGCTTCTTTGAGTAAAGCTTGGTCTGTTTTTGCAAATACCATTGGGCTTGCAGCAAGTGCCATAGCCACCGTTAGCGCTGTGATTATTTTTTTCATGCTTACCTCTATTGTTTATATTTTGGTCATTTTATTGTAAAGAGCCAATCCATATATATTGTAATTTTTGGTGGTATTTGCGCATTGCTTGAACGTGTGATTGAGAAGTTAAAGCCAAGGCAAATTATTGCTTTTAACTGCTGACTTTCAGCTTTTAGACTGTTAGCATTTGCGCAAACTTTCGCTTGTTGCTGCCCATGGAATTGCTCGATTTTATTTTACATGTCGATGATCATTTGCTCGAATTCATCACCAATTATGGGATATGGATTTATGGCATTTTATTCTTAATTATTTTTGTCGAAACAGGTTTAGTGGTCATGCCATTCTTACCGGGCGACAGTTTATTGTTTGCAGCAGGTGCTCTTGCGGCATCTACAGGGGCGATGAATCCTTGGGTGCTGATTCCATTACTGTTTGTGGCAGCGGTTTTGGGGGATACTTTAAATTATCATATTGGTAAATATATTGGCCCACGTGTATTTGAAATCGAATCACGTTTTATTAATAAAAAACATTTATACGCTACGCAAAAATTCTTTGATAAACATGGTGGAAAAACCATTATTTTTGCGCGTTTTGTACCGTTTGCACGTACCTTTGCACCCTTTGTAGCAGGTGCTGGCAGCATGAATTATAAGTATTTTTTAACCTATAACGTGGTGGGTGCTGCCATTTGGATTAGCTCATTTGTGATTTTAGGCTATGTCTTTGGTAACTTACCGATTGTAAAAGATAACTTCACTTACTTAATTTTTGGCATCATTATTTTAAGTGTATTACCCGGGGTGATTGGTTTTATCCGTCAAAAATTCTTTAATAAAAATTTAGCTTAAAGTAAGCCAATTAAAACAGGCAAGACACATACCACCAGCAATACTGCCGATCCTTTATATAAGCGATCGGCATTTTTTTGGCTATTGTCAGGATTGAGTAATGCCCGTCCAAAACACATCCAAAAAAAAGCAGTCGGAATTAAAATAATACTAAAAAAACTAAATACGCGCAGTGCAATAGAGGGATGCTCCCAAGTTTGCATGGGAAAAATACCCGCGGCAAACAGTAAAGCTTTAGGGTTTTTTAAGGTGGCAAAAAATAACTGATATAACTTAATTGCGGGATGAGTTTGGCTATGCTTTTCCAAATGTTTGGCTTGCCATAAATAAAATGCCCAGATGAGGGTATATAAGCTACTTCCAATATGTGCAATCAAATTAATTTTCGGCCAAATGGGCTGCATTAAATGAATAAATAAAGCCCATAAACCAATCGCATAAGCATAGCCTGCCAACTGTATAGGCACGTACAAACTGGTTTTGGCAATGCCTTGCTGATGCGCACAACTGGCCAACAAAGCATTGGTTGGCCCCGGAATCATCAGCACAGCAAATACTGCAACAAGAAAAAACCAATTCTCTAGCATGCTTTATCCTTAAATTGATCTAGAGCATTCAAATCCTTATGAATGCCAAGTCTTATTATTTTTGTGGTTGACGAATCAACAATGGGCAGTTTTTAAATTTTGCCGCTTGCGCAATCGCTTCTTGCTGACCCAATAAACGTGCCTCTTCTGTACGTTTGGTATTGCTTGATTGTCCCATATTGACTGAGATATTAGGTGCTAGCCCCCAACCGCCACGGCTGCCCCAACCACCACCTAAACCAATACCCACACCCATACCCGTACGTTTAGGTGTTTCTACACCATTGGCAATATAGTCAGCAATGCGGTTATATTCACTTTGCAATTGTGAGCAGGTCAGTGCTTGATATTGGGTAGGTGAAACGTAAATTGGTTTGACCGCAGAAGAACATGCACTAAGCCACATTGTAGTCAGCACGAGCATGCCAAGTGTTAATTTTTTCATACCCATCTCAAGATTAAATATCGTTCAAGCTATTGAACAATGATTAGCCAATTGCCGTCAATTGGGTTTATTTTATTGACCGAGCTTTTATTCAATATGCTAGTGAGGATTTAAGCCATAAAAGTTTTAAAATACAGGCTTAATCATCACTAAACCAATTAAGGATAGCAGCGCTACTACCGCAAGCATCATACCAGCACGGCGTTGGGTTAATAACAACTGAGGATCTTGTTTAAAAGCTTTGCTTAAAGAAGACAGCATCACAAAAAACAGCACCACTTTGGCATAAAACCATGGCTCAACCGCAAAATCCTTTAAATACAAAGCTACTAAACCGGTGATCACAACAAAAGTGACCGAAAAATGCTGTAAGCCGACCAACAATTTACGTGCTACAGGATTAGGCTGTTCGCCCTGTACACCAACCAATAAAGTTGCAGCACGTGCAAACACCACCAAAATCAGTAGGCTTGCCAGACTCATATGTACAATTTTAATGATTAATTGAGTATCCATACATCACCTTAAGTTTTGGGTGCATGAGCACATTCAGGGCTTGATGTATCTTGACCTTGCCACTCATCTGCCACAAAAGCGTGAATCGCTAAAGCATGGATATTCCCAGGACTGAGTAAATCTCCCACTGCTGCATAAATTTTTTGATGACGCTGTACTAAACGTAAACTTGCAAATACATCACTAACAATCACAACTTTAAAATGTGATTCTTTGCCTGGATAATAGCCACCGTGTCCTGAGGATTCATTCACGACTTGTAAATAGCTAGGTTGCAGCGTGTTTAAGCGCTCACGTAATTGCTGTTCTAACATGATGTAAACCTTTATTTAAATTCAATTTAAGTATAGCGTGCTTCGCTAAAAAGCTATAGTGACGGGTTTTTTAAGCCTATTTAAGTCAAAAATTTAAAAAAATCGGCCAAATTGCTTTAATTTTATGCAATCAAACTGATCAATCATAAAAAGTAGTTGACCTAAATTTTTCCTTCTGTATTATACGTAGCCATGCGGGAATAGCTCAGTTGGTAGAGCATAACCTTGCCAAGGTTGGGGTCGGGAGTTCGAGTCTCCTTTCCCGCTCAAAATTTTTTGATTTAGTTTTTTATTTAAAAAACCGAATAGACTCCGCGGGAATAGCTCAGTTGGTAGAGCATAACCTTGCCAAGGTTGGGGTCGGGAGTTCGAGTCTCCTTTCCCGCTCCAAATTTTTTTTGATTTAGTTTTTTATTTAAAAAACCGAATAGACTCCGCGGGAATAGCTCAGTTGGTAGAGCATAACCTTGCCAAGGTTGGGGTCGGGAGTTCGAGTCTCCTTTCCCGCTCCAAATTCGAAAAAACCCTGAATTTTTATTCAGGGTTTTTTTCGTCTGTATGCAGAATAAGCAATCAAATAAATGCGGCGTTTAAATGAAAATGACCAAGATATAGAGCGATTTGGACGCATCTGTTTGATTTTAGCCATAACTTTGCACTTTTTTTGCTATTTTTCGCATTTTTTATGCATTTTAATTCCCAAAACAGGCGTCATAATCGGCACAGTCTTTGCTCTGCCCCTTTTCAAATTGTAATGCGCTGTGTATAACAATGACCTTTAGGGAAAATCAATAAGCATAGTCAAAACACATCTAAAAGCGTTAGACTATGCCCCATAATCAATGTAATGCAATGTCCTTGATGGACAAACAAGAAGGTGAAGGTTGATGCCGCTCAATACAGTTGAAGAGCTTGTAGCAGATATCCGTGCAGGAAAAATGGTTATCCTTATAGATGACGAAGACCGTGAGAATGAAGGTGATCTTGTGATTGCTGCCACCCACGTACGTCCTGAGGACATCAACTTTATGATCACGCATGCGCGTGGCCTTGTTTGTTTGACCTTAAGTAAGGAACGTTGTCAGCAGCTGAACTTACCACTGATGGTAGATGCCAACGGTGCCCAACACGGCACGAATTTTACCCTGTCAATTGAAGCGGCAAATGGCATCTCTACCGGCATTTCACCGGCTGAACGTGCGCATACCATTCAAACTGCAGTAGCAGCACATGCTAAACCAAGCGACATTGTGCAACCGGGACATATCTTCCCACTCATGGCACAGCCAGGTGGTGTATTGCACCGTGCCGGTCACACCGAAGCCGGTTGTGATTTATCGCGTTTAGCAGGTTTAGAACCCGCTTCTGTGATTTGTGAAATTATTAATGAAGATGGCACTATGGCGCGCCGCCCCGATTTAGAAGTGTTTGCAGAAAAGCATGGTCTTAAAATTGGTACGATTGCCGATTTAATTCATTATCGTATGACCAATGAGCAAACTGTTGAACGTATTGATCAGCAAAAATTAGACACCGAATACGGCACTTTTGACTTATATCGCTACCGTGAACTTGGTAATCCTGATATTCATTTAGCTTTGGTCAAAGGCGAGCCTGCCGAAGGTGTAACCACTGTACGTGTACATGGTTTTAGCCCCGCGCGTGACTTATTAAAACTCAACAAACAAGATGGCGAGCCGGCTTGGAATTTAGATAAAGCACTAAAAACCATTGCCAATAGTGAACGTGGTGTATTAGTGTGGATTGGTCAGCGCCATTTACAAGATTTAGGACCTGCCTTAGACAGTTTAATCGCCCCCAAAAGCGTTAAATCTAATGCAGCCTTGTCACAGCAATACCAAACCATTGGTGTGGGTGCACAAATCTTACGTGATTTAGGCGTAGAGAAAATGAAACTGTTAAGTTCACCATTACGTTTTAATGCGCTTTCAGGTTTTAACTTAGAAGTGGTGGAATACATCACCGCAAATCAAACATCTTAAGAAATTATCGAGGTTATTATGGCTGTTCGCCGTATTGAAGGTATGCTGCATCTTGCAAATGAAGACCGTTATGCGATTTTAGTGGGTCGTTTTAACAGTTTTGTGGTCGAACATTTACTAGAAGGTGCAATTGATACATTGAAACGTCATGGTGTATCAGAGGATAATATCACTGTTGTTCATGCACCCGGCGCTTGGGAACTTCCAGTTGTGGCAAAAAAACTTGCTGCAACCAATAAGTTTGATGCAATCATTGCTCTTGGCGCGGTAATTCGTGGTAGCACACCTCACTTTGACTTTGTTGCTGGTGAATGTGCCAAAGGTTTAGGCGTTGTTGGTCTAGATACCGGTTTACCCGTAATTAATGGTGTTTTAACTACGGACAGTATCGAACAAGCGATTGAACGCTCTGGTACGAAAGCAGGCAACAAAGGTAGCGAAGCTGCCTTAACTGCTATTGAAATGGTTAACTTGTTAAAGGCTATTTAACGCTATGTCGCAAACACTTCAAGCAACTTATGCAGCAAAACGTAAAGCACGTCGCTTTGCTGTACAAGGTATTTATGAATGGCAAATGAGCCACAACCCTGTGCATGAAATTGAAGCACGCACACGTGCCGACAATGCTATGCATAAAGTGGACCTTGGCTACTATCATGAATTGTTGACTCAAGTGGTTGCAAACTCAGCATCTCTTGATGAGTTATTAATCCCTGTGTTGGATCGCGAATTAACTGCCTTAGATGGCGTTGAACTTGCGACACTTCGTTTAGGCGCATATGAACTTCAAGAACATCTTGAAATTCCATATCGCGTGGTTTTAGACGAAGCGATTGAGCTTGCTAAACATTTTGGCGGTGCCGATAGCCACAAATACATCAATGGTGTATTAGATCGCTTAGCAACGACTTTACGTGCAGCAGAAAAGCAACAAGCCAACTAATTGGTGTGTTGTCATGGCTGAGTTTTCCATTATCGAAACCTACTTTAATCGACAGAATAAAAATGCTGTCGATTTAGGTGTGGGTGATGACTCAGCCGTGCTTACCCCACCCCACGGTCAACAATTGGTGATTTGTGCCGATACCTCAGTGGCAGGTCGTCATTTTCCGATCAACACCCATCCTCACTCCATTGGTTGGAAATCAGTTGCGGTAAATTTATCTGATATTGCTGCAATGGGTGCCAAACCGCATAGTATTTTATTGGCCCTGAGCCTACCCCAAATTGATCATGCTTGGCTTAGCGACTTTAGCCAAGGTTTATATGATTGTTGCGATCAATTTGGGGTGAGTTTAATTGGTGGCGACACCACGCAAAGCCCACACTTAACTATTACCGTCACTGCTCTTGGCTGGATTGAACAAGGTCAAGCAGTACAACGCTCTGGTGCAAAGCCGGGCGATTATATTTGTGTCAGTGGCACCGTCGGCGACGCTGCTTATGGACTGGCGCATTTAGGTCATCCTCTACAACAGCGTCTTGATTATCCAACCCCACGTTGCGAACTAGGCTTAGCCTTAAAAGGCTTAGCATCGAGCATGATTGATGTGTCAGATGGCCTAGCCCAAGATCTAGGGCATATTTTAAAAGCCTCTCAAGTTGGCGCTTCAATTGAGCTGAATGATTTACCTTTGAGTGAAACTTTGCGTTATTTACAGCATGAACAGCGTTATCAATACGCCTTGGCTGGCGGTGATGACTATGAGTTATGTTTTACCATTAGCCCCGAGCACTATGTAAAATTAAAACAAAGAAATTTAACAACGAATTATCGTAAAATTGGTGTAGTACAATCTAAACTTGGGCTAGAATTTACCCAAAATGGATTAGCTTACTCTCTCGATTTTCACGGATATCAACATTTTGCCTAAAAAACCGATTCAATTTAGCCATATGTCACCTTTTGAGCGCTGCATTGTGTTTTGTGGAGTAGGTTTTGGCTCAGGCTTAATGCCTAAAGCACCGGGGACATTTGGTTCTGCCTTTGCGTTGATATTTATTCCTATTTGGCTTGCATTTGGCTTTATAAACACTATATTAGCTGTCGTCCTCATGTCTTTGATTGGAATTTATATTTGCGGAAAGACAGCTCAAATCATGCAGGTACATGATGATGGGCGCATTGTCTGGGATGAGTTTGCAGGACAATCTATTGCTTTTTTACCTCTCATTTACTTAGAGCAAATGAGTCTATTCTGGATACTGATTGGTTTTGTGCTATTCCGAATTTTTGATATTTGGAAACCGTGGCCAATCAATGTTGTCGACCGCCAAGTCAGTGGGGGCGTTGGCATCATGCTCGACGATATTATCGCGGGTATTTGGGCAGCATTTTGTATCTGGGCATACTTACATTTTACAATGACATAGATCATTAAGTAGGATTTTTCATGTCTACGACTGTTATTATCTTAGCTGCCGGTAAAGGTACGCGCATGCGTTCTAGCTTACCGAAAGTATTACAACCACTTGCAGGACGTCCTTTACTCGGGCACGTGATTGCAACAGCAAAACAATTAAATGCCAATAATATTATTACCATTTACGGTCACGGCGGTGACTTAGTTCAAAATGCCTTCCAAACGGAACATATTGACTGGGTAGAGCAAGCACAACAGTTAGGTACAGGTCATGCAGTACAAATGACATTGCCTGTGCTTAAACAAGACGGTATGGCCTTAATTTTATCTGGTGATGTGCCTTGTGTCACTCAAGACACCCTACAACGCTTACTGGATGTTTCACAACAAACAGGCATTGGTTTAGTCACCTTGACCTTACCAGATGCTTCAGGCTATGGGCGCATTGTACGTAAAAATGGCGCAATTCAAGCCATTGTTGAGCATAAAGATGCCTCTGATGAACAACGCCAAATTCAAGAAATTAATACCGGCATTTACTGTGTCAGCAATGCTAAATTGCATGAATGGCTACCAAAATTATCCAATGACAATGCCCAAGGCGAATATTACTTAACTGATATCGTGGCGATGGCATTGGCTGATGGCATGACTGTAGCCTCAGTTGAGCCAAATTTAGCTTTTGAAGTAGAAGGCGTCAATGATCGTGTGCAATTGGCTGCGCTGGAACGAGAATTTCAAAATTTCCAAGCTAAGCAATTAATGCAACAAGGCGTACATTTAATTGACCCAAGTCGTTTTGATTTACGCGGTCATTTAACTGTGGGTCAAGATGTATGCATCGACATTAATGTGATTATTGAAGGTGATGTTACTTTAGGTGACAACGTTGAAATTGGTGCAGGTTGTGTGATTAAAAATACCACCATCGCTGCAGGCACCAAAGTGCAACCCTATAGCGTTTTTGACAATGCTGTGGTGGGTGAAAATGTCCAAATTGGGCCTTTTGCACGTTTACGCCCGGGTGCCAAATTGGCTGCCGATGTGCATATTGGTAACTTTGTAGAAGTGAAAAATTCTAGCATTGGTGTTGGTTCTAAAGCCAATCATTTCACTTATCTAGGTGATGCTGAAATTGGTTCGGGTTCAAACATTGGTGCAGGTACCATTACCTGTAACTATGATGGTGCCAACAAATTTAAAACCATTATTGGTGATGCCGCTTTTATTGGCTCCAATAGTTCATTGGTTGCACCAGTCAATATTGGTCATGGTGCAACAGTTGGTGCAGGCTCGGTGATTACCCGCGATGTTGCGAATCACAGCCTTGCTTTTGAACGTAATAAACAACTCACGAAAGAAAATTATCAACGCCCCAAAAAGGTTAAGAAATAAGAGGATATAAATATGTGTGGTATTGTTGGTGGCGTTGCAGAGCGTAGTATTACCGAAATTCTAATTGAAGGTCTAAAACGCCTTGAATACCGTGGTTATGACTCAGCAGGTTTGGCTTTAGTTAGCCAAGGTCAAGTGTTACGTGAGCGCCGTGTAGGTAAAGTGGCAAACTTAGCTGAAGCAGTGAAACAATCAAAAATTAGTGGTTCATTGGGGATTGCACACACACGTTGGGCAACTCATGGTAAGCCGACTGAAAATAATGCCCATCCGCATGTATCGGGTGATGTAGCCGTGGTACATAACGGAATTATTGAAAACTACGAAGAACTCAAAGCCAACTTACAAGCATTGGGCTATATCTTCACTTCACAAACAGACACAGAAGTGGTTGCACACTTGGTGGCTGAAGCACTCAAGAAAACACCGAGCCTATTAGAAGCGGTAAAATTGGTGGTACCACAGCTTAAAGGTGCTTATGCTCTTGGCATCGTACACACTGCGCATCCCGATGAACTCATCACCGTACGTGAAGGTTCACCGTTGGTGATAGGTGTCGGAATTGGCGAGAACTTTATTAGTTCAGATCAATTGGCATTACTGCCAATTACCAATCGTTTTATTTACCTAGAAGAAGGTGATATTGCACGCTTAACCCGTAATACGATTGAAGTATTTGTCGGTGGTAATGCAGTTGAACGTCCAATCAAAGAGCTAGATGCCACAGTCAGCAATGCATCTAAAGGTGAATATAAGCATTACATGCTCAAAGAAATTTATGAGCAACCTGAAGCGATCCAACAAACTATTGCACAAGCTTTAGATGGCAATGCCCTACGTAGTGATTTCTTAAAAGAAGCTGTGGCTGATTTTGAGAATATTCAGCAAGTGCAAATCATTGCATGCGGCACCAGTTACCATGCCGGTATGATTGCAAAATATTGGTTTGAGCAAATTATTGATCTGCCTTGCCAAGTGGAAATTGCAAGTGAATTCCGCTATCGCTTACCAGTTGTGGTCGGCAACACTTTGTATCTATGCATTTCACAATCCGGTGAAACAGCAGATACTTTAGCTGCCCTTCGTGATACGCAAAAACGTGCTGCTGCAAAACAATTAAACATCACCACCATGGCCATTTGTAACGTGGCAACCTCATCAATGGTGCGTGAAACCAACTACAGTTTACTTACCCTTGCAGGTCCTGAAATTGGTGTGGCATCAACCAAAGCGTTTACCACTCAGCTTGCAGCCCTCATGCTTTTGGTATTAAAAATTGGTCAAGTGAAGCAAAGCATCACTGCCGATAAAATTGCTGAAATTAGCGCTGAACTTTGGCATACGCCAAAAGTGATTCTAGATACTTTGCAAAATGACACTTCGATTTTGCGTTTATCTGAATTGTTTGTTGAAAAACAACACTGCCTATTCTTAGGTCGTGGTACACAATTCCCGATTGCTCTAGAGGGTGCATTAAAGCTTAAAGAAATTTCTTATATTCACGCAGAAGGCTATGCAGCGGGTGAACTGAAACATGGTCCATTGGCTTTAGTGGACAACGAGATGCCTGTGGTGATTTTAGCTCCACAAGATGACATGTTGGATAAACTCAAATCCAATATGGAAGAAGTACAAGCACGTGGTGGTGAACTGTTTGTCTTTGCCGATGAAAACAGTGGTATTGGCTGTAAAGACCGTCAACATGTGGTGCTTGTACCAAGTATTAGCGCAATTCTTGCGCCAATCGTGTATAGCGTACCTGTGCAATTATTGTCGTATCATGTTGCAGTATTACGTGGTACCGACGTTGATCAGCCGCGTAACTTGGCAAAATCAGTAACTGTCGAATAAACAAAACTTAAATAAAAAGGGCACTTGTAATAGAGTAAAAATGTTTAATACTATGTAATAAAGTCCTTCACCCTAAAATAAAGTTCCATACTTTTTCTATACTTAAAATATATTTACATATTTTTCAGTATATTAAGAAATAAGTATGGAACTTTTTTTATTTTTAAATGAATGAAAAATTATTTTGTTGTTAGTAGTATGAAACTTTCTTTAATTAATATTAAAAATTTATTGATTAAAATCAATTATTTATAAACTGCATAGTATGAAACAATATTACCTTACAATATAAAACACTCAACTCTATCAATTCTTATCAAAATTCCCTCAAAACTTTATCCGAAGAGATAACTTTTTATACGGACTAGCTTTGTTGCCCAAAGATTCATAGGGGCAGAGCTACCCTTAATTATTCAACCTTAAGATGCAGCTTAGGTATGAGGACAGATTAATTCTATAAATCTATTGAGTACTACTACATGTGCATACATCTCACTAGAGAAGCTCCTTACTGGCAATTTATCGTCTAATAATTTGATGCGATGTATCGTGGCTTCCACCAAACCTTCGAAGACGGCACTCAGACCAGAGACCCTCCTACATGTCTGACTGTTTTTCTTTAATGCCTTACCATATCCAAATAAATGCAGCTGGATAAATTTAGGCTTAAATCCCTAAGAATATTTTTCATAGAAGTAATATTTTCAATTTAAACTGAGCTAAAGAAAAGACCTCTTGCGAAAGTGGTTATTGCAAGTTTATTCGGTTTACCAGTGCAGCAATTAAGTTAATGCGTAAACCGAATCTTTTCCGTCTATTTCGATAGCGTTCACTTAATATTCTAAATGTTT
>Ga0172378_10003644_pt1 | contig 14461 bp, 14 predicted proteins | sample GrowelOW332metaG_FD_119755 | JGI IMG/M metagenome (GOLD analysis project Ga0172378, IMG submission 119755) | Groundwater microbial communities from an aquifer near a municipal landfill in Southern Ontario, Canada - Pumphouse #3_1 metaG | ecosystem: Environmental > Aquatic > Deep subsurface >... | reverse complement strand
GATAACATATTATATATTAAAAGGAATAGGAAAAACTAAATGAGCAAAGTTAACATGTTGGACACGTATCGGTCCGACTTAAACTTACACGATACACAAAAAGCCATTATGATTTTAAATAATTTTTTCCAAAATGAATTGGCTGACGCACTAAATTTAGTTAGGGTTACAGCTCCGTTGTTCGTGGATCCTGAAACTGGGCTGAATGATAATTTAAATGGCGTGGAGGAACCCGTGTCCTTTACTGTGACAGATAGAAACAACGGTAAGGCTGAAATAGTACAATCGCTAGCGAAGTGGAAGCGTTATGCGCTAGGTCGATATGGTTTTTCAGAAGGCGAAGGTCTATATACTGACATGAATGCTATTAGAAAAGATGAAATTACCGATAATATTCATTCAATTTATGTGGATCAATGGGATTGGGAAAAAATAATTAAACGCGATGATAGAACTTTGGAATATTTAAAAGCTACAATAACTAAAATTTATCAAGTGCTTAATATTACTGAAAAATTTCTCGCTATTAAATATAAGTATATTAAAGAAATTTTGCCTAATGACATATTCTTTATCACAACGTTAGAACTAGAAGAAATGTATCCAGATAAAACTAGAAAAGAACGCGAGTATCTTATCACTAAAGAAAAAGGTGCTGTTGGCTTATTACAAATCGGCGAAACACTTAAAGATGGTAAACCACACGATGGACGCGCTCCTGATTACGATGACTGGAGTCTTAACGGAGATATCTTAGTATATTACCCTGTGCTTGATATTGCTCTAGAACTGTCTAGCATGGGAATCAGGGTGGATTCAGAAGGCTTAGATAGACAATTGAAGGAAGCTCATTGTGAAAATAGGAAAAGACTGAGTTTTCAGAAATCCACAATTGAAAATAAACTTCCATTAACTATAGGTGGAGGCATAGGGCAGTCAAGATTGTGTATGTTCTTTTTAAGAAAAGCTCATATAGGCGAAGTGCAATCATCCTTATGGTCGAAAGAACTATTAGACTTTGCTGAGAAAAAAGGAATAAATTTGTTATAATAAACAAGTAATTAAAGGAGAAATTAATGCAATATAAATTTATCAAATCACAGTTCATAGAAGATATCAATTCTGAAGTTAAAATATATGAACATGTAAAGACAGGCGCCAAGGTAGCTTGTATAAAAAACGATGACCAAAATAAGGTGTTTACAATAGGATTTAGAACTCCCGTTGAAAATTCAACTGGTGTGCCTCATATTATTGAGCATTCTGTTTTATGCGGTTCTAAAAAATATCCTGTAAAAGATCCTTTTGCTGAAATGAATAAGAGATCGCTAAATACATTTTTAAACGCTATGACATATCCCGACAAAACAATATATCCTTGTGCATCACAAAACCTTAAAGACTTTAAGAATTTAATGTCGGTATATTTAGATGCTGTACTGTACACGAATATTCATACAGATAAGAACATATTCCTTCAAGAAGGTTGGCACTATGAAATCTTAGATAGAAAAGATCCCATTAAATTAAATGGTGTTGTCTACAATGAAATGAAAGGGGCGTTTTCTAATCCTCAACAAGTTTTGTTCAGAACCTTATTCAACACATTGTTTCCTGATACAACATATAAAAATGAATCGGGTGGAGACCCTGAAGTAATACCTACATTAACATATGATGAATTTAAAAAGTTCCACAAGAGATATTATCACCCTTCAAATAGTTACATATTTTTATATGGTGATTTGGATATGGAAGAGCGCATGGATTGGATTGACAAAGAATACTTATCTAAATTTGATAAGCTATCAATAGACTCAACTATTGCGAGTCAACCTAAATTTAAAAAGAGAAAAGACGTTACACTATACTATCCAATCGGGCCGAAAGAGGATGCGGGAAATAAAGCCCAATTTGCATATGCTTTGAGTCTTAAAGATTGCAAAGATGTTAAGTTACAAATCGCTCTAAAAGTAATCGCATCCACACTGGTAAACGCCACCGGATCGCGAATCAAAAAAGCTATACTTGATGCCGGTGTTGCAGAAGACTTCCAAGCTGAATTGGAAGACGGAATTAAACAGCCTCTATTTGCTTTCATGGCAACAAATGCGAAACCTGAAAAGAAGCAAGAAATGATCGATATCATAAGTAGAGAATTAAATTCTGCCCTCACTGATCTCGACCATGACCAAATTTTATCGAATATCAATTACTATGAATTTAAGACAAGAGAAGGCAAATTTTCATATGCTCCTCGTGGATTAACATATATAGGCCAAATGCTTGATGGGTGGCTTTACGATGAAGATCCTTGCTTGAATTTAGAGCATCTTAAGTATTACAAAGAACTAAAAGATGATTTAATCAAAGGATATTTTGAGACCATAATAAAGGAGTATTTATTAGAAAACAACCATGCTGTATTTATTGAGTTGCTTCCTTCTAAAACGATTGGAGAAGAACGCGAGAAGAATACAGTTGAAAAGCTGAAGGAATACAAAGCATCCTTGTCTGATAAAGAACTTGATGATCTTATCCAAATGAACGTTCAACTTAAAAAGTATCAATCCGAGGAAAATACTAAAGAAGAAGTTGATACGTTACCAACTCTAACTAAAGAAGATATCGAGCAAAAGCCCACTAATTTCGCAACTGAAGTGAAAAACGTCGGCAATTACTTACTATATTTCCAAGATGGATTTACTAATGACATCGTATATGGAACCTTTGCTTTTGATCTAGGAAAGTGTTCAAAAGATGATGTTCAATACATTCAATTATTGTCTGATTTATACACAAAATTACCCACTGAAAAATACTCGGTTATTGAGTTAAATGGACTATTAAAACGTTACACTGGTAATCTATCAATTTCATTTTCTCGAATAAGAAAAGATGACAAACGTTACACTAATTGTTTAATGCTTAAATTCTCTACTTTGAAAGAAAATTTAGAGATTGTTCGTCAGTTGATTGAAGAAATTGTTAACAATACTAAGTTCGATTCTTACAAAGAAATACTTCAATCTTTGATTGCAAATAAAGCTGATTTTCAATCCTATGCAATATCCGCTGGTCACAGAGCGTCTTATATCAGAGCTGGATCATTTGTTAATGAAGATTACTTATTTACAGATGATATTAGTGGATTTGGATTCTATGATTACGTTAATGATTTAGTAAAAAACTTTGAAAATAAAAAAGGTGACATCACTTCTAAATTGTTGGTTGCTCAGAAAAGGATATTATCTAAGTCCCGTTTCTTCGCGAATTGCACCGCTTCTAAGAAAGATTGCGATGCATTTATTGGAACTAGCAATGAATTCTACAAAGGGCTTAATGGCACAGGAGTATTCACTGAACCTGAGACTTTTGTTCCTAAGAAAATTAAAGAAGCTGTGAAAACTCAATCGAATATTAACTATGTATCTAGAGTTTGCGATTTTGATACATTTGGTAAAAAGTTTGGTGGAGAATTGAATGTAATAAATTCATTAGTAGCTCGAACATATTTCTGGAATGAAATCCGAGTCAAAGGTGGAGCGTATGGTTGTTTCTTTAAAGCTAATGAAGAGGGCGATATTATTATGAGTACATATCGTGATCCTCACATCATTGAATCTGACAACACGTTCTTGTCTGTCCCGGCATATTTAAAAAATTTGAAATTGGATGATGAGGTATTATTTAATACTAAAGTTGGTAGTTTAAGCGGATTCAATCCTCCGCTTCATATCTCAGATCAAGGTAATATTGCTTTCTTGAGGAAACTCAAAGAAAAAACGTATGAAGATTTATGTAAGTCTCAAGAGGAATTAATTGATACTAGCGTAGAACAAATAAATCAATTTGGAGAGCAATTAAAGGAGATTTTAGATTCTTCTAGTGTTTGTGTAATAGGAAATGCCAAGAAAATCGAAGAGAACAAAGATTTCTTTGATACTATTAGAGAAATCTAAATTAGAACACTTATTAAATGCGGAAGGGGATATACCTTTTTCGCATTTTTTTTGTGCATAAAAAAAGTGAAGTAGAAATATCTATGTAAATATTTCTACTTCAACTATAGCACGCTGATTTTTAGTCTTGATGCATTGTGTGATCGTGACAAGCAGAACCCGTAGATTCTAATTTACCGGCGATATATTTGCTTATTATGTCTTCTGTTGGGCCTAAGTTTCCCATAATAACTTCAATACCATTTTCGTTAAATAAATCCACTGCGCTACCGCCCATACCACCAGCGATGATAACATTAACGCCATTTTCTTTTAGAAACACAGGTAAATATCCAGGTCTATGACCAGGATTTTTAACATCTTCTACTTTAACGACTGCTTTATTTTCGATGGTGTAAATTCTAAATAATTCACAATATCCAAAATGTTGAGATACTTGATCTCCTTGTGCTGCTACTGCTACTTTCATAATTAATTCTCCTTTTCTATTTCAATTATATTTAATAGTTGTTTAGTAATCTTATCAATGTCAGTGAAGAAACTAGATTCTTCATTATAAGGCTCTAGGTTATTCTTTTTCACAATATTTTTATCGTAAGGAAGAGTTCCTAAGAAAAGTATATCATTATCTTTAAGGTAAGTTTCAATTTGTGTTGAAATAATTGGATTTAAGTCTGATTTATTAATAATTACTAGGGGTTCTGATTTTAAGGTTTTTGTTGTTTTTATAATGCGCTTTAAATCAGAGAAACCAGCTAAGGAAGGCTCTGTAACTATTAGAGCGTAGTTGGTATTAGTAATAGAAGCTATTACGGGGCAACCAATTCCTGGCGGACCGTCGATAATTTGGACATCGGTTTTTCGCTGCGTTTCAAATACTTGTTTGCGTATTGCACTAACCAATTTACCAGAGTTACCTGAACCGATATTGGTTTGAGCTGTTCCGAACAACTTATCTTTTTCTTTATATAAGAATGTATTCCCATCTACTTGCACTATTTGAGTGATTGCTTTAACGGGGCATTTAATCTGGCATAATGAACAGCCTTCACAGCGATATTGATCTATGTAATATCTATCTCCTCGATTGTCTATTGCTTTATATGCGCAAAGAGAATAGCACAAGCCACACTGAATGCATTTTTTTTGCTCTATTTTATATTTTGATAGACCGATATATTCTTGTGAGATTGGCACTGTAGAAGTTTTTTGAACCAAATGAAGATTTGGTGCATCAACATCGCAGTCAACAAAAACCTTACTTTTAAGTTTTTCGATTAGTATATTACTTATTGTGGTTTTCCCTGTACCACCTTTGCCGGATAAAACGACTATGGTGACTTTTGAATTCTTTTCACTCATGTTCGCAGTCTCCTTTAATTTGCAGTTGAATTTTTTTTAAGATTTCTTCAAATCTAGATTTATATTCTGCCAAATCGGTTATTAGTCCTCCCGAGGAAGTAATTCTATTTATTTCTTTGTCAAAAGGAAATACATCTAATATATTTATATTTTCATTTTTCGCGAAATCAAAAATCAATTTATTTTCTCCGTCGTATTTATTTACAATTATTCCAACTGGAATATTTATTTTTTTACATACTTCATACACCATTTTGAAATTGTGAAAGCCAAAATTGGTGGATTCGACTACCAATACACAATAATTTACATCGTGAATAGCTTCTAATAGTAAACAAGAGCTACCAGGAGGGCAATCTATTGCTACAAGACCGTTTTTAATTACATTTTTAGCTTGTTTAATGATTGGAGTACCACTCATCTCTCCTACATTCATTTTTCCTGATACTATTTTATGACCTTTGTATATCGATTCATCAACGGACCCTATTTCTTTGTCTACAAGGGTTATAGCATCGAATTCACATACTTGATAACATCCGCCACAAGAATGGCATATTTCAGTTACTAAGAAAGGTTTTTTAATAAATATAATAGCATTGAATTTACAAAAATCCGCACAAGCTCTACACCCAGTACATTTATCATAATTAAATCTCGGTATTTTAACTAATACTGGTTTATTTTCCTTTTTATCAGTCCTAAAAAAAACTTCTCCATTAGGTTCTTCTACATCTGTATCGACATAGGAAGATGAATCAATAGCGTTAGCAAAGTTGGTTGAAATAAATGTTTTCCCAGTACCACCTTTGCCAGACAAAAAGGCAATTGAAAATTTATCCATTATGATGATGGAAACCTTGAGACACCCTTTCTAATACAGACAATTCATTGTTTTCACACATGTGGAATATGTTGATTATTGAATCGGGCTTAGTTTGTAGAACTTCAATATCGGTTAATTTTAATACGTTGAAAGAGTTTTCTCCTAAACGTACAACTATAACTTTGTCTACATTTAAATCAACAACTTCTTGTGCTGCTTGAACACCAGCACCACCTTGGGCCTTGGTTGCTGCGTTTTCGACAAAAGAAACCTGTTTAGTATCGGTGTCGTATATAGCAAAGAAATATGCTCTTGCGAACACGGGAGAAATTGACTCATTTATGTCTTTATCATTTGCTGCAAGTAAGAATTTCATAGTTAGCCTCCAATTAGTAAGTTACCTTACTAATATAGTATAGAGCCTCTTTTTCTCCTTTGCAATCCATTTTAAAATGAATTTAAAACAATAGTAAAAGAATAAATACTCTTATCTATATTTAAAATCTTGTTTTTCAATACAAACTGGTCTTTCATGCTTCCAAGGATTTGTCTTGTATAACCATCCTTGTTTTTTCCAGTATTCTTTATCGGTTGGCTGCATATCTACGTGACGGATAAGCGCACGAATAGTTTTGAAAAGATATTTTGCATGTGGGGAAGGTGTTACATTTCCATATCTATTTTTAATTTTATTGGCTATCTTTGAAGTCGAATTATATATATATTTTATTTTTTTAGGACTCGTTTTATTTATTGCTTCAGCTTTCAAGCTTATACCTAATGTATATATTCTGGGTATTCCCCAATATTGTAGACTATCTACTACATCTTTTATTGCTGATTTATGGCCTTTACCAGCAGATGTGGAAATCACAACAGCTTGTTTTTGAAACATAGATTTCATCGGCTTGTGTAGCAACCAAATAGAACAGAAGTGATCTAAAAAATCCATCATTGCTCCTGTTGAATGATATACATAAGTTGGAGAAACGAATATTAAAACATCCGCTTTGTCTAACATTTGTTGCAAACGTTTTGTGGTTTCACGGTGAGGACAAAGGCTAATGTCTTGTCTAAAGCACACGCCACAACCCGCACAATGCTCCGGTAAATCACGAGGGAGAACTATCTCTTTAATGTCGGTTTTTTGGCAAGGCAATTTGCTTACTAGTTGTTTAGCTATAAAATAAGTATTCTTTTTATAGTCTGTGCCATTTATTATTAGAATTTTCATGGTATCATCTACCTTTCTATAAATATTATTATTAATATAGAACATAAACAAAATGTAAACAAGTAAAAATGGTCTAATGAGAATATAATAATATTTATGATTAAAGCGATTCTTAAAATATAGGGCGGATATCGCATCAGAAAAACGCACTTTCTAGCACATTAATACAAGTGAAAAAAGTTGAAAGGAAATTATAATGACAATATTATCAATAGGGAGCACAAACGTAGATCAAACGTATTACGTTGATACCTTTCCTGAAGCAGGTGAAACTATTAGAGCTGTTTCTTCACGCGTTACACCTGGAGGAAAAGGACTAAATCAAGCCGTGGCTATTGCAAGAAGCGGTGGTAGGGTTTCATTCTTATCCGCTATAGGAGCGGATAAAGAAGGGGAGTATATAAGAGATGTACTATCCAAAGAAAATATAGATATTCATCTTAAAGAAATTCCTGGAATTAGCACAGGCAACGCGAATATTGTTGTGGATTCTAATGGCGAAAATAAAATTATTATAGTTGAAGGGGCAAATGGCAATATAAATAGGAAATTTTTGGACGATGAGAATAAATTAATAATTAACAGCGATATCATAGTGATACAAAATGAGATAGAAAAATCAACTAATGAATATATTATTAACATTGCAGGAAAAAGAAATAAAATAATTTTATGGAATCCCGCGCCTAAAGGGTTAATAAATAAAAAATATCTAAAATTTATTACATACTTTACTCCTAATGAAAATGAACTGGATTATTATGTTAATGATCCTAATCTCAGCATGGAAGAAAAATGTAATGAATTGTTGGAGAGTGGAATCAAGAATGTCATAGTTACTCTTGGTGCACGGGGAGCGTACTATCAGAATAAGAATGAGCGAGGAATAATACCTGCGGAGAAAGTGAATGCTATCGATACAGTATGTGCCGGTGATACTTTCAATGGATATTTCATTAATGCTATAGCTATCGGAAAAAGCTTTAAGGATGCTATTAAAATAGGGAACTTAGCTGCATCTAAGACTGTACAAAAAAAAGGTGCAATGAATTCAATTCCTTATGCAGATGAAGTTTATTGTTGATATTTTAAATATTCAAACTAAAATTAAAGCAAAAAAACAATAGAACTAGGTGTAAACAACATAATATTGATCTATTTCTACGAATATTACTACTTTCCAAAATCGAATATATTATAGTCGTTTTTAGCGATACACTCTTTTGTTAGAAATTCTTTAATAAGCAAAGAATTATTTGTATCGAAGTATTTTAACAACAAAGTGTTGTAATGCTGTATTCTATCTTCTGATATAGATAATATTCCTATTCCGTTGGAAAGTAATATATGATTCGCATAAAGTTCGGCGGTCAATTGATTATTGTCTGGGAATAATTTGTTTTTAGATATATATAGTAAAGAATCAATAGCCTTATCGATGATATCTACATCGTTTTCCAGTATAAAATTTAAATTATTTTTTACTATGGTTTTAACCGGGAGCACCGGTCGCCAATTTGTTTTACTAATAGATGAAGTTACACTTCTTAAATAGCCGGCATTAAAGCAAATGTTTTGGCTTATCAATTCGTTTATTGTAATTAATAAATCATAGTCTGTTTTGCAGGATAATACATAAGGGTTAAGTATAAAGTCCCAGGCCTTCTTCAAATTGAATATTTTCAGGATATCAATTAATGCGACATCAGAAATTTTCTCTCCTTCAACTATAGTTTCGATATTTGAGAATGTGACAGGGATTCTGCTGGAAACAGCTTGTTTATGAATTGTTTCCGTTAAGTCGATTTTAACTTTATCCAAATGTTCTATAACATCATCAGATAATTCTTTTGGTACATAATTAAAACTTTTAAGAGATTTAGCAATATCTCTCATTTTTATTTTTAATATTTTAGCATCGTTATTTTTATCTACTATTAGATTGTATGATTCTGTTGTATACTCACCCATATAAAAGGATTTAATACTTCCGTTTATTCTTTTGTGAAGATAAATATACTTACCATTTTTAATTTCACGAATTTCAATAGACCCATATGTGAGTGAATCTAAATCTTTTTTCAGCAACTCTTGTTGGTCTAATAATTTAATAATTTGTAATTTTTTACTTTCCATATGTATATAATATATGGCTTGTGAAACAAAATCAATAAAAAATATATATAATGTTTCGTAATTATGGTCTATTTTCCCCTTAAATCCATCAAAAGCGATGATTTGACTGCAAAAGTAACTAGTAGTTAACATGAATGGCGATATGAATCTATTGAGAAAATGAGTTATATTTCTATAAATTTCGGGTCTATAATATTTGCGAAGAGAAATTATATTTGTTAGAAGTTAAAATTATCCGGATCCGCTCCAGCTCTTGTGTTGGTATCCATATTGGATATGGTTTTCATTTCTTTATTTGTTAGTGTGAAATCAAAACTATCTAAATTTGATTTTATGTGCTTTTTATCTATTGATTTAGGTAAGGCCACTATTCCTCTTTGAATATTCCAACGAACAATAACATTTACAACAGATTTTTTATGGTTGTCAGCTATCTCTTTTAATGTTGGATTCGAAAGTAAATGTGTTCCTGTTCCGCCTAAAGGCGAATAGGATTCTATAACTATATCTCTTTCTTGGCAGTAGTCTATTAATTTTTGATTAACCATACGAGGGTTAGATTCAATTTGGTTTATCATTGGAAGTATTCGCTGAGTTTTAGCGAGTTCATCAAAGTGATGAATGTGAAAGTTAGAAACGCCAATGGTTTTAATTTTTCCTTCCATGTATAAATCTTCTAATACTGTCCAAGCTTTCTGGAAGCCTTTAGCAGGCCAGTGAATTAAACAAAGATCAACATAGTCGGTATCTAATCTCTTAAGACTTTCAAAGAATGCTTCACGAACTCTATGTGCTCGAATGTCATCATTCCATATCTTTGTAGTTAAAAATATATCTTTACGGTTAATTCCGCTTTCTTTTATACCTTTACCTACAGATATTTCATTTTGATATATCATTGCTGTATCTATATGTCTATATCCTGCTTGAAGTGCCCACTTAACTGAGTTGATTGTTTCGTCACCTTCTTTGGTTAAAAAGACTCCTAAACCAATTACAGGTATTTCTACTCCATTGCTTAATATAATGTTTTCCATAATAATTTTTCTCCTTTTTTATCGGTGTTTATATAAAGTATAAATGAGATATTAAATTTGCGAAAGAGAAGTACGCATTTTAATTATATTGTTATAGTGTGTTTTCGTAATATGGTATCCAATTTGGCGAAAAATTAATGCGTATTCGTATGGCAAAGTGTCAATACAAGGGTACACTTAAGTTATTACAAGGCGTTGAGTCTTATAAAAAAGGAGTACATATGATAAAAAAAAACAAGTTTGCGGACAACAAAGTATTTAACTTTGCTGACGTCGTGAAAATTGAAGAAGGCAAATCCACAAAGAATTTGTTCTTCATAAGTGATAAGGTTACCGCCGGTTATTTGATTTTTGATAAAGATACTATAATTGCCGGACACAAAGCTGAATCAAAAGCATTAGTACAAGATCTATTAGGTGATGTATTAATTACCATAGAAGATAAAGAGTACACCTTACATGAAGGTGAAGCAATCGTTATTAAAGAAAATATGATGCACGAGCTTAAAGGTATAACTAAAGCAAAGGTATTTGTCACTATCCTAAACGACTAAGCACAAAATTTTATCAAAATAAAAACCATCTGTATTAGAAATTCATTCTGTAGGTGGTTTTTATTTTCTCTATCAACGAATAAAAGTAAAAAAGCTAATTTGCATTGTGTATGTTAATTAAGAGTGCGAGTAATGAGAATTACTATTCTTCGGTTATAATACAATCCAAGAAATTCTTTGCAGCTGTAGAAAGGCTGTGGTTTTTAGACCATATTACTTTTCTAGTGTAAATATTAGCGTGTTTTACTAGTAGATTTTTCAGATTATAATCATTGTTAATCTTCTCGTTTTCTGGTAATGGTACTATAGCTAGTGAGTCTTTCATTATAGCCATTTCTATCGAACCGAGCGAAGTAGTAGTAGTTGAATCTAAGCACATGCTCAAACCAGCTTCGTTAAAATAATTAGATATATTTCCAACATAGGCACGTGGAACTATCAATTTTTGTTGCTTCAAATCTTTGATAGAAATCTCTTTTTTTTCAAATAGTTCGTTGTCTTTAGGAACAAAAACTTTGAAAGTTTCTGTCGATAAAACACGAACTTCAAATTCATCTAAATTGTGTATAGTTGCGTTAGTGATAGCTATTTCAATCTCACCTTCTCTCACATGCTTCTCGGCGTAAGCTGAAGATAGTTCGAATATTTCTAAATGAACATCGGGATATTTATTGATGTAATTTAAAAAGTTTTTATGGAGAAGATCATGATAAACCGTCGGGGGAATTGCGATGGAAAGTTTACCCATCTTTCCACATTTTGCTTCATTTATTAATAGTTGGGAAGTTTCAAAGTCCTTTATTATTTTATTTGCGTACTCATATAGAATTTTTCCTTGTTCGGTTAAACTGACTTTTCTTCCTCCACGGACGATGAGCTTGCACCCGTACAATGTTTCTAGATATTTAATTTGGTTTGATAAAGAGGGTTGAGCAATAAATAACTTTTTACTTGCTGCAAGAATATTTCCTTCATCTACGATCGTTAAAAAATTTCTTAAATAATCTATATTCATAATTTATAACCTCCACTCGAACTTTTCACATGACCAAGTATAGCATAATTACATATAACATACTCAAAATACGTATAAAAGAAATACCAATAATTCGTTGCTAAATTTAGTTCAAATAGTTTAAATTAATAGGGAAATTAACTTTGGAGGTTATTTATGACATTTCTTTTGGACTCATCGATTGGGCAAAACATTGGTATTGCTTTAGGATCGATGGACTTGTGGATTGCTGTATGCAAATCCATATTTATCATTCTAATTGGCTTCACCATGACTAAGTTGAGGGTATTTCCTGAAAATACAGGTAAAACTTTATCCAAAATAGTTATGAAAATTGCATTGCCCTGTTTAGCGTTTGGAGCATTTACTGCAAGTATCACTACTGAAACATTTAACAGCGCTATATTCTCATTCTTCTATGGCTTCTTTATTTATATCGCATTTATCTTCTTAGCTAAATTGATATTTATTTGGGTCAAGGATCCTACGCAAAGGAAAGTACTCGAGATATTATTTGTCTTCGGTTCAACAACATTCTTTGGACAACCTTTAATTGTTGCTGTTTTCCCTCAAGCATATAACGATTCAAATATGTTCAATATTGCTTACCGTGTATTCCTTTATTCTTATGCATATATATCTATTATGGGACACAAAGAAAAAGATGTTTCTAGCGAATTGGATTTAAAGACTGAAAAAGTAAGCACTCACGTTAAATCTACTTTGAAGACAATATTTGTAAACCCCATTATTATTGCTACTCTAGTAGGTTTTTGTTTTTGGGCACTTCAGTTAATCCCTGGATCAGCTGAAACAAGTTCTTGGTGGGTAATTTCCGTCAATGGAACGACTGGTGTATTTTGGAATATTAAAGTATCATTACCTTGGGTATATGCTACAGTTAAAACTTTAGGAAGTTTGGCTTCTCCCCTCGTTTGGATTGCTATCGGTTGTACTTTAGGTAAAGTTTCACTCAAAACTGCAGTCTCAGATAAAAAGGTTTGGGCATTCTGTTTGATCAAAGTATTAGTTGGTCCTGCTATAAACTTTGCTTTATTGCTATTGATTAATTTGATACCTGGAATAAATGTAACATTCAATACTTTTGCTGCTACAACAATCATGTGGGCAGTACCTCCCGCAACAGTTGCCATTACCTATTGTATTAATAGTGATAAGATGGCCACGTTCGCATCTAGTTGCTCGTTGCTATCAACTGTCACATCAGTTGTTTTCATCCCTGTATATATGGTATTAATTACCGTTGTTCAAACAGCTGGAATCTTCGCCTAAGCGTTGAAAAAGAGGAAATTAATTATGGAAAGAAAAATAATGTGTTATGGAGTTAGAGATTATGAAGTTTCAACTTTTGACTCTCTAGCAAAAAAATATAATTACGAATTAGTCTACAGCCCGAAATATCTAAACAATGATATCCGCTCAGATGCTTATGGATATGAAATTGTTATGGTAAGAGGGAATTGTCCTTTGAATAAAGAATCTTTAGCGGATTTAAAAGAACACGGATTAAAAACTCTATTAACTAGAACAGCAGGATTCAATCACATTGATGTGGAGGCCTGTAAGGATTTGGAAATCAATTGTGCTTTTGCACCTGGATACTCACCTAATGCGATTTCAGAATTAACTTTAACTTTAGCAATGAGTCTATTGAGAAATGTTGCTTATGCGACAAACAGAACTCGCAAAGGGAACTTCCTTGTAACTAATCAAATGTTTTCACGTGAGGTTAGAAGTTGCACTATAGGTATTCTTGGCTGCGGTAAAATCGGAAGAACAACCGGATTGTTATTTAAAGGATTAGGTGCTAGAGTTGTTGGTTATGATCCATATCCCACCGATGCCGGACGCGAAATACTAGAATATATGCCACTTGATAAATTCATTGGAGAGTGCGACATTATATGCTGTCACCTTCCTTATATTAAGGGAGTTAACGAAGACTTTATCAACGCTGAGTTTATCAGCAAAATGAAAGAACACTCAATTTTAGTCAACACAGCCAGAGGCGAAGTCATGGATTATGAAGCAGTTATTGAAGCTGTTGAATCTAAGAAACTAGACGGTCTTGCTTTGGATGTTGTTAAAAACGAAAAAGCTTTATTCTTCAAAGATCGTACAGGAGAAGAATTAAGTGATCCTGTTCATTCTAAATTATTGGAATTGTATCCAAGAGTAATAATTACGCCTCACATTGGATCTGCGAGTAATCTTGCTTTGAGAGATATGATAGAATTTTCATTGAAAAATATGGATGAAATATTAGCGAGTGGGACTTGCAAAAATTCTCTTACAAAATAAATAAAAAGTGGCT
>Ga0172378_10003643_pt1 | contig 14462 bp, 9 predicted proteins | sample GrowelOW332metaG_FD_119755 | JGI IMG/M metagenome (GOLD analysis project Ga0172378, IMG submission 119755) | Groundwater microbial communities from an aquifer near a municipal landfill in Southern Ontario, Canada - Pumphouse #3_1 metaG | ecosystem: Environmental > Aquatic > Deep subsurface >... | reverse complement strand
GGGCTTTCCTTCATAATTCGCTGTCCGTCAAAATAACCAATATTTGCTTTACCACAGCCACTAATAACTAAAACTGCAGCAAATGTCATAAGCAATATAACGATAGATTTTCTCTTCAATTTCATTTCTGTATGCCTCTGCTTTCCGGATATGTTCATTCTTTTGCCGTGCGCCTGTAACACTGCTTTTATTCATTTATTGGCTTCCTTTAACTCTTCGATAAGTTCATCCGTAACGTCGAGCACATTGATACCGATAACAGGCACATAACGATCCGGTTTAGGACCGATATGTATTATCCCCGTATCCAGTGCATTGATGTTTACTGCCGGATTTGCAAAAATCAGAGTAAGATGATGTACCACAGCAAGTTTTGCTGCCTTTCCGGCAACATCATCGATCATACGATCCTCAAGTGCCTGTACCTCTAGATTTTTAGCTGCAAGTGCAGTTGATTTCTCCGCGATTGTTTTCCCTGTTCCGTCTTTCACAATACTCTGCTGCATTGCTGCTGCATTACGCGCCTGCGCTGATGTCTGCTTTGCCGTTTCTTCTGCCTGAATCTGCTCAGTCGAACGGGCGTCATCATTCTGTATTGCCCCAGCATTCTTCTGCCAGATTTTTTGCAATTCCTGCTGAATCTGTTCTTCAAACTGCTGATTAAGCTTATTTGCCGCAGACCAACGAGCATACCGAAGCTCTGATAAGTGTTTTTCCAGCTCCGCAATACTTTCCGGGGAAAGTCTCATGCTATCCGCATTATCGAGTTTCATTCTGATATTTAATATTTCGTTGAGATATTGATCATCGATGGCGTTCTTCTCTGCTAAATGACCCGCTTCCCGTTCTGCCCGCAGCTTCTTTTCTGCAGTCTTTATCTGTTCCATAAGATGAATATTTTTTTGAATCATTAACAACTTGCTTTTCTGCTTTACAGCTGCATCAAAAAGCTGATTATCAGCTGCTGGTGTGGTTTTGTCAGCTGATATCATCATTTGTCGGCTTACCGCAAGATCAGCCGTAAGTGCCGCTTGCTGCTGACGAAGATTGCTAAGTTCACCATAAAGTGCGTGCTGCTTCAATGCCTTTTGCAAATCAACTATGCCTGTTATTACCTGTTGTTGAGATGTGTTGACCGGCTTTCCGACACCATACGTCTTAAAGAGCCATGCACCAAGAAAGATTAAACATAATACAGTTATGCCGCCAATCATGATTTGTTTCTTCCGGTCAGCCATATAAAATCACCTCTTCAACAAAGTACCGAGCACAGTAACCTGGCTCGGTACTTTGTTTTCACTATATCATCACACTTTTATTTTGAAACTTTTTTAACGACATCCTGTGTGATGTCCTGTCCGCCATATACAACACTGTTTTTATCCAAAACAACCGTAAGGCCTTTTGCTTCAGCTACGCTTTTGACCGCGTCTTTTATTTTATTCTGAATTGGTTCAACAAGTTCCTGCTGTTTCTGCTGTAAACGCTGTTGTGTCTGCTGGTAATAGTCGCTTTTTTCCTGGTCATTCATGTTTGCCGATTTTTCTTCAAACTCCTTCTGTGCATCTGTAACAGCCTGCTGCATTTGTGTGTTGGCTGCTGCAAGATCCGGCTGCTGGCTCATTACCTGACGATAATCAATAATGCCCACATTGGAAGAACTTGCTGCAAAAGCTGTCCCACCCGTCACCGACTGTGATAATGCAAGTGCAACAACACTGCCGACAAATACCAGTGCAATTAGAACACTAATAATTTTTACCTGTTTTTTTTCTAATTTAATCATAATTTTTCTCCTTTTCCCATTTGGGTTTTCATAAATCATGAGTTGAGGTCCTCCCTTCAGCTCATGTCAAACTCTTGTGTAAAAAAACTCTTTTATTATAACAAACTCTTATTTCTTATTCAAGCGTCAACACATATTTTCTGACACTTCTTATAAACAAAAGTTTTATAACCATTAAAAATTCCCAATCAAACGCAGCCAGTTTTCATCATTATCAACCGCATATTCCAAACTTAGAAAGTCATGCATTTTATAGCGGACTGCCGCCTCACCCTTTGCATCTGCCCATCTGTATTCATAGCGCAGCAGCCAGCGCGAATTAAACTTCTTTTCCCCGCCAATAATAAAACAATGATTATTAAGATCATAACGAATCATGGCCTGCAAATTTGTTGATAACGAACGAACATATCCTGTAGAAAAGTTCCATTTAATATCTTGCGGATATACATCCGCAAAAACAAAAATCTCATCCTGCTGTGAGAGCATCCTGCCAATATGAGTACGAAACATGGTATTATCATTTTGATTTTTGCGGCCGATATCAACCCAGCCTTCAATACGAAACTTGTTCCACTCTGAATTGGAACGACTTATAACCGTCGTTTTTTCACCTGGTTGAAGTGTAACCTTTGTATGCATGCCATAGGTTTTAAAATCCCATGTTGAATCAAGCGTTTCCTGCAAAAATTTCTGAAATGTATCTGCATGACGCGCAACAAACGCGACCGGCACACCAAGCATAATATCGACTTTTTCCTGCATAAGCTGGCGATGACCAAGCATCGTCAGATTTGGCATCGTATCCGACCGCATACTAAGATCGACACTGCGCACAACCGGAACCTTTGGATATACAACCAGCTTTACCTTTGTTACCCGATCCGTTTCCATCTCAAAGTCGGCTCGAAACTCTGGCAAATGTTTCGCCATAAAATCATTAAGACTTCGCTTTAAAACTCCATTGCTCCAATCCGTCGCGTCAACCGGAAGTCCAATAAGGGTTTCCTCAAAAACGCTTTCAACACCTGCCATATCCTTCAAAGCAAGCTGTGCAACCTTTGTCGGCATACCTTCAACGTTAATTACAACATTGACAGACCGTATCACATCCGACCATGGCAAAAGATTTACTGTAATATGTGTATTTTCCGCCACATTGAGCTTTACATTTTCTACAGAATATCCGACAAGAATTTTATCAAATACTTCATGGATAATGTTCTCATAGGAGCCTTTATTATCCATCGCTTCAGAAATTGCACGACCACTTAGAAGCTGTTCACCAATCGTCTGTACACTTGCCTGCATACGCTTTTGAATAAGCGGCGGCAGCCGTCCGTCTGACATGACACTTACCTGTATGGTGTCTATCGAAGAACCTGCTTCTGCCACCGGCAGACCTGCCGCAAAAACAAGAATCGCCATAAATAGTGGCAAAATCGATTTTGACAGCATACTCATTCCCCCTGCCCGGCAAAGATTCCTTGTTTTTTAAAAAGTTCCGCCAATATTAAAGTGCACGCGACCACCGTTGGACCCACGACCATAGTCGAGACGAATCGGACCGACAGGTGTCTGAATTTGCAAACCCACACCAATACTATGATGTGTCCCTTCCGGACTCCAGCCTGAATTCCAAGCCGCACCAAAGTCCGTAAAGATTGCACCAGTAACTTTTGTAACAACCGGGAAGCGATATTCTATCGTACCAAGGTACATGTTGTTGCCACGGAACTGATCATCACGATAACCACGAAGACTATCCTGTCCGCCAATCTTGTATTGTGCAGATTCAGGAATTGATCCATTTCCATGCCCATACTGACCACGCAATGCAATGACCTGTGCATGCCCAACCTTGATATAGTGCTGATCTTCAATTGTATATTTCTGATAATTAAAATCACCACCAAGGCCTGCATATTCAAACTGCAAATTTGCCCGGCTGCCCGATGTTGGATTGTATATATTATCACGCGTATCCGTTATGTGTTCAAACGTTACACTGCGTGTTGTACCAAAATTATTTTTGCGCCAATCTGCATAATTTGCACCACTGCGATCCGTACCGCTTTCATATTTTTCATAAGTATCCTTACGATTACGAAGCGTTATATAGTTCGTTGAGTATTCACTGACCGGACGACCCAGCGAAATTTCGCCACCTGCATATTTTCTCATATATTCTTCTGTCAAATTGCCGCTTGTGTCATAATCATCGTATTGATACGTACGATTGTAGATACGGATTGTCCCCGTTGTTTCTTTAGAATCAAGCCATGGGCGCCTATAGGAAAATACATAGCCATGCGCATCTGTATCATCACCACTCATTTCATAGACAAGTTTTACAGAATCTCCCGTACCACGGAAATTTGTATCCCCCACACTGATCATGCCAACAATGCCATCCGAACTGCTATAGCCGGCCCCTATGCCAAAGTTCCCTGTACGTTTTTCCACAACATCGGTTTCAAGAATAACAGAATTTGGTTCTACACCAGGATTCAGCTTCATATTGACATCTTCAAAGAAACCAAGATTATAGACACGCTGCATACTACGGCGTGCTTTCTTAACATTAAAGGCCTCACCCTTCTTCATTCTCATTTCACGCAGGATAACGCGCTCTTTTGTCTTGGTATTGCCCTTAACTGCATAGTCTTCAAGCGTACCTTCATTAATAACCAGCTTAAGGTCGCCCTCTTTGTTTATGTTCATATCACTGACTTTCGCCAGAATGTACCCATCCTTACGATATTGCTCTTCAATTGTCTTCACATTCTGATTAAGCGTCTTACTGTTAAGAATTTCTCCTGTTTTTAACTTTATAAGACCTGTAAGCGTTTCTGACGTTTCCATTTTATTCCCTGTAATTTCTACCGAGCGAAGAATTGGATTTTCCAATACATGATAGGTGATTTTTATCCCTTCCGGAACAACCTCAAAACTTGGATAAATATCATAGAAATAGCCTGTATCATAAATCGCTGCACGATCTTTTTCTACTGCTGCTACTGTAAAAGTATCACCCGGCTTGGACTGAATTACATTATTTGCCACTGACTGCGGTACAATATCAAGACCAACAATATCTGCACTAACAATGGTCTGTCCAACATAGTCTTTCATTCCTTGTGAAAGGACCTGTTCTTCCGGTCTTCCAGCCCGCCATGCACTCATCTGCACATCACGTTTTTCTATTGGTATAGCAGTCGAAGATGCAGTTGTTGGCTGTACTTCTTGTGCCGTTGACTGATCAACAGGTGTTTGTGCTGAATTCTGTTGCTCTGCCGGTTGTTCAGCAGCTGCTGCATCAGCAACTTCTGCCGACTGTGCCGCTTCTGCTGCATCTGCTTCTGCCGCGTAAGCCGGCGCACTCTGTATTGTACCAAAGCTCGTTGCCAATGCGATTGCGCAGACGAGCGATTTGTATTTCTTCTTACTCAAAAGTCAAACCTCCCAAATAGTCTGTATTCTATAAATGATCCATACATGACATCACTGTGCCCGCAAAGTCTTCCCAGCTGCCCGCATAAGCTTTTGCATGTTCTCTGGTGGAACATCCACCTTCTGCATAACTTTCTCAGGCTCTATTTTCTGATTATGAACAACCGCTGGCACAGTCTGCTGTACCGATGTCTCTTCAATCGGCTGCATTTTTTTCTCTGCAGACTCTATTCTCTTCTGCGGTTTCACTGCAGAAGTTTCTTTCACCACAACAGACGCAGCAGCATTTGCTGCCGGGACTTCCTGCTCCGCTATTGTTCTGATTGGCTGCACTACAGGTCTTTCCTTTTCTTTTAATAGTCCCATGCCGCCAAATACAATAACAGCCGCAAGTACTGCTGGAGTCAGCCGCACGATCCACATATGGCTTTTTTTCGGATATTTTGTTTCCCTGGCACGCTGCATTTCAGCCTGTGCGAGCATAAGATTAAGATCTCCTTTGATATCGTTCTTTTCATCAAGCGAATGCTCTGCTCTTCCCAGCCATTCCTTTGCTGCTGTAACATGCTTTTTAAAATGTTTCCTTCCGTCCGTCATAACGTTAACCTCCTCCAACCCTGGATAACTATATATTCCGGCAATCTCTTTAGTTTATCACAAACAATATATACGGGAAATAGCTCATTAAACGCGTTTTCCTCTTTTTAGCTAAACATTTCATAAGAAACCGACCCATTTCCTCTTCAATTCATTGTTATGTGTGTTTTTTTACCAATACTGCATAAATTTCGCCAGCATACCGCGTACACGACGAATCCCCGTCTTCTGTAACCGATAAATATGTGAAGTACTTACATTGAGAAAATCTGCCACTTCCTGAACATCCCTACTCTTAAAATAAACGCTCTCCAGCACAATACGTTCTTTCTGTGGCAGACGCTGCATCGCATTATGCAGCTGTGTAACAAGCACATGATGCTCTGCCTGTTCGTCAACTGGAATTGATGTATCCGCAATAAGTTCTTTTGTCGAAAAATCATGGTTTTCATTATACTGTCCATCGATACAGGTAATATCCAAATGTCCTTCCTTTCTGGCAAAATTCAGCATACGCCCCCGTATGCGGTGCATCGCATACAAACTAAATGCCGTACCACGCAAAAAATCATAACTTTCTACGGCTTCGATCAAGCCGACGGTTCCTTCCTGAATAACATCCATGATATTATTCAGGCGCTGGAACTGCATAGCATTTTTGAAAACAAGCGGCTGATACGACTCAATAAGAATCCTCCGCGCTTCATCTTTTTTTTCGACTTTATAGGCCTGCCACAGTTCCTTTTCCCGTTGTGGCTCAAGTAACCTGACTTTATTAAGTTCCTTCATGTATTCCCCGAGCTGCAATCCACTCACCTCCTCAAAAACTCATTCGTGCCTCTATACCAACTGTATAAGCATTTTTCTGATCCTTATCCGCCGTAAGACTTATATGATCATTTATATCATATTGAATACCAATTTTACGTGTATCTGTACCAACGCCCTGTATATATCGTACCATAAACTTCTCTGTTAAATATTTCCCCATCTTTACATTATACACTTCACTGTTCGCACTGTCCGCAGATTTATTCGTCGATGTATCACGTTCAACACTAAATTCATCAAGATTTAATGTATTACGCACCATTCCCTCGACTTCACTTAGAAAGCTCATCTGCAAACCAACATCCAGCAGTGAATTAAGATTAGAAGTATCTCCATTCGACTTATATGCACTACGCAGCGTAAGCAGCTGAATAAGCTCTGTTTCACTCATTCCTGAACTCGATGCAAGATGAATTGCCATATTATCTGCCGGGCCGTCAATTGCAAGATAAACCTTGGTCTGGCTCAGCTTCGTATCTGCTCGAAGAACAATACTTGGGAAAAATGAATCCACCTGATTAAAGTAAGCTTCCCCTTCACGTATCGTAAATACGGTCTTTAAATAATTTACCGTACCACGCAGCACAGAAATTTCCCCTGAGGGCTGCGGATGGTTTGTCGATCCGCCAAAATGTGCTGAGCCGGCAAGCTGCATATCACCAATAAACGGACTATAGAAATGGACTTTTTTACCAAGCTGAAATTTCACATCCAGCAAAACACGAGGCAAATCCCCACTGCTGTTTGGTATTCCCGGAATTGATATCATCGCGTTTTCAAACAATATAGTACCCGTCACCTTGGGTGAAGTTTTACCAAAAAGCTGACCTTCATTCACTATAAGCTGACCCGTAAGCGGTCCTTTGTAAAACGCACAATCAATCCCCAGATTTTTCATATATAAAGCAAAATTATAGTCGGCCAGCCCACCGCCTGTAATCATGGTCGATCCCGTAAGACTATACACCCCACCGCCCATTTTTCCGGAAAAATCATTTACCGTCATACGATCACCATTAAAATTAATGTTCATTTTCATATTTGTAATTGGATTTTTTAATGATTTCAGCTTTATTGCGCCATCCTTAAGGTGAATATCGCCTTTAAAAAGCGGATGTGCCAGTGTTCCCGTGATCCTCACTCCACCATCCATGGGCCCGATAGCCCAATCAACCTCTTTGGACAGAACTGGCAGGATGCTCATATCTGCCTCATCCAGTGAAACATAAAGATTAATTTGCTCATAGTTTTCCGGCATTTCCCATGGTTTCGACTTAAGCGCTGATAAAGGAATGAATCCTGAAGCACTTATTTTATAATTTTTTTTATTTGCCATTTTTTGAATAATAACCTGGTTTACATTTATAATTCCATTTTTAAGATTCAACAACCCTGCCAGCGAGTCAAAGGTCGTCGCACCTATACCCCCACCAGTAACGGCAAACGAAACATCTGCCGAAGGATTTTCTATTGTACCACCAAGCTGTGCATCAAAATCCAATGTGCCTCTTGTATCCATATCAAGATTCATCAAGCGGGTAAGTAAGCCCGCATTGATTCCCTGTGCAGATATCCGGGCCTTCAATGCCCCATTAAGCTCTGCTGTTCCCTGTATAGCCAGTTTGCCACTGCCCTGCTCACCATAAAACTTATCAATCCGAAGTACATGATCAGTAAGACTTGCATCAATTGCAATATGACTAAGTGCATAATCTTTAATTGCCCCCGTCTCCATTGAACCAAGCAAATGTACCTGCGGATTTGTTGTCGTTCCCCCAATATCAACACTTCCGCTAAGACGACCCGTAAGCACATCATTTTTTTGGTTTACCATTGCCAAAAGCGCATTAACATCCGCATTTTGCACATCAATACGCCCGCTAATCCCTGATGTGTTCAGATTTACCATGGTATTCATAACGAACTTCCCATTATTCTGCTCAAAACCAAAGGAAGTTATTTGAAGATGATTTGCCCGATAGCCCAGCTTCCCATGGGCATTCTTTATTTCCTGCCCATTAAACAAGAGTGAATCCGCTGCTAAGTTTCCTTCAAACACCGGATTATCTACTGTACCACTTACAAGACCTTTGAACTTTGCCTTACCACTTACGGGATAAGGCAGATGTGCCCCTGCTCTGTCCAGCTGAATATCATCGGCTGTCACAACAAGATTAAGATTGTTTTCCGTATCAATCGTCCCGTTCATCTGAACATCGATAAGCGGCGAAACAAGATGAAAGTCATATAACGTCGTAATACCATTTTTTCGTTTATAATCGCCATCCGCGTACGTAATAAGCATTCCCCGGTAACTGCCTTCATAAAAATGAATGTAACCCTCTGCCTCAATATTATCCAGCGTTCCTGTGATATGCACAATGTTGTCAACATTACCCGTAAGCGGCTGATTCGGCGCAAGAAGTGCTGCAACATTTTCCATGCGGGATCCTTTTGTGTCAACCGTAAGATCAACGCGTTTATCATTTGTAAAACCGACTATACCATGTACGGTAGTGAATGATTCATCTCCATTTTCCATGATGAAATCACGAACACCAATACCATCAAGACTCCCACCTGCCGAACCATGCAATGAATGATATGGCTGCTTAAAAAGCATGCCATCCGTTGCACTAAACTCCGCCCGTATGCGTGGATTATCAATACTGCCATGACATTCACCCTGAAAATCTGCAAACCCGCTGATATCTGCCTGTTCGAAAAATTTCTTTACAAGACTCATATCTACATGTGAACCATAAAAATCAAGATCAAGCTCAGAATCTTTGCGAATCGTACCGTCTATACCAATTTCCCCGCCGTTTTCAAGCTTTATACTCAGATAATCAATTATAACATCTGGACCTTTTTTATAAAAAGATGCTTTCATATCATTAAAAGCAACACCTTTATATATACCATTCTTTACGTCGGCAGTTCCATAAACTTCAAGATTCTCAACATCTGCTCCCTGTCCATTGGCTCCAACATCGGCTGATATTCGTCCGGCAAAGTCTGGTACATATTCTTTCAGTACGCTGGCATCAATATTTTCGGCTTTCACATGCGCTTTATAAGCAAGCGTTGAGGTATCAAATTCGCCCTCTCCTGAAAGCCTGCCATCAAAAACTTCTGCAGAAAAATCATCAACAAAGATCACATTTTTACTGAATCGTACCTTCGCTGCAGCATTTCTGAAGTCATAGCCATAGGCTTCACCATTGTTAGCCTTAAATTCACCTTGTACAGATGGATCTGTTACAGTTCCTGTCAAATTTGCTGTAAACGCTACAGCGCCGCGAAATGGTATATTCGTAAGAATTTTGCTGGGATCAAACGACTGCGATTCAACAACCAGCTTTAAATAAGGATCACCTGTATTAAGCAGAATTTTCCCATGTACAGAAAGCTTTTGCTCTGCTGCACGGGCACTAGCAAATAGGGAAACATCTTTTTCATTGAAAACTGCCAGTCCCGCAATTGCTTCGACTTTTGTTTGCATAATAACAGCTTTTCCGTCGCTGAATTCTGCCTGTCCGCTTATGTGCAGCTCTGCATTGCCATTTTTAAAAAATTCGGCTTTAATTTTATCAATTTTTCCTGCTTCTATTTTTATGGTATCCGGTAAAATCCCTTCCGGCAAAAACTTCATATAATCTTCTACCACAAAATTTTCACCCTGAATACTGAGCAGCTGCCGATTGCGGCCAATACTGCCGGATACTTCTGCTGTGGCTGCTCCGTTCTTAAAAGAAGTTTGTACTTTTATTGATGAAGGCTCGGCAAAGTCAAGATTTGCCTCAACCTGATCAAGTTTGATTGAGTTTCCATCCATTTTCCCTGTAACCGTTCCATTTTCAATAATAGCCTTACCCGAAAAATCATTTTTTGTCGTTTTATTCTGGGAAATAATATCCTCATAATTCCAAGTATTATCCACCCGCTTTTTAATTGTTACCTGTGGATTTCGTATAAGAACTTCATTAATTCCTTTTATCGGTGATTCATAAAACATTGCCAGCAGACTAAACTTTACCTGTGCTGACTTTGTTTCTGCCAGAACATCCCCTTCTTTATCATAAAGAACAACTGACTCTGCGGTAAATGAATGTAATGAATCAATCTTTATTTTACCGATTTGCACTTCTGTATCAAGAAGCTTTGTTGCTTCCTGCGCAACCATTGATCCAACAGTCTGCATAAAAGCTTGTGTCTTTACATACCACATACCTGCTGAAACAACTATGCATATTCCTATAAAGATTCCTGCCATTATCATCATTGGCTTACGCTTCATATTTTTTCCCCCATGCAAAATCAACCATAAGTTGTTAGCTTCGCCATATAACCGACAGGTTCCTCTTTCTGCAATTTTTTTTAATCCATTTTTAATTTTCACAAAACAGCAAGCTAAAACCATATATTCGAAAAACAAACGTATTCCGTGAGCACTTTACCCACGGAACACCTTTTTTCTTTATTTAGTTTCAGCAGCCGCTTGTGCTTCGACACGTTCTGCATCTGCCTGCACATCATCCTGCACTGCCTGCTGCGATACAGCTGTCTGCGCATCAACCTTTTCCTGCGCTGTCTGTTGTGTTTCCTGCTGCGGTTCTGTTGCTTTATCAGCCGCAGCCAGATCTGCTTCTGTTCTGTATTTTGCTACATTAAGATCTACCGTAAGTCCCATTGCTTTGTCTAGAGCAGCTTTACTTGTGTTATAGTCATACAATGTTGTAATATAATTGGTCTGTGCTTGCGTAAGCTTTTCTTCTGCATCCATTACATCAAGGTTTGTACCAACCCCGGCACTATAACGCACCTGCGAAATTTTATAATCTTCCTGAGCTTTTTCCACAGCAACCTGCGTTGTCTGAATGTTCTTTTCAGCTGTAATCAGATCGAGAAACGCTTCACGTACATCAAGCTGAATCGTTTCTTTCTGTGCCAGAGAAGCTTCCTGTGCCCTGTGTAAAGTTGCTTCCTGCTGATGTACCTGCGCCTGTGTTACATTGTTATCAAACACATTCCAACTTGCTGATATTCCAGCACTCCATGCATCTTTTGTCGTATGATTATCACCAAAGGCACCATCACCAGAAATCGCCTTTGATATTACTGCATTAACTTGTGGCATATTACCAGCTTTTGCTGCGGCAACAGCTGCTTCCGCCTGCTTCACCTTTTGTTCGGCTGCAATACCATCCGGACGGTTTTGCAGTGCAAAAGCTGTACAATTATCAAGTGAGAGATTGTATTTCGTATATTTTAGTTCATCACGAATATTTACAATCGTATCGGTTGGCAGACCAACAACATTATTAAATACAGATACAGCAATATCATAGTTATTCTGCGCCGATACAAGACTCTGCTGTGCATTGGCCAGCTGTACCTGTGAACTCAAAACATCAGACTTGGCAACTGTACCGACACGATACTGTGCATTTACATTATCAAGATGTACTTGTAGTGTATCAGCTGCATCTTTATCTACCTGAATCAGATTACGGCACTGAAGAATTTTAAAATAATCCTGTGTTGTCGTGAGCTTTATCGTCTGTTTCGTGTTTTCCAATGTAAGATCATATACACCAACACCAAATTTTGCACTCTTTATCTTGTTTTCCAGCTTTCCACCCGTGTAAAGTGGAATGGAGGCCTCTACTGTATTGCTAAAATCAAATCTGTTATCATAGGCTGAACCAGTCGCATCATATGCTTTACCGCCTATTTTTGCAGCCGTAGTCGACCAGCTGAGTGTCAGACCGGTATTTCTTCTGGCTTCATGCAGCGCCCACTGTGCTCCATCAAGGTCAGTCACCGACTGCTTAATCGTATGGTTGTTTGCCAATGCCAGCTGAATGCTGTCATCCAGTGTAAGATCAACTGCATTTGCTGCCAGTGCCACGCCGCTTGTCACGGACAAAGCCATAATCCCTCCCAGTACAAGTACTGTAAGTCTTTTATGCCAGTTACTATATTTGTTCACGTAAAAATCCCCCTATTTTCTTTCCATCTTTATTTCTCTTTTATTTATCTTAAAAAGTTCGACGAAGTCCTATATATGTAGCACGTTTATCGCCCTTATTAACATCATTTATCTGTCCCACTACATATGTGTCTGCTGCCACTTCATACTGGGCCCTTAGCTTAACTGCAACGTTATTCATATCATATGCTTCTGCCGAAATCTTCCACTTATCTCCCGCATAGGCATCTAGACCAATGCCAGCTTTGCTGTCAATCATACCAGCCCTGCCTGTCAAATATCCATTACTTCTGCCAACTTGAACGTTTGCTTTATTTCCTTCACCAATATCATCAACGCCTAACAGTAAAAAACTGTTTGGATCTGAATAGATACGAAGATCTGCATTTGCCATCCAGTCCTTATTCCCACCACTATAGAGCATCTCAGCACCAACATCAGTATGAATGCTGCTGACTTTTGCCATCATAGTATCTGCCTGCTGGGTAACTGAACGAGCATTGTGGATAACCGTCCGCAAATCTTCTGCGGTACCCGGGTCCGCAATGACTCCTTCCAGATTTGAAGCCATATTATCGATGCGCTGGCTCGTATTAGATAAATTTGCTATTGTAACTCGTAGATTTTCGGCAGTCTCGCCATTGCCAGAGAATGTATCAACCATTTGGTTCACACTATTAGATGCCTCCATAAGGTTTTGCGACATCCTGCTAAGATTATGTACCATTACCCGCAGATCACTTTCATTGCTCACTGCCATACGCGATAAGGCTGAGGTAATCTCCCTAAGATTCATTGCTGTCTGAATAAGCGAATCCTGTACATCACTATTCCCCACAATACGATTCATCGAACGAACAAGTTCCTTCATTTCTTCCATCGTTGCATTTGCTGTATTCATTATCGATTCCATTCCACGTTCCGGTTTTCCTGTAACAACATCACCTGGCTGCAAATAGTCACCCATATCTTCTTCCGTCGGAATAATATTGATGAATTTTTCACCCATGAGGCCCTCACCAGAAATCGTGAAAACGGATTCTCGCGGCACCTTTATCTTGTCTTTCACTTTAAGTATTACAGTCGCTCCACCATCTGTCGGTTGGATTTCTGTAACCTTCCCAATATCAACACCAGCATACCGGACAGCCGCTCCCTGCTTAAGACCATTCACCTGTGAAAAACGCACTTGTATTTTATAGTCCCTGTCTCCACCAAAACTAAACCCACTAAGATGAACAACAATAAAAGCCATTACAACTATACCGAGCAGTGTAAATGCTCCGACTTTTGCTTCATTTGTCATTCCTCATCCTCCTCTTTTTCCATATGTATTCCTTGTAAAAATGCTGTGACACGAGAATCTTTTGATTTTTTTATTTCTTTTACTGTACCAAGAGCAATAATCTCTCCCTGGTAAATCATCGCTATTCGGTCGGCAATGTGATACGCACTTGCCATATTATGCGTAACAACAACGGACGTAACATGCAGCGCTTTTTGCGTACTTACAATGAGTTCATCAATTTTTTCCGTCATAATCGGATCAAGCCCGGAGCTCGGCTCATCATAAAGAATGATCTCCGGATCGAAAGCAATCGCCCTGGCCAGGCTTACCCGTTTTTTCATTCCGCCGGAAAGCTCATTTGGCATAGCATTTTCATAACCTACAAGATCGACCATCTTGAGTTTTTCCTTAATAATACGCTGTATCTTTTCTTCGGAAAAATCCGTGTGTTCACGCAACCCAAAAGCAACATTTTCGCCAACCGTTATAGAATCAAAAAGTGCCGAATACTG
>Ga0172378_10003642_pt1 | contig 14464 bp, 11 predicted proteins | sample GrowelOW332metaG_FD_119755 | JGI IMG/M metagenome (GOLD analysis project Ga0172378, IMG submission 119755) | Groundwater microbial communities from an aquifer near a municipal landfill in Southern Ontario, Canada - Pumphouse #3_1 metaG | ecosystem: Environmental > Aquatic > Deep subsurface >... | reverse complement strand
TATAGAAAAAGCCCATGAAATGTGGGGTGAGGATTTTAAGCTTCCTGCTTTTCTAGAAAAGCAGGAAGGTATTCCAAAATAAATGTGACATTTAACCTTACAGGGAATCGGTAAATTTATGTTTGCTCTGGTCTGATGTGCGGTATTGTATTTTTTAAGGAACAAAAAGTCTCTTCTGATAAAAGGTACAATAACTCTCATAAAATGGAACTGATCCCCATAGAGAATGGAGTTGAAGGAAAGAGTTTTATCTCTCTCAAAATAATTATATTAGGACAAAAGAATATAACTTGATTATACCATACGAAATAGTATTTTCCCTACAGCTTTTTTAAGCAAAATGCAACTTTTTCTGATTTTTGCTTCTTGACTTTAATTACCCCTCTCTGTAATCTAATTAAGCAATTACTTAATTAGATTATTATGTGATACCTTGAATCTTTCCTCTATGAGGAGAGTTTTTTATATTTTCGGTACGAAAATATGGACTCACAAGGCAAGGCACATGAAAGAGGTTATACATTGATAGATGTACGTATTTTACATAGTATTACGGAGCCTACAAAATTTAAAATTTTACAGCTCCTCATGCAACATAATTATTGTGTGCATGCACTTTCTCTCAAGATGGAAATGAGTGATTCCGCAATTTCTCAACAATTGAATGTTTTAAAAAAACTTGGAATTGTAAGTGGTCAGAGACTGGGGTATCAAATGCATTATCAGGTCAACCATGTTTCCATTATGAAAGAGATCAAAGATTTTCTTTGTTATTTTGAAGAGAATAAGGGTGATAATTCCACTTCTTCTTCTGAATGTATGTGTGAATATTCATCAACATGTGTTCGTTATCATAAGGATAAAGGAACGTGTTAAATGACAAATGATTATTTGATTACAGAGAAGCCTTTTCGTGCACTTGCGTGGTTTTCTTTTCCTATGATTGTCGGTAATATCTTTCAGCAATTTTATACTATGGTTGATTCGGTTATTGTTGGTCGGTTTATTAATGAGAGGGCACTTGCCGCTGTGGGTGCTTCGTATGCCTTAACCAATATCTTTATTTGTATTGCAATCGGGGGAGGTGTTGGAGCCTCTGTCGTGGTAAGTAAACATTTTGGGGCAAAAGATTATACGAAAATGAAAAGTGCTGTGAGCACTGCGCTGATTGCCTTTTTACTTATGAGTATTGGCTTGAGTCTTTTTGGTTTGTTGCTGAATAGAAAAATTATGATATTGCTCAATACTCCTTCTGATACGCTCTCTATGGCAATGATTTATCTGAAGATTTATTTTTGGGGCTTACCATTTCTTTTTATGTATAATGTTATTTCTGCAATATTTAATGCGTTAGGAAAATCATCCATACCGCTCTTTTTCTTGATTTTCTCTTCAGTCCTCAATATTATCTTAGATCTATTTATGGTTACGGTACTCCATCTTGGGGTTGCTGGTGTATCTTTAGCAACGCTCATCTCTCAAGGTGTTGCCACGCTCATTTCTTTCTTTGTTTTAGTGAGGATATTAAAAAGATTTCCCTCTGAAACGGTACAACTTTTTTCCGAAAGAGAGTTTTCTCGGATGTTTAAAATTGCCCTTCCTTCGATTCTTCAGCAATCTGTTGTGTCGATAGGAATGATGTTGGTGCAATCGGTGGTGAATGCATTTGGTTCAAGTGTGTTAGCTGGTTTTTCGGCTGCCATGCGTATTGAATCCATTTGTGTCGTTCCTATGATTGCCATTGGCAATGCGGTATCTTCCTTTACTGCACAGAATTTGGGTGCCAATAAAGAAGAGCGAGTGGTGAAAGGGTATAAAGCCTCAAATCTCATGGTCTTCTTTTTTGGCCTTGTAATTTGTTTTATTCTTGAACTTTTTAATACCTCTATTATTGGAGTTTTCCTTGGATCTCATGGAACTGCAGAGGCCTTGAAAGTGGGAGAGAATTATCTCTCTTTTATGGGCTGGTTCTATTGCATCATTGGGATAAAAATGGCGGTAGATGGTCTTTTACGTGGTGCCGGTGATATGAAAATGTTTACGATTGCAAATCTTGCAAATCTTTTTGTCCGTGTGACCGTTTCTGTACTCTTAGCACCTGTCTTTGGTATTAGCATGGTATGGGTTTCCGTACCTTTTGCCTGGTTCCTTAACTTCCTTATTTCTTTTTATCAGTATAAAACGGGACATTGGAAGGTTTTAAATCAACTCACCCATTAAGTTATTTTGTCTGAAGAAAACACATTGCCAGACGGTACGGTCGGGCAATGTGCATGGTTTTCATACGTCTTAATCAGTAATAACGCCTTTTTGTAAAATAATATTTGCATTGAGCATCATTTCACCTGTTGCAACAACAGCATATGATGTCTTTGCTTCTTCATAGAAACGGAATCTTTCGATAGGGTTCATGACTGATCCCCCTCTTGGATCGACTTTACTAATTATTTTTTCATAGGTTTTCCAGATTGGTGGAACTTCTTGATTTGCACTATGTTCCATGAGTAAAACAGGGTGTTCTACAAAGGTATCGAGTGGGAATAATTCCAAAATACCTTCTAATAATTCTGGCATCTTAATGCCGTCACAACGAATAACCATACTTTCTTTTCCACATGTCATTGCAGGAAAATTAGAATCTCCTAATACAATTCTGTCGCTGTGTCCCATTTCATCGAGAACTTTAAGAAGTTCTGGTGGAATAACTTTTGAAATACCTTTTAACATATTATACCTCATTTTGATGTTTACGAATTTCATAAAACTATTTTATTGACTTTATGGTATCCCAAATAGAGATATAACGCAAAGAATTTTTTTAAAAATATGTGTGTATCAAAAAAAGAAAAAAAAAAGCTGGGGTTTTCTACACAAAACCCCAGCTAAAAAAGTATATAGAAATGCTGCTATTATGATAAGATTGCTCTTATCAGGAGTTACCTAGCAACGTGGTTGCCACAAAAAATTTGTTGACAAAAGTCTGTTCTTTACATACAGGCTCTTGTTCTTATTTTGTAATAAAGCATCATTGCTTTATGGATGAGATAAATAGGAGAATACCATTTAATGTTATGATCAATGATATGATGTGAAGAAAGCATCCTTGCTTTTCTTCCATATTATTTCGTATAAAACTTCATTATCTGTGTACGTTCAGGTATGTATAATACGCTGTATCTTTTTCAATAAAATGTGCTTCGAGTATTTTTCGAATAAATTTGTAACGATACTCAACCTCACCTCCTTATTGATATTTGTTAGCTTTAACTAACTCTTCTGTAAATATTACACTACGCTAACATTTTTGTCAAGAGTTTTTTTTCTCAGGAGTGAGGGATGCTTATTTCTCTCTGTTTGTTACTCTGCCCGATTGCTTGAAGAGTTCTTCTTTTTTTTCCGTATTACCTGTTGACTGCTCAGCTTTTTTCCCTCTATAGGCTTGAGAAGAGAATAGAAAAGCTAGGGAGTATGATATACCTCCCTAGCTGAGAAAAGAGTGAAAAACCTCCTACGTACGATACAGCAATGTATCGAGGAGTATTATAGGAGTTTTGATCCCAAAATTTTACATTGTTTGATGGTATCTTCTTCTGGCTCCAGATTACAAATCAAACCATCAGCAATCATAGCAGCCCCGGAAGATTCCATGCTTTTTTGCCATGTTTCCATCCATTCACCAGATCCCCAGTCATGCGATCCGAAAAGAGCAATTTTCTTACCACGTATGTGAGGGAGTAGATCTTCAACAAAAGGTTGCATCTCTCCATCTTCTAATTCTTCTGATCCCATTGCTGGGCAGCCAAGAGCAATAACATCGTAGGTAAGTGCTGTCTTTACATCGATGTCCGAAATATTAAAAATATCACAATTGTGAGCACCTTCAGCAATAGCTTTTGCCATAGCTTCGGTATTCCCACTTTGACTCCAATAAATTACTACTGGTTTCATTTTATATTAACTCCTTTGATAATGTTCGAAAAAAGAACACCATCACGTAACATGTTCAAATTTCTCTCTCGACATTCTTTAAAAGAAGCAAAGGTTTTGAGGGCCTTTATCTCATCTCCATATACTTTCCACAGACCAGAAATCTTATAGTTTTTCCCGCTATTTGCTATGAATCCTTTGATATCTTCTGCAGGATATCCTAAAAAGATTCCTATCTCATGAGGAAAACAATGATTATTGGATTGTGAAAATTTATTTTCCAGCTTGTCGAGAAGCTGTTCGAGAGGGGCTGAAGGATTATAGCCGAAATCTATAAGAAGCGATCTGTTTTCTGGAATTTGAAGGGTCTTTGTTATTTCATTATGGTTATAGAGTAAAACACGTGATCGCGTTTTACATATGCCCAGGAAACGAATACTGATATGATGCTGTGTGAGTTCCCATAATGTTTCTGCGGTGAAGATCTGTTGAATCTCATCATTATCCATCATCATTAAAAGAGAGGGTTTTAATTTGTTCAATACGGGACTGCATTTTTCAAGTAAACGTTTTGCTATTACAACACTCATAGAAACTCACCTTTTAGTTATAATATTAGCCATTGCTAACTTCTTAAATGAATATTATACGCGGCTAACATTTTTGTCAAGAGAAAAGATTTAAAGGAAGAAAATAAAGCGTTGGTGAGGGAAAAAAATAAGGTTTTCCTTGTGAATTCAAGGAAAACCTATGGCTTTACTCTTTCTCGTCAGGAGGAAAAGGATTTGCTTCTTGTATGACTCTCTCATAGACTCTATTTTCTGCTTTGAGAAGTCCTGGATCATCTTTGAGAATGGTATCACAACAATCTCGAGCTTGTTTGATGAGTTCAAGATCATCGGTTAATGAGGCAAAATGAAGTTTGAGATACCCACTTTGTCTTGTCCCAAGAAGTTCTCCAGGTCCTCTAATTTTCAAATCTTCTTCTGCTATTTCAAATCCATCACCTGTGGCACGCATAGTTTTTAGTCGTTTAATAGCATCTTCACTGAGATTATCGGAAAAGACTAAGAAACAGTATGATTGAAGTGATGATCGACCAACTCTTCCTCTGAGCTGATGAAGGGCCGATAAGCCAAAGCGATCAGCATGTTCGATGATGATACAGGTAGCAGAAGGGATATCGATACCAACCTCAATAACACTGGTTGAAACGAGATACATGATTTCTTTGTTCTTGAATTGTTCAAGAATTTTGAGCTTCTCTTCGTCATCTACTTTACTATGGAGAAGTGCTGAAGGAATACCCGGATATTGTTTTTTCAGATATTCAAACATATTGGTGACATCCCTGAGTTCACTCTGTCCACTATCATCAATACGAGGATAGACAAAATAAGCTTGATGACCTCTGGTAAATTCGACGCCGATTGAATTGTACATCCTCACTCTACTTGCTTCGTTTACAAGATGAGTAATGACTTTTTTTCTTCCATGAGGCATGGATTTAATCGTCGAAACTTCCAGGTTCCCGTAAATGGTAAGAGCAAGAGTTCGTGGAATTGGTGTTGCACTCATCATCAAGATATGAGGGTTTTTCCCTTTCTTTAGGAGTAATTCTCTCTGTTCAACCCCAAATCGGTGTTGTTCATCAATAATTACATATTTCAGTGAGGCAAATTCAACGACATCTGAGAAAAGAGCATGGGTTCCAATAACAATGTCGATATCACCTTGTTTAATGGCAGAGAGCAGATGTTTCTTTTCTTTTGCCTTCATCCCTCCGAGAAGGAGACCCACTCGAATACCAAAAGGGGTAAGCAGTTTACCTGCATTATCAGCATGCTGAACGGCAAGTAATTCGGTTGGAGCCATAAAGGCTACTTGACCATTTTGAGAGAGCACATGGAGTGAACTGACCCAAGCGACCAATGTTTTACCACTACCAACATCGCCTTGTAGCATTCTGTTCATGGGAATTGGTGAATCTAAATCCGCTCTAATTTGACGGAGTACGGTGATTTGGTCTTCGGTGAGAGAAAAGGGAAGGGTTGCAATAAATCTATTTTCCAGTTCAGTAGGATGACTTCTTTTTTGGTGATGCTGCTTGTTTCCGATGCCTCTTCGTGAGATGAGTTGCATATAAAAAAGCTCGGTGAAAGCAAGACTTCGTCTTGCTTCTTGTCGTTCATCCATGTCCTGAGGAAAGTGATATTTTCGAATTGCGGTATCGGTATCTATGAGATGAAAGCTCTTGCTGACAAAAGGAGAAAGTTCTTCTTCGAAGGGTGGGTTTTCTCTTAATATTTGTTTGATAGCATTTCTCAGTATGCGTTGGGTGAGAGAGCCTCTCAATGGATAAATAGGGAGTATTTCTCCGAAAGGAGGTGGAGGCGTATCTCCTAATTTCATTTCGGTGAGTTCAAAAGAACCTGTTTGTAGCGAGTATCCTCTTCTGCTCACTCCCGTTGCATAGAGGTAAAAAACATGATCTTCTTTAATGGTTCGTTGCAAGAAGTTTCGTCCAAAGCAGAGCAATTCAATTCGCCCTGTTGCTTTTCCTGAAACATCTTGTGTAATAATCTTGAGTGTTCTCTTCGATCCACTTCCAAAGAAATCATAGCCTGTGACAATGACAACAGTGTTGACTGTTACAGGCTCTTCAATGATATGGGGTATCTTTCCGAGTGGAGTAATAATGGATCGATCTTCAAAGCCTCGAGGCGAAAGCAGTAAAAGGTCACCACAAGTGGTAATCGCTTGACTTTCTAAGGCTGTCTGGGCAGCCTTACCAATTCCTTTTAACGTGGAAACTTTTTTGTCGAGTGCTCTGAAGAACATATCCTGCTCCTATAGTGAGTAGAGATAAGGAATGAGTTTCCCTAATCCCATCCGAATAAGAATATATGCAGTAACCACAAGGATGAGAGACACAAGAATCAAATGACCGTCATTTGCGATATTCGATTGGAAGAAAACCCTTTGTGTCCAGTTAATCATACTCTCGGTTAAATTACTAATAATTCTATTGATGCTGATAGGCGCCGGTCCGCTCTTGTAAAAAAAGAAGAGTCTCAAAGCAAGTGCAATCATGAAAATCCAGAAAATAAAGGAGATAATCGAAGCCCAAAGTGTTTGGAGTGAAAGTCCTAAAATAATGCCCATGGTAATGGTTCCATAGATACTATAAATACTGAGGATTGATTGTATGATTGAAAGCAATATAAAACCAAGAATAGGCGTAAAATCAATAGCGCCTCTTCTCAGCCATTTTACCCCAGAAAAGAGGTATAAAAATGGATCGACGACTTTAACAAGAAATTTAGTCAGCCCATTATTACCCATCTGTGTTCCAGGTATTCTAATCCACGTAATAATAACACGTATCCAAATAAGGAAGGTGTAAATTCCAATTAGCGTGGAACCTATTCCTGCAATTTTCATCAGCATAGTAGGGTTTGTATTCATTGTATTTTCTCCTTCCTAATTAAACCAAAAATCGACGACTACGGGAAGGTCTTTCAAATCACTTATCAAACCCTCATCATATTTAATGTCAAATTCAGAACCACAGGCAACTTTTGTTTCGACGATTTCATCGTCTTCCTTTTCTTCTTCTTCGCTACTATCAGGAATGTCTTCTCCATTACTTTCCAATTTCTCTTCTTTGAAGATTAAATGGGTGTTCAGCTTTTGTGTTCCATCACTATGTTTCACCAGGACATCTCTCAGTTCCGTTAAATAGCTCATATTGGCCTGTGCAATGGTCTGATTGATTGCGATGTTACATGTTTTGAGTGCAACAGGAGGAAGATCATCAGGGTCAACAACATCATTAATTAAGAAACTAATTTTATCCATACCTCGTTTGTTATCGAACTTACCCTTAAAACCATGAATGGTATCGGGAAGAAGGATATCTTTGTATTTCTCATATCCTTCTGAGAAAATGACAGAGTCGGTACTGCCGTTACGATCAACTAGTGTCAAAAATCCCATTCGTTTATTATTCTTTTTACTGATGTACTGTTTGACACTTTCAATCATGGCGATGAGGGCTGTCTCTTGTCCAAACGGAAGTTTGGTTGGATCTTTGAGATTCACGGTCACACTCTTTTTAATAGCTTCTTTGTAGACATCTAATGGATGGCCTGAAATATAGAAACCGAGCAGTTCTTTTTCTTTTTCAAGTTTTTCCATAATTTTCCAGTCATCTACTTGAGTCATCGTGTATTGATCTAACTCATTATCCTCTTCATCATCAAAGAGAGAAAGTTGACCATATTGGCTATCTTCATGAGATTTAGCGACAAACTTTAACATGTCTGGAAGGTTTTGCAATAAGGTTGGTCTGTTGACACCAAGTTTATCAAAAACGCCGGCACAAATCATGGACTCAATCAGTTTTGAGTTGAGTACTTTTCTTCCGTTACGCATTAAAAAGTCTAAGAAGTCTTTGTATGGACCATTCTTTTCTCGCTCTTCTACCAATAAATCAACGGCATCAGGTCCTACATTCTTAATACCTGATAACCCGTAGACGATCTTACCTTTTACAACGGTAAAATAGTTTTCTGAATAGTTAATGGTTGGAGGTAGTACTTCGAGTCCCATCTTTTTACAAACAGCTAAATATTCACTGTATTTGTCAGGAGAGTTCATTTCATTGGTAAGGTTTGCAGCCATGAATTCAGCAGGATAGTTTGCCTTTAAAAATGCAGTTTGATAGGCAACAATTGAGTATGCAACGGCATGCGATTTGTTGAAACCATAGCCAGCAAATGGCTCAAGCATTTCAAAAATCTCTATGGCATGTTCTCTACTGTGACCTTTCTTTGCAGCACCTTTAATGAATTTTTCTTTTTCCGCAGCAAGGGCATAGACTTTTTTCTTACCCATGATTCTTCTCAGGATATCAGCTTGACCAAGTGTATAGCCTGCAATAATCTGAGCAACCTTCATAACCTGTTCCTGATAAACAATAACGCCATATGTCGTTTTCAGTTCGTCTTCAAGAGAAGGGTCAGCGTAGGTAATTTCTTGTCTACCGTGCTTACATTCAATAAATTGAGGAATATAAGCCATAGGACCTGGTCGGTACAGTGCGTTCAAAGCAACCAAATCTTCCATGTTACTTGGTTCTGCATCTTTCAGAATCTTTTGCATACCTGCTGATTCAAACTGGAAGACGGCGGCAGTTTCACCTGCTCTCATCATATCAAACGTTTTTGGATCGCTATCTGATATTTCTTTTAAATCGAAAGTTGGATTTACCTTATGGACCAAATCAACACAATGTTTTAAGAGTGTGAGGGTCTTGAGACCCAAAAAGTCCATTTTAACTAATCCACAGTTTTCAATCAAATCCATGGTGTACTGTGTCGACTGACTTTCCGTTTTAGGGTCCCAACAGAGAGGAACATAGTCAATTAAAGGTGTTTGACCAATAACAACACCAGCTGCATGAGTTGAGGTGTTACGGTTCATTCCTTCGAGTCGTTGTGCAACATCGAATAAGGTTGCATAAATGCCACCTTCTTCTTTTTTTGCCTTGAGTTCTGGGCTCATCTCAAGGGCTTTAGCTAAGGTCATTTTTGGCTCATCTGGAATGAGTTTAGCAATTTTATTGGCTTCATCATAAGGGATATCAAGCGCTCGTGCGCTATCTTTGATAACTGCTTTTGATTTCAAAGTTCCAAACGTAGCAATCTGCGCCACATGGTCTTTACCATAGTGACGGGTTACATAATCAATAACTTCTTTTCGTCTTTCGAAACAGAAGTCAATATCGAAATCCGGCATACTTACACGGTCAGGATTTAAGAATCTTTCAAAGAGTAAATTGTATTTCATTGGGTCAACATCAGTAATATCTGTGGTGTATGCAACAATGGATCCAGCACCGGAACCACGACCAGGACCTACAGGAATATCATGTGTTTTTGCCCAGTAAATATAATCACGAACAATAAGGAAGTATCCTTGGAAGTCCATGGTAATGATAATATTGAGTTCATATTCGAGTCTGTCATAGTATGCTTTTGGAATTTCTGGAAGATGACTGTATCGTGTTTTCATACCATCATAGGCTAAACTACGCAGGTAATCTGCTGTATCTTTATAGCCTTCTGGGACTTTAAAGATTGGGAGCAGTGGACCTGGTAAATGAATTTCAAGTTGACAACGCTCTGCAATTTTTGCGGTATTTTCAATTGCTTCTGGACACCACGCAAAGAGTTCTTCCATTTGTTCAGGTGTCTTAAAGTAGAACTCATGAGAAGGAAATTTCATTCTCTTTGTTTCTTGGACTTTTGAGTTGGTACCAATGCAAAGCATGACATCTTGTGCTTCCCAGTCATCGGCATGGATATAGTGAATATCGTTGGTTGCAACAAGAGGAATGCCCGTTTCCTTTGATATTTGAACCAGCAAAGGATTTGTTCGTTTTTGTTCTTCGAGACCATGGTCTTGTATTTCAAGATAGTATCGATTGTCATCAAATACCGAGGCAAACCAAAGGGCTCTTTCCTTTGCCTCTTCATAGTTATCGTGGAGTAAATCCTGAAGAATCTCACCACCAAGACATGCAGAACAGCAAATAAGGCCTTCGTTATGTTCTTTTAAGAGCTGATCATCAATTCGTGGTTTGTAATAATATCCTTCAGTCCAACTGATGGTATTGAGTTCCATGAGATTGTGATATCCCTTTTCATTCATAGCAAGGAGAATCAAGTGATAACGATGTGTGTCATCTTTTCCATGTTTTGCTTTTAAGGTATGACCTTTTGGATTGCAGTAGAATTCACAGCCTACTATTGGGTTAATATCAGCTTCCTTACACGCATCGTAGAAACGAAGTGCGCCATACATGTTACCATGATCGGTAAGGGCTAAGCTTGTCATCCCAACGCTTTTAGCTGTTTCTATATAGGTGCTTATTTTTGCAGCTCCATCGAGCAGGGAATAATCACTATGGTTATGAAGATGTACGAAATTTGACAAAGTTGTCTCCTAATTTTGTTCAATTTTTGGCTTCATCGAGAAGAGTGCTTGTTGGAATATTTTAATACTCCTTTCTCGCTGAAGTGGTGTTACTGAAGGAAATTTTGCAATAATTCCTTCCTCTAATTTTTCTGAGAATTCCAATACCTTCTTGAGGGAAAAGGGAACCTGAGACCCTTCAAGATCATTACACAACTCTTGTGCAAAATACATGCCCTCTAAAGGAAATGTTAAGCATAATTGCATATTGCTAATTATTCCTGAGGAGAGATTGCAACGGAGTGCACATATTACTGTAGACTTGGGTTTTCGCATAGGGGCTCCTACGCTTTTAAACATCTCAAAATCACTCGACTCAAATTCTATCCTCAGTTTTGTAATCAAGCAATTGGGTTCAAGATTAAGTTGACCCTGATTATCGTAAATGCGTCTCAGCGGCATTTTAGAAATGGTATGTTTTTTCCCTTCAACTTTGAGAATATCGACATCGGTATTCATCAAGATTAATGTTCCTGGAATGGAAAATCTTCTGCCTGGCGTACAAATTGCACCACCCATCGTATCTTGATCTCTGACAATACTTGAGGTTGTTGATGCCAGAGTATCTAATAAGAGCTTACTAAAGATAAGATTTCCTACGTCAAGGAGTCTATTGGTATTTACCATACATCCTACATCGACGGTTCTAATATTTTTCGTAATCTCTGAGAAACTTTCAATATTACCTAAATAGATAATAGGACGTGCATCTTTTTCTGGGTAGAAACCGGGTCTACTCATAATATAGGTACCACCGGCCCAGATGAGTGCGTTTTGGGTTGTGCGAATGTATTCTTCTAATTCACCAAGGTTCTTTGGTTGAAGAACCTCTCTATCAATTTTAGCGTACATGGCGTTTTATCCTATCTTCTCGTGCTTTTTTGACGATGAGCAGTAAATCACTTGGATCCATACACTTACAGGCACTGAGAGAGAATTCATCGGCGATGGTTTGCTCATCGATGTCATCAAATTGATTGGTGAGTACCTTTTTCTCCATGAAGTTTCGCGAATTTGGATCTAAGGAATCAATGTTATTTCCTCGTTTAATCTGGTTACGAAGAAGAATTGATTCAATGATAAGTGTTTTTGGTTCATAACAATCGGGGCAAGGGGTTAATCCTAAAGAATCATAGGTTCTCTTAATATTCCTATAGTGAGAAGTGAGCATGAAAGCATCGAAGGTGGTAATAGTTTTTCCTTGTAATTTAAAAGCTGGATACATACAACCGAGCACAGGGATGGATTCTACTAAGACAAGACACCCTCCGCAACATCGTCCATTACAATTCACGCGAGAAAGATTAATACCAAAATCTTCATACAGGATTTCTGAGAGAGGTTTTGTTTCAGCAACTACCAAATCAATGGGAGTCTTATTGAGCGTCATAGCTAGCTTTATCATTGTATATCTTCTCCTATATGGGCCACAATTTCATCTGAGTTAACAGGAAGTTCTGTAATGTCACAACTCATGGCTTGATTCAGTGCTATGGAAAAAGCTGCAATCGTAATACCTTTTAGGTTACTTGATACCGTATCGGATATTTCTTTTTCATCATAGCTTACATCAATATCAATCTGGAATTTGTTTTGAGCAAGTTTTGCACCTTGTTCAAACAATGTGGTAATAATTACTTGTTTCATTCTACTGATAAATCGAGGTTTATCCTGTATTTTACCTGCAATAACATACGACCAAACATGATAAATTAAGGGTTCTAAGGTAACGGGATCGATTTGTAATTCAACAACAATTGAAGCCCAGGCATTGGACGAAAAGAGATGTTGAATATGCAAATCTGCATTACTTGCGGTAATGGTGAGAGGATAGTCTTCTTCAAACATTAATTTCTCAATTTTATCACAGGCGGCAGAAATAATTTTTGGCATCTTTGAATTTTTAGCGGAAAGAACAGACGGTCCACTATCAACAATAATAGTGTCATCTTCTTCCATACTAATATATTCTTTTTTTATCTTCAACTTTTTACTGATGATATCTTTCCATATCTCAACGCTGTTATCAAATGGCATAAAAGAGGAGTTACAAATTACTTTCCTTTTACTCGGAAGGGATAAAATAAACTCTTGTTGTTTGACGTCTTTGTTACTACTGGAAAAGCCACAAATTGTTGGTGCTGATGCAATCCCAATGCCTCGTGCATAGCTGGAAATAAGGGACAGTTTGCTCTTTTGATTAATGTGTATTTGGCAGGCTGCATTTTTTCTGTTGTAAAAACAATCTTGAGCCATGGCTTGCACTCGGTCTCTTTGGTTGTTTGCATTGTGCCATTCAATGATTTGAGGACGAATACTTTTGTTCTGGTCTAATCCAAGTCTCCATGAATAAGGATTTTGCTCAAGTTTGATACCCAGTTTTGAACTGTGAATTTCTGATGCGGCGACAGCGGCACTGTAGCCAAGATCACCGAAGAAGTTTGCTGGTGCTTTATGGCTTGGCATAATTGCAATGGCACAGCGAAAACCCTTAAGAGGGTATTCAGGAACTAATCCTGCTAACATTTGTGAACACAATTCTTCACCAAAGAGTGGATATGCTCCTTGGTCAACTTTTACTTCAACTTTTTCTGCAACAGTCTGGCTTTCTGCATTGTACCACGTCGTCTTTTTGACGGTTGTTTCAATTTTATGGGTCATTGAATCACAGATAATTTCTATGGGAAGTCCTGATTTTATTGCAGCGACTGCGGCAATACATGCCAGGTGTGCTGGTTTAATCCAATATTCATCATAGGGGGCATAGAAGTGATTCTTTTTAATGATGATATTTCGTTTATTAAAGCCTGTTGAGAGTGCAACAGCATTTTTAATGAGCTGTGGCCATTGGGTTTGACATTCGATATTGAGAAATTCACCGTCAACGGTGACTAAAACTTTGATTAGTTTTCCTCGTGAACTGGTGAGTTTCTTTGATTTGAACGTACTTTCAAAAGGTATTAAACCTTCTTCTTTAATACTTTCTTCAAAGTTTCCGAGGTCTTTTTTAAAGCGAAGAATCCTTGGCTTTTGTGTTGTGGTGAGAGGATGATATTTAATCATAATTTCACGTGCTAACACTTTGACTCGATCAAGGCTTGGTCCAAAGAGTGCAAGGATTGGTTCTCCTATGTAATTGACCTTTGTTGAAGCGAGAAGCGGTCGGGTATCAGAGAGAACATTTATCTTGTTTGAACCCATAATGTCTTGAGGGGTAACAACAAGAAAGTTGTCATCCAACTGTGGGAGTATAATTTCAGGGACCATACCGATCCCTTCTTTTGCTCCAATAAGTATACCCTGTAGAGGGTCGAAAGTTAAATTGCTCTTTTTATTCTTGGCCATAGATAAAATATACCATTAAAACAGTCTCTCTGCAATCGAAGAAGAGGGAGAAGAGATGGCTAATAATTTTGATTTCATATGGAAAAATCGCGGCAGAGAGGGTATGATGAGTGCATGAATAGTGAAGAAAAACTGAGAGAAGAAGTAGATG
>Ga0172378_10003640_pt1 | contig 14464 bp, 13 predicted proteins | sample GrowelOW332metaG_FD_119755 | JGI IMG/M metagenome (GOLD analysis project Ga0172378, IMG submission 119755) | Groundwater microbial communities from an aquifer near a municipal landfill in Southern Ontario, Canada - Pumphouse #3_1 metaG | ecosystem: Environmental > Aquatic > Deep subsurface >... | reverse complement strand
TTTTAGTCTCAAATCATTTACAAAACTACACTCTATAAAAAAGTGTATTGTTCCACTTATTTCAAACCGATAGTTATCTTGTGTTTGTTTCTATTTGTTTGTTTAGAGATTAAATTGATAAAATTGAAAATATCAAATGAATATTTTTAACCTTTTAACCTAATGTAAAATAAAAAGGCTTGATACCTTTCTAGTGATATAGTAAAAGTAGACAGATTAAAAAGTTTAATACAGTCTACTTTCTTGTTATATTTAGAATAGGAGGTATAAGGTACTATGAAAGAAAAGAAAGCATTTCAATTGTATACTGTAGAAGAAAAACTGAAGATTGTTCAAGATCATTTGAACAACCATATTTCAATAAGAGCATGTGCAGCAAAATATCATATTGCATCTACTTCTTTAGTTATGTGGTTACGTACATATCGTGAGAAAGGGATTGAAGGATTAGAAAGTCAAATAGGTAAAAAAAGAGGGAAAGGGAAAGGACGTCCAAAAGGCACCTATAAGCCAAGAACAACAATTGAAGAACTACAAAAAGAAAACCTTAAGCTAGTGATTGAAAATGAACGATTAAAAAAAGGTTATATCACGAAAGGAGTTGGTGCCAAAAAGGTGTTCGTTTCTATAAACAACAAGAATTTCAAATCGTTGAAAGACTGAGTAAAAAACATCCAATAACTTTACTGTGTCGTATTATGAATGTCAATAGATCTGGATATTACAAATGGTTAGATAGAAAAGATAATCCATCAGAAAGAGAACTTCAAAGAGCAAAAGATATCGCTATTATCAAAAAGATTCATAAGAAACATCCTTCACATGGTTATAGATGGATAAGAGCCTACGCAGAAAAGCACTACAAGGTAAAGTGGAGTAATAATCATGTGCACTTGTGTTGTAAATATGCAGGAATTATCTCCGCTGGAAAACATTATCGTTATGTGCGTCCAGGTGATGAAAGAATTAAATATAAGAATCTAGTAAATAATTCATGGAGTCAGTTAACTAGGCCATTAGAAGTCGTTGTTTCGGATATGACAACTTTCAATGTAAAAGGAAAATATTATGAACTTACATTCTACTTTGATGCATTCACTAAGGAAATACTAAGTTATAAATTATCCGGTAGACGTGGTGATAGTACTACTTATTATAATGGTTTAAAAGATGTTTTAAATGTAATTAAAAAAGAAGAGCCAACTGAACCTACAGTTTTGCACACCGATCAAGGTTCTGTTTACTCTTCAATAAGCTATAACGAGCTCATTAAAAATTATAACATCAAACGTTCTATGAGTCGAGCGGGAACTCCCACTGATAATCCTGTCAACGAATCATTAAATGGTTGGATAAAAGAAGAATTATTCATTGACTTTAACTTAGGCGAATCCAATGATGTTCATAAATCCATAAGAAAATATGTCTATTATTACAATAATCATCGTTTTTCTTATGCATTAAAATACAAAACCCCAATTCAATTTAAAACTGAATTAGGGTATTAAAAAGGTTTGATACGTGTCCACTTTATCTTGACAAGTGCACTTTGTATCAAACCTATGCTTGTTATATGGTGGAGTAGGGGGGAGTTGAACCCCCGTCCAAACATCACTCCGTTAAAGCTTCTACATGTTTATCTTATTGTATTTGTCTTACCCTAATATACTCAATAAGCAACTTATAAAAGGGCCATCCTCTTTATTTCAAACATTAAGCCAAGGAATTCCTAATATTCAACCCTCAATTTCTTATCTCTTATCAGGCAACTTGAGAGACATTTCCTGTAAGAGAGCTACCAGCTAATTAGGCAGCAAGTGCTAAATTTTTATTTCCGGTTATTTAAAAAACCTCGAACGTTTTTACATGCGTTACCATGACATGCTACTTTAACTTCACGAAGCCTGTCGAAGCCATTACTACCCCATATGCCTTATTAAAATATTAAATTCCAAATAAAATATCCAACTATAATAATCGATAAAACAAAACCAATATATGCAAATACATTCCCTATATTTCTAAATGGAATAAGTTTAGTTTTACTGGGCTTTTTTTTCATATACCAAGTTAAAAAACTAAATAAGAAAAATGGAAGCATAATTGATAATATACCAAATATAAAAGTAAGAACTGGATTATCAATTAATGATGATTTGTTTTTTTCATCAACAATTGGATCCTCTTTTGTTGTATATTTTTTTAATTCTTCTAATACTGCTTGTTCTTTAAAACTAAATTGACATTTTTCACATTCTAGTGCGTCATCTTTATTAATATGACCACATCGTAAACATTTTTTCATATTTAATACCGATTCTTTAAACTTTTTTCAATAGCTCTATGAGCAGTTTTAATCTTTAAATCTTCTCTCTTATCATAAAGCTTTTTTCCTTTTACAAGTGCAATTTCTACCTTAGCAATACCTTCTATTAAATAAACAGACAAAGGAATAATAGTCAATCCTTTCTCTTTTACCTTCGATTCTAATCTAATAATTTCTCTTTTATGTGCGAGAAGCTTTCTATTTCTAGCCTCATCATGATTAAAAATATTACCTTTTTCATACTTAGCAATATGTATTCCCCCAACAAATAACTCTTTCTCTTCAATGAAGCAATAAGCTTCATTGATAGAAATTTTATTTTGTCTAACAGATTTTATTTCAGTTCCTGTTAAAACAATACCACATTCATAAGTATCTAAAATAAAAAAATCATGATATGCTTTTTTATTTGTAGCGATGACTTTCTTTCCTGCGTCCATTTCGAGAACCTCCATAATTTCTTTTTTTATTAGTGGTTCTAACACTCTTCGTATTATTATTATACACTATTTCTAGATTTATTTCACCTTTTTTCTTGCTTGCTGAAATAACTTTAACCTTTACTTTATCACCAATTTTATAAGATGCTTTACCATTAGTGGATACAATAGACATTTTTTTATCATCATATTTATATCCTCGCATTTCAGAAAGTTTAACCAAACCCTCAATTGCACCCAAAACTTCGATAAACATTCCAAACGATGTAACTGAAGTAATGATACCACTATATTTATAACCAATATATCCTTCCATGTATTCCGCTTTTTTCATATCAATAACATCATATTCACAATTCATTGCAGCTCTTTCTTGTTTTGAAGACTGTAAAGCTATTTGATCGATATATTCTTCTAATTCACTAATATTAGAAAAATCATTATCAAACAAATATTTTCTAATTAATCTATGAACTAATAAATCTGGATATCTTCTAATTGGAGATGTAAAGTGAGTATAAATCAAACTTGATAATCCAAAATGGCCAATATTATTTCTAGAATAAATTGCCTTAGACATCATTCTAAGTAACAAAGAATTTAGAAACTTATCTTCATCTTTTATAATATCAATTAAATCTTGTACTTGCGAAGGTGTAATCTTTCTAAATTTCTGTTTAATTGGATAGCCAAATAACTTAATAACATTTACAAAAGTATTAAGTCTATCTTGACTTGGTTCATCATGAACACGATAAATAAAAGGAAGTTTCATATTTGTAATCATTGCTGCTGTTGCTTCATTAGCACAAATCATAAATGATTCAATAAATTTTTCACTTTCTTTTCTTTCTCTTTTCCTTATTTCAATTGGTTTTCCCTCTTGATCAACAATAACTTCTGATTCAGGAATATCAAAATCAACAGATCCTCTAATTCCTCTCATCTTTTCTAACACCTTAGAAAGTTCTTGCATCAATAATATATCATCATAAATATCTAAATATTTATTCTTAACTTCATTATTACCATTAATAATTTCATTAACACTATCATAAGTCATTCTATGCTTAGTTTTAATTACTGCTTCTTTCAAAATCGTATCAATTATCTTACCTTTATCATTAATTTCCATTATACAGGCTATAACAAGTTTATCTTCATTCTCATTTAAACTACAAATGTTATTGCTAAGTCTCTTTGGAAGCATAGGAATAACTCTGTCTATTAAATAAACACTAGTTCCTCTTTTAATTGCCTCTTTATCTATTTCACTATCTTTTCTAACATAATAACTAACATCTGCAATATAAACCCCTAATTCATAATTACCATTTTTTAATTTTCGTATACTAACCGCGTCATCCAAATCTTTTGCATCTATGCCATCAATAGTAATAATAGTTTTATTTATAAATTCTCTTCTTCTAACCTCTTTACTTAAATCATCTGATAAATTATTAACTTCTTCAATAACTTCTTTAGGAAACTCTGCTTCAAAACCATATCTTTTAGCAATCATAGTAATATCAATACCAATATCACTAGATTTACCAATAATTTCAACAACTTCTCCTTCAAGAAAATCATTATTATATTTGTTAATTTTACATTTAACTATTTGACCATTAATTACATTTTCTTTATTTTGAAAATATAATCGAAGTGGTGTTTCATCACTTTCAACATAAATCTTACTACCTTCAAATTTAACTTCACCAATAATATATTTTAAATGTCTTTCCAGCACCTCAATAATATGAGCTTCTTGTTTTTCATTCCGACTTTTATTTAAATAATCATGAACTGAAAACAAAACTATATCTTTATCTAATCCACCATTTAATTGAGTTCGTGGAACAAAAAAATCTGAAGCAAACTTTTCTGACTTAATAAACCCATATCCGTCTTTTGCAACACTCAATTTGCCTTTATACATACCGGCCTGTTTACTATTTATAATTCTTTCTTTTGATTTACTATAAAAAACCTCTTTATCCTTTACTAATTCCTCAATTAAATTCCTGCCATTTTTGCCTAAGTTTAAAATAGCAGTTAATTCTAATACAGTTAACGGCTGATAATTTGAACTATTTATAATTTCTAATAATTTTTCTTTCATTTATACCTCTTAAACTAATTAAAAAGGTCTGTATGCTACAGACCTTTTATTAATACTATTATATTCTCTCAACAAAAAACGCAGCAAGTATTGCTAAAATAAAGAAAGACACTGAAAGGAAAGCAATAACTCTGCTAATCCAAACATCTAGTCCTCGTTCTTTTTTGTTAGCGAACAACTCAGATTTACGTCCAGTAAATGCTTGAGATGCATCTTCATTTGATCTCTGTAAGATTATAATAGAAATTAATAAGACTGAAACAACTAATAATAAAATATCTACAATTTGCATAATTCCTCCGTTGATGTTATATACACCTTTACTAATAAGCTTAATGTATTATAACATAATAAAATAATAAAATCAAACATTTTATTTTTAAAAAAGTCCAAAGTATTTACTTTGGACTTTAATATTATATTAGTGAATTTTTAAACACTTCATCTAAACTAGATACTAAAACAATATTCAATGTATTCTTAACAGTATCTGGAATATCAATAATATCCTTTTCATTTTCTCGAGGAATTAAAATAGTTTTAAGCCCAGACCTTCCTGCTGCAATTGACTTTTCTTTCAACCCACCAATTGGTAATACTCTTCCTCTTAAAGTAACTTCTCCAGTCATACCTACATCATGTTTTACTTTTCTTTTTGTAAATGCAGATGTAATTGCGGTTGCAATAGTAACCCCAGCAGAAGGACCATCTTTAGGAACAGCTCCCTCAGGAATATGAATATGTAAATCATTCTTCTCAAATAATTTAGTATCAATTCCTAAATGACTTGCATTTGATTTAACATAACTAAGTGCCGCCTGTGCTGATTCTTTCATAACATCGCCCAACTGACCAGTTAAAAGAATTTGTCCTGAACCTTTATAGTAAGTAACTTCAATTGATAAAGTGTCTCCACCATATTGAGTATACGCAAGTCCAGTAACTACTCCAATTTGATCTTCAAGATCAGCTATATTATAAAAATACATAGGCTTTCCTAAATATGATTCTAAATCATCTTTATTAATAGTAATTTTATCAAGTTTTTCCATTAGAATTTTCTTAATAGATTTTCGAATTAAACTACTAATCATTCTTTCTAACTGACGAACACCAGCCTCTTTTGTATATTCTTGTATCACTCTAATTATAGCATCATCTTTAATTTCAAATTTATTAATATCAAGACCATTTAATTCTAATTGTTTTGTAAGTAAATGTCTTTTTGCAATTTCAAATTTTTCAAACTCAGTATAACTAGAAATTTCAACAATTTCTAATCTGTCTCTTAAAGCATAAGGAATATTTTCCAAATAATTTGCTGTAGCAATAAAGAAAACATTTGATAAATCATATGGTTCTTCCAAATAATGATCACTAAAATATTTATTTTGCTCAGAATCTAATACTTCAAGCATAGCACTTGCTGGATCTCCTCGATAATCACTAGATAATTTATCAATTTCATCTAACAAAAATACAGGATTAATAACACCAGCTCTTTGCATACCTTGTAAAATCCTACCAGGCAATGCTCCAATATATGTTCTTCTATGTCCCCTAATCTCAGATTCATCTTTTACACCACCAAGTGATTGTTTAATAAATTCTTTATTCAAAGACTTTGCAATCGATCTTGCAAGAGAAGTTTTACCAACTCCTGGAGGACCAACTAAACATAAAATAGATGAAGGATTTTTCTGTGTTAAAATATGAACAGCAATATATTCTAAAATTCTATCTTTAACAACATCAAGACCATAATGATCTATATCTAATTGCTTCTTAGCTTTTACTAAATCTCGTGCTTCTTTAGTCTTTTTAGACCAAGGAAGACTAACGACAAAATCTAAATAAGTTTTAGAAATTGTACTTTCTGCACTTGCTGGATTCATTGTATTATATCTTTTTAATTCATTAAGAGCCGTCTCTTCCATAGTTTTAGGCATTTTTGCATCTAAAATTTTCTTTCTCAATTTTTCAACATCAACATCTTTAATAGCTCTATCGCCTAACTCATCCTGAATCGCTCGCATCTTTTCTCGTAAATAATACTCTTTTTGACCCTCATTAATAGAATCTCTAACCTTTTGTTCTATTCCATCCTCAATATTTTTAAAATATTGCGCTTTCTTTAAATCTTCTAAAATGAATATTATTCTTTCATCAATATTACTAGTTTTAAGATATTTAAGTTTTTGCGTGAAATCCATTGGAATACTATATGCAAGAATATCTACTAATTGATCCCCAGTAACTCCCTTAGAAATAAACTTAACAATATTACTATTTGGAGCAAATAATTTTTGCGAATCACTTTTTAATTCATCAATTATTAACTTTACTCCAGCTATTTCTTTATCAGGATCAGATGAATAAGCTGGCATGGATACTACATCCGCCATCCACGTCTCATCAACTTCTACAATTCCTTTTATTTTACATCTTGTAATAACAGAAATCTTAACATTGTGTAAATCTTTCTGTGCCATATCATAAATAATACGACCGATAACTCCTATTTTTTCAACATCATCAAATGTTGGATCTTCAATAGTAGCTTCTGTTTGTACTAAAATAGCAATCATTTTATCACTATCAGCAGCTTTCTTCAAAGCATTAACAGATTTTATTCTTCCAATATCAACCTTGATCTCATTGTTTGGCAATGGAACAATTCCTCTAACTGGAAATGCAGGTAATATAGCTCTTTCAACAACGTGATTATTAAACATAATATTCACCTCCTTATATTTTTTATCTTTATATCTATATTATAACAAAAAATCAAAATTATTTCTTTATAAATGTTTTTCTAATCTTTGTTAGAAAATGCCTAAGATTTCCTAGGCGATTTTCTTAGTTTTGTATGTTAATTTAGGGGATAAATTTCTTGTTATAACCCCTTTAGTAATTGTACATTTTAATATATCTTTTTGATCAGGTATTTGATACATAATATCTAGCAATACTTTTTCAATTATTGCTCTTAATCCTCTTGCACCTGTCTTTTCAGATTGAGCAATTCTAGCTATTTCTTCTAAAGCATCTTTATTAAATGAAAGAGTCATATCTTCCATTGAAAACATCTTTTGATATTGTTTAATAATAGCATTTTTCGGTTTTGTTAGAATCTTAATCAAATAGTCAATTGATAAATCTTCTAAAGAGGCAATAATAGGAAGCCTTCCTACTAATTCAGGAATAATACCAAACTTTTTAATATCATCATGAGTTATTTTTTTATAAAGATCTTCTTCTTCAATTCTTGTTAAAATATCTTGATTAAAACCAATCTGTTTCTTTCCAAGTCTATTCTTAACAACATCATAAATACCTTCAAAGCTACCTCCACAAATAAACAAAATATTTGTAGTATCAAAAGCAATATATTCTTGTTCTGGATGTTTTCTTCCACCAGCTGGTGGAACATTAGCAACAGTGCCTTCTAATATTTTTAAAAGTGCCTGTTGAACTCCTTCACCAGAGACATCCCTAGTAATTGAAGGATTATCACTTTTCCTGCCAATTTTATCCAATTCATCTAAATATATAATCCCCTTTTGAGCTTTTCCAATATTAAAATCAGCAGCTTGAATTAATCTTAATAAAACATTTTCAACATCTTCGCCAACATAACCTGCTTCAGTTAAAGTTGTAGCGTCAGCAATTGCAAATGGCACATCTAAAATTTTTGCTAAAGTCTTTGCAAGAAGAGTTTTTCCAGTACCAGTTGGACCAATCAATAATATGTTGCTTTTTTCAATATCAATGTCGCTATCTTCATATAAATTATTAACAACTCTTTTATAATGATTATATACTGCAACTGACAAAATCTTTTTAGCATCATCTTGTCCAACAATATACTCATCTAACTTTTCTTTTATTTGTCTTGGAGTAAGATTTAACTCAAATTTTTCATTAACATTATTCTCTTTGTTTAATTCAACAATTTGATGACATAATTCAATACAAGAAGGACAAATATAAGCGTCATCTCCTTCAATTAAAAATCTCTCATCATCTTCAGGCATCCCACAAAAAGAACAAATTTTCTCTTCACTCACATTACTCACCTTATTTTATAACAGCTTTTTCTTTCAACAATTCCATAGTTTTAAGACTAACAAAATATGGAGTTACTTGTTCTTTAGGAATCGCCTTAGATGCTTCTTCTCCATTCATATTATATTGTTTTCCAAGTATTTCATACTGTTCTTTATATTCTTTAGCAGTTAACTTAATCTTTTCAACTTTTGCAATTTCTTCCAAAACAACACTTTGCAAAACAGATTTTTGAGCAGGCTCTTTAATTAACTCCTGGTATTTTTCTACAGTTAAACCTTGAAATTGTAAAAACTGTTCAAGAGTAAGACCATATTGCTTTGCTTGTTCTCCAACTTGGTCAAGCATTTGCTTTGCTCTTCTTGTAACCATAGATTCAGGTAAATCAACAATAGCATTATTACATACTGTCTCAATTATATCATCCATTACTTTATGTTCAGATTCTTCGATTTTCTTATCACTAATTGTATTTTTTATATTCTCTTTATATTGCTCAACAGTTTCAATATTTTCTTGATCAAGTTCAGCAATAAATTCTTCAGTTAATTCAGGAACAACTTGCTTTTTAATCTCATGTAATGTAACTGTAAAAACAGCCTCTTTACCAGCTAAATCAGCAGCTTGATAATTTTCAGGAAAAACAACTTTAATATCTTTAACTTCCCCTGAATTCATTCCTACCATTTGCTCTTCAAATCCAGGAATAAATTTATTAGAACCAATTTCTAAAGAATAATTTTCAGCTTTTCCACCTTCAAATGGATTACCATCAACTTTTCCTAAGAAATCAAAAATTGCAGTTTGTCCCTTTTCTAAAGGTTTCCCTTCAACAAGCTCTAATTCAGCATGATTTTTTAATTCAATATTAATTTGTTCTTGAATTTCTTCTTCAGTTACTTCAACACTTTCCTTTTGTATCTCAACACCATAATATTCACCAAGTTTTACTTCTGGATAAACATCAACTATTGCATTATATTTAAATGGCTTATCAGCTCCTAATTTTTCATAGTCAATATTAATCTTAGGTTCATCAACAGCTAAAACTTTTTTCTTTTGAAGTGCTTCATAATAAGTTTTACTAATTGCCTCATTTATAGCCTCTTCATAAACTGCCCCTTGACCATATTTCTTAAGATAAATATCTTTTGGAACCTTACCTTTTCTAAATCCCTTCATTTCAACAGTTTCTAAAACTTTATTTAAGCCAATTTCATAATACTCATTGAACTCTACAGCAGTTAGAGAAACCTCTATATTAACTTTACTACCTTCTAATTTTTTTACACTTACTTTCATTAACTTTCTTCTCCTTTTACTTAACTTATATATTTATATATTATACCAATCTTACCTCATTTTTGCAAGTACTATACTATCCATTATATTTTATAGATTTTTTTAATATCTTTATAAATTTTATTAACAATTTTTTCAGGATAACTAAGTTCAACTAAAATATTTAGTAAATCCATAAATCTATAAAATATATACTCTTGATTAATGTCTTCATTATTTCTAGATGCTTCCCTGCATAAGCCCAAAACAAAATTAACCACTATCAATGCATAAATTGCTTGCTTATTATCTAACAATAAAATATTAGAATAATTAGCTCCATCGCTTGCATATAATAATTTATGATATGCATCTGATAATAATTGACTGCTTTTAATATACAAATTTACATCATATAAGTTATTTAAAGAAATAAAACTTAAACAAGTATAATAAATAGTAATATATGATTCATATCCTGAACTACCAAGTATATTACTAATATTAATAATCTCTTTATAATCATCAAGATTAAAAGCTGACTGTATAATTTTCTCAAATGAAAAGATATCATCTTTTGCAAACGAAAACTTAAAAAGTTCATTTTTTAAAACAATAATTTCTTTAAATCTCTTTTCTTGATAACAATCATTAATTTTATTAATAATACTTAACTTTTCATTTTGAATCTTCATATGTTTCCCTATACTAATTTTGATTGATCAAAATTATCTAACCATTTATTAATCTCTTTAGTAACTTTTTTAATTGAGCCATTATTAAATGGATTATCAAGTTCAGCTTCTTTTAGTAAATTAGTAAAGCTTTTTGAACCCCCAAGTGTACATAACTTATAATAACTATTCCAAGCACTCACATGATCTTTTTGATCTTTAATCCAATATTGATGAGCACAAATTTGAGCCAAAGTATAATCAATATAATAAAACGGAACAGAAAAGATATGACCCTGTCTAAACCAATAAGTTCCTTTATTTAAAAATTCATTATCATATTTTTTATAAGGTGTATAAATATTTTCAATTTTTTTCCAAAGAGCTTTTCTCTCGTCTTTACTCATTCCTGGATTCTCATATATTTCATGTTGAAACTCATCAACACATACTCCATAAGGAATAAACGTAACAGTTCCAACTAAATGTGAATAGCGATATTTATCCGCATTATCAAAAAACTTCTCCATCCATGGCCATGCAAAAAACTCCATACTCATTGAATGAATTTCTGCAGATTCCATTGTTGGATTGAAATACTCAGGTACTTCTATATGTCTACTACTATAAGCTTGAAAACCATGACCTGCCTCATGTGTTAACACATCAACATCACCACTAGTTCCATTAAAATTAGAAAAAATAAATGGTGATTTATAATCTGGTAGATATGTACAATAGCCACCTCCAGATTTACCAGGCTTTGTTTCCAAATCTAACAATTTTCTGTCAACCATAAACTTAAAGTATTCTCCGCTCTCTGGACTCATTTCTTGATACATCTTTAAAGCTTCACCCACAAGATAATCTCTATTTCCTTTTGGCATTGGATTTCCAGACTTAAAATTAAGATTTAAATCATAACTTTTTAAATCTTTAATCCCAAGTCTCTTGCTTTTTTCTTCATATAATCTTACAGCAATAGGAACTAAATCTTCTCTTACTTGTTTACGATAATTTGCAACGTCTTCACTATTATAATCTGTTCTGCCCATTCTGTCATATCCTAATTGGACAAAATTTTTATATCCCAGCTTATGAGCTATTTCTGTTCTAATTTTAACTAATTGATCATATATATCATCAAATTTTTCTTCATTTTCCTCAAAAAAACTCATTGAAGCAGTTTCTGCTTCTTTTCTTATTTTTCTATCTAAATTTTGTAAATATGGCCCCATTTGAGATAAATTATGAACTTTACCATTATATTCAATTTTAGCACTAGCAATTAGTTTATCATACTCACTTGCCAATTTATTTTCCTGTTGAAAAAGACCAATTAATTCTGGCTTAAATGTTTTTAAAGATAATTCTATTTGATCAAATAATAAATTACCATAATAGCCTCTTAACTCTTTATTAAATTTATTTCTTACTAAAGCAAGAGCTAAATTATATTCATATTCACCATAAACAGGTCCCTTTTCATCGAAGAATTCTCTTTCTTTATCATAAAATTCATCCAATGTGTTAACTGAATGTCTAATATATGCTAAACTTCCCATTGTTGAAAAAGTCATTCGTACATCATTAATATCTTTATATACCTTTTTTACTTCTTCAAAACTTTCAGCATTATCAATCTTTTCAATTGCTTTTTCAAATTTTTCCTTTAATTCTTCAATATTAGGTCTTTCATATTTATAATCATTAAATTCCATTATATTTCTCTCCTTCACATTTTTATATGCTTAATTATAACATATAAATAATTATTTATCGATATAAGATGTTCTATTTATGACATTTCATCACATAATATAAATAACTCACCTCTTTTATTTTTAACTTTTTTTTGTTATAATACATTAAATGAGGTAAAACATATGAAAAAAATATTTTTTTTATTATTAACAATTATTACATTTACTCTTTTATCTGGATGTAGCTCTACTGATAAATTAGAACAATTTTATAATAATCTCCAAGAAAATTTAAACTATCAAGCAAAAATTATTCTTGTTTTAGAAGATGAAAGAGAAATGCACAGCACTATATATTTAGATAATAAAATTGCAAAAGCTGAAGTACAAACTTTTTTACCCGATAAAACATCATCTCCTGTTATTACATCCTATTTTGAACAACCACTTGGACAACATGTATATGAAATTACATATAACGAACAAACAGATGAATGGATAAAAAGATTCTCTGGGGAAACAAAAATGATCGGTACCCTAGATCCAGAAATATTTGATCCCTTAAACTTTTCAAAAAATTCAAATAACAAATATACTTTAAAATCAGAATTTAAAACATATTTTGGATTCAGTAATCTAACAATAGAATTCCAACTTGGAAAAGTAACTGCTATAGGCGGAACTTTATATCAATCTCAACCGGCTGTATTATCTTATACTTTTACTAATATCGGAAAAACAAAAGTTGAACTTCCAGACTATGTTGAAGCTGAAAAATAAAGATGTAGTATGCTACATCTTTTTTTTAACTATAATTTTTAAAAAAACAAATAAATGAAAAAGAGTCCCCTTTATAAGAGGACCCTAATTTCTAAAGACTCATTGAAAAATTATAATTTTACAACGTTCACTGCTGTTTCGCCACGATCGCTGTCTGTAACGTCAAATTTTACTTGGTCGCCTTCAGCAAGTGACTTGAAACCTTCAGTTTGAATTGCGCTGAAATGTACAAAAATGTCCTTGCCTTCTTCTGATGTGATAAATCCATATCCTTTTTCAGAATTAAACCATTTTACTTTTCCTAACATACTAATACTCCTTTTACTTTAATCTATGACTTATGGCCAAATACATGACTATTGCCACTTCATATAGTATACACCATTGTTTAAAGAAACACAAGTAAACTACACATATATATTAATAAATATTTAATTTAAGTTATATATGCATTTATTAACTTATAAAATAATATAAATCATTACAAAATAATATTATTATTCATATTATTAATATAACCAATTATAAAAGCTCTCTAAAAAAAGAGAGCTTATTCATTTTAAAATGTCTTGCTGTAAATGAAATGCTACATACTTTCAACTTGGTGTGTTGATTTTGCAACATACTTTTTATTTGGTGTGTTGATTTTGCAACAAACTACAAAGTTGATGTGTTAATTATGCAACATACTTTTATAGGTTTGTGTTGATTATGCTTCAAGAATTTCTAAGCTTCATTAACATAAATAAAATCATCAAAAGTATAAGGAATCGAGAAAATGTTTTCTCCAATATCAAAAGTTATAATAACCGTAAGTTTAATATCTTCTATTCCGTTTTGAGTTATAATTTCTTTTGTAACAAATTGTTTGTTTGGCATTATATTTTCAAAAACATTTAAATACTTATATTGTAATTCATTATTATACAATTCATAAAATTCAGATTGATAATCCACCTTATTACTATGATATAATTTAAACTCCAATTCTATCTTAGTAATAAATTGGTATAAGCTAACCATTTTATTTTGATTGAATGAAACAAATGGTAAGCTGTATGTAAATCCAT
>Ga0172378_10003639_pt1 | contig 14465 bp, 12 predicted proteins | sample GrowelOW332metaG_FD_119755 | JGI IMG/M metagenome (GOLD analysis project Ga0172378, IMG submission 119755) | Groundwater microbial communities from an aquifer near a municipal landfill in Southern Ontario, Canada - Pumphouse #3_1 metaG | ecosystem: Environmental > Aquatic > Deep subsurface >... | reverse complement strand
TAGCATTCAACGTGTTGCAAATGAAAGTGGTGATAAGCTAGAGGAAAATGAAGTCAAGGTTTCAAATCTTGTAGGCGCTTCACACAATATGACTGAATGTGTAACAGAGTCTTCTTCTGCAATAGAAGAAATGATTGCGAACATCAAGTCAATAAACAGCATTCTTGAAAAAAATGCGGCCGCTGTTACAAATCTTGACATGGCAGCGCAAAACGGAAATAAGAATCTTGTTAACATAAGCGCTCTTGTTAGCGACATAGAAAAAAATTCAAATGGTCTTGTGGAAATGAGCTCTGTTATTCAGACAATAGCAAGCCAGACAAACCTTCTTGCAATAAACGCAGCAATTGAAGCGGCACATGCTGGCGAATCTGGAAAAGGATTTTCTGTAGTTGCGGATGAAATAAGAAAGCTTGCTGAAAATTCAGGCGCAGAGGCCAAGCAGATTGCAACTGTCCTTAAAAAAACAAAATCTTTAATTGACAGCACATTTAGTGTTACAGTGTCCGCGCAAAAAGGCTTCTCTGATGTTGTTGATCTTTCAAAGACTGTAATGAACCAAGAGCTTGCTGTTAAGCAGGCAATTTCAGAACAGAATGAAGGCGGGCAGCAAGTTCTTATTGCGCTTAAGAACATTAACGAGCTTACTTCATCAGTGCAAAATGAAACTGACCAGCTTCTTGAAAATACAAAGCTTATTGAAAGGAACATTAAGAGCCTTGGAGAAGAAAAGGCCGCAATGTAATTTTATATCATCACAAAGAACAGCTGTTTTTTGTGATGACTATATTTATTGAAAAATATTTTTAACTTCTTGCTTGAATTTATCGCCACGGTCAAATTCGTTTTGGAACATTCCAAATGAAGTTGCCCCTGGCGAGAACACTACAACAAGAGGTTTTGTTTTGTCAGGCACTCCATAAACTTTTTCACTGTCAGACGACATTATGTTCGCCTTTAAAACTCCAAGCAGAACTTCAAGGCTGTCAAACGGGCCTTCGTATGGAATATGGCGCGAGTCTAAAAGTGGTGTGATTTTGTCTGTGCCTGTTCCTGAAAGCATGTATGTTTCAAGCGGCTCATATGATGAGTTCTCTCCAGCAATAGCTTTTGCAAGAGGCAGGAAGTCAAGGCCTTTGTCTGTTCCCCCGGTAATCAAAATAACTCTTCGTTCAAAAGATTGAGAGGCAGCGGCCGCAGCTTCTGGAACTGTCGCGCAACTGTCATTGTAAAATAAAACATCTCGTGATATGGAATTATCATTCTTATAAGTCCAAGTTAGAAAATGCTCAAGCCTGTGTGGAATGCCCTTCCATGAAGACATTATTGCAATTGTCTGCTCTGGTGAAATGCCCATGAGCCTTTGGGTTAACGCTGCATTTAAAACATTAACCTTCATGTGGTCGCCAGGAACGTAAAGGCTTCCCATAATCTGCTCTTCAGAAATGCCGTGCTTTTGCGCGTACTGGCTCATTAAATTTTCAGGCAGTCTTTCCATGCCAATGACGCCGTCTTTTGTTTGCTTTTGCCACACTCCAAAAACTGTTGTAGGCATAGGCTTCTTACTGTAGCGTAATACAGTGCCTTTTGTTTCTGAAGCGAACAAGTCTCCCCAGCATTTGCAGTTTAGCTTTGGACACGCTGAATCTTTTAAATAGTCATCTTCGTCAAAATCTAGAATTGTAAAATCTTCTTTAGTTTGATTTTTATAAATTAGCTTTTTATCTTCAACATAGCTGTCCATGTCGCCGTACCAGTTCTGGTGGTCTGGAACTATTTTTGTGATGATTGCGATTTTTGGCTTTAAAGAATTTCTTCCACGCAAATCAGCAAGCTGCCAGCTGGAAAGCTCAAGAACTACAGGAGTTGTGCCGTCAGTTTTTTCTAGGAATGTTAAAGGGCTTACTGTTATGTTTCCGCCTAAGAAAGAAGTGAAGCCTGCCTCTCGTAAGCCAAAGTCTATTGCGCTAACAGTGCTTGATTTTCCTTTGCTGCCTGTCACTGCAATAATTGGTGATTTTGTAAAATGCAAGAAAATGCTTATGTCAGTTTCTATTGCCTTTGCTTCCGCAAGATATTTGTTGCCTTCATATTTTACGCCGGGATTTTTTATAACACAGTCAGCAGTTGAAAAATCTTCAACCCTGTGCTGGCCTAAAACGTAAGTGAGCTTTGACTTGTCAAGAGTTGTGTCCTTGGAAAGAGACGCAATTGTTGGCTCAAGCTGTTCCGCAGTTTTCATGTCTGTTACAGTTACGTATGCGCCGTGCTTTAGGAAAAAACGCACAGCTTCTTCTCCGCCGCCGTTTAAGCCCAAGCCCATAACAGTGATGTGCTTGCCTTGAATGTCTGAAAGCTTGTTGAATACGCATCCTTCTGGATAAACATGTGGAACTGGCATTTTGTACCTCTTGTAAAATTAAGTAACTTCGTGTTAGCGAAGTAACTTCGTGTTAGCGAAGTAACTTCGTGTTTGAAAACTAGCGGCTTGTGCAGAGCTTGTTCTTTGAGTCGTACATTGCAAGCGCTTCGTTGAACAAAAGCTCAAGCAAAGTTGTAAAGCTTAAACCGCAAGATTCGCAAAGTTTTGGGAACATGCTTATGCTTGTGAACCCAGGAATTGTGTTTATTTCATTCAAGTAGATTTTCTTTGTCTTTCTGTCTATGAAAAAGTCAACACGGCTAAGCCCGCTTGCGTCTACAGCAGAGTATGCTTCTTTTGCGATTTCCCTTATGTAGCTCAAGTCTTTTTCTGTAAGCAGTGCCGGTATTTTTAACTCGGCGCCGTTAGGGTCGTTGTACTTTGCGTCGTAGTCGTAGAACACATGCTTTGGAACAATTTCGCCAGGGCCGTATGTCTTTAAAAGAGTGCATGGCTTTGAAGTGTCTGCAGTTACGCTGTTGCCTGTAACCGAGCATTCAACTTCACGCGCGTTTATTGCTTTTTCCACAAGCACTTTGTTGTCCCACTGGAACGCTTCCATAAGTGCGAAAGAAAGTTCTTTTGCGTTTGTTGCCTTGGAAGCGCCGTCGCTAGAACCAGCAGAGCATGGCTTTACAAAAAGAGGGAAGTGCAGCTTTTTGATTATTTTAGTAACAAGTTCGTCGTAATGCTTGCTGTCGTTAATGTCGCGCCTTGTTAAGCAGAAGTATGGAACTACAGGAAGACCCGCCTGTTCCCAAATTACTTTTGTCTTTTCCTTGTCCATTGTTGCAGCAGAAGAAAACACGCCGCAACCAACGTATGGAACATTTGCCATTTCAAGCAAGCCTTGAATTGTGCCGTCCTCGCTGTAAGTGCCGTGCATTACTGGGAACACAACATCGCATGGAATATATTTTCCATCAGAATAAAATGCTTTTTCCTTACCGCCGCCTGGAATTACAGACACTGATTTTTTCTCGTCAACATTTACTGCAAGTTTTGCATTAGGATTGTTTTTTAAATCATCATAAACAGAATCATTCTGCAAATACCAGCGCCCCTCTTTTGTAATTCCAATCAAAGCAACGTGATGCTCTGAACTTGTGTTCCTTGCAACTGCCGCGCATGACACTAAAGAAATCTCATGCTCGCCTGAACGCCCGCCGTATAAGTAAACTATATTCATTATTTGTACCCCATTTCTGCAAGAGCTTTTTCTGCCTCTGCTATTTCATCATATTTCATAACATGGTCTTTGTAAATTATAGAATTTTCGTGTGATTTTCCAAGCAGCAAAACTATGTCGTTTTCCTTTGCCATAGAGAACGCAAACCTGATTGCCTTTGGTCTGTCTGGAATTAAGAACAGATTCTCGTTGTCCTTTTTGCCTTCCTTTCTTGAGCCAACCGCAATCATTTCAAGAAGTGCAATGCTGTCTTCACCGCGCGGGTCTTCGTCTGCAAGAATAACAGTGTCGCAGAACCTAGCCGCAACTTCGCCTTGAAGAGGACGCTTTTCTGTGTCACGCTCTCCGCCTGAGCCGAATAAGCAAATCATTTTTCCAGAGCAGCGTTTTCTAATTGGTGGGAAGATTGTTTCAAAAGAGGAAGGCGTATGTGCGTAGTCAACAATCACTTCAAAAGGCTGCCCCTTGTCTATTACAGTCATTCTGCCTTTTACAGGAATAAGCTTTTCAACTAAAACAGAAAGCTCTTCAAAAGATTTTCCTGTCATTCCCTTAACCGCAATCAAGGAAGCCATAATGTTGTAAGCGTTGAATGCTCCAGGAAGCTGTGCCTTTACATGAATGACCCTGTTGCCGTCCTGAAGAGAGTCTCTGTTTTCAAAACGGTGGATGCTGAATGTCAAACCGTAACGTGCCGCCGCAATATTTCTTGCTGACAAATAAGGCATGTCTTCTGGAATATCAGGAAGAGGCTTTGCGTTTAACTCTTCGCCTGCCTGCTTGCCAGCCTTGCCTTCAGTTGTAAATCCAATCACATTTTTCTTTGTGCATGATTTAAAATACATTGCCGCTGGGTCTTCCAAATTCACAACTCCAAAGGAAGGAACATTTGTCTCTTTGCCGTCAATCATTTTAACATGAGAATACTTGTCAAGGTCGCGGAACAAGTTTGCCTTGTCGCTTTTGTACTGTTCGTAAGTGCCGTGGAATTCCAGATGCTCCAAAGTTACATTCATAAAAACACCGCAGTCAAATTGAACATCGCCCAGCCTGTTTGTTCTAACGCTTAGTCCGTGTGAAGAAGATTCAACTACAGCGTAAGTGCACTTGTTTTGAATCATGTCGTAAAGTTCGCGCTGAACAATAGGTGCCTCTGGTGTAGTCTGATGCTGTGGATTGTCAACAGCTTCTCCGCCTAATGAATATTGCACTGTTGAAATAAAGCCTGCTTTAAAGCCAGAAAGCCTTAAGAGCTGCCAGATGAAAGAAACTGTAGAAGATTTTCCTTCTGTACCAGTAACTCCTATAACGCAAAGTTTGCTGGAAGGGTTGTCGTAAAAAGTTGATGCAATAGGTGACATTGCAAAACGTGAAGACTGCACTTTTATAAAGACAGGGCTTGTGCCGCTCTCTTTTATAGAAGAATTTATTTCTGATTTTTCTTCTGGAGTAAAGCTGTCCTGGAAAACAATTGCGCTTGCTCCATTTTTAACCGCCGCTGAAATAAAATTATTTCCAGTTGTGTGAGTGCCGGGCAGTGCAAAGAAAAGCGAATTCTTTTTTACATCCCTGCTGTCAAAAACAAGACTTTCAACTTCCGCATCAACTGCCGGATTTTGTGCGTTTGTTACTCCGTCAGATTCAACTATTGTGTGCTCAAACGAGCCAAGTAATGATTTAATTGCCTTTTTCATAGATGGGTATTTTAACGCTTATTGTTTTAATTATCAATCTTGAATAATTGTCAATTGTTAATGGTTAATGTTGAATTATAAATTTTTGGAAAATTGTGTTTCTTCTGTCTTGCTTTTAGAAAATGAGCACATGTTTCTTGTGTAAAAATAATTAAAAGAGTTTGATGATAAAAAATGAATGAGGATATTTTGTAAACTAAATAAGAATAACTTAGTCAAATTAGTAAAAGTAGCCCAATGGACGATAGGTAGAGTGCCTTGTGAAATAAAATAAGTCCCTTTATTTTATTTCACTGCAAAAATTATCTTTGTAGAATAAATGCAAGCGGTAATTCTTGCCAGAACAACGAGCATCCATGCTCTTACTTATTATTTCATAGACACGAGAGCCGCGGCAGGCCCCAATCCGTTGACCGCTGAGCTGCGTCTATGAAAAGTGATTTTATTTCTAATTCAGTTCAAAGAAATATCCTCTTTGTTTGCATATTATGGAATATCCGTTTTTGAAATTCTATGTTATACTAGAGCCATGTACGAATTAAGAGTGGAAACAAGTTTTAGCGCCGCACATTTTCTAAAGGACTATCATGGAAAGTGTGAAAAGCTTCATGGACACAACTACAAAGTTTATGCCCATCTACGTGGAGATTCGCTTGACGAAGGCGGAATGCTGATTGATTTTACAGAACTAAAGAAAATCCTAAAGGAAGTGTGCGACTCTTTGGACCACACCAACTTAAACGATCTTCCTGTGTTCAAGCAAAATCCAAGCGCCGAACGCATAGCGAAATATATTTACGACAAGCTTCTTGAAAAAATGCCAGAGCTTTCTGCTGTGGAAAACAAACTTTCCGTAGAGGCTGGCTGCAAGAAAAGCCGAGCTTTGCTGTACGCCGTTGATGTTTTTGAAACTGAAAACAACAGGGCGCGCTATCTTACAGAAGTAATTCAGGCGTAAAAAAAAGCACCCTGTAAAAAAAACAAGAACTATGGTAAGATGAAGCCATGTCAGAAGAAAAAAATCTGCCAATCGGCATACAGAATTTTGAAAAGTTACGCACAAGCAACTGTGTCTATGTTGACAAAACTATGTTCTTGTGGAATTTGGTAAAAACTTCATCTCCTTACTTTCTCTCACGCCCGCGCCGCTTTGGCAAGAGCCTTTTTCTTTCAACACTGGAGTCCTATTTTCTAGGCAAGAAGGATTTGTTCAAAGGACTTGCCATAGAAAAGCTTGAGGAAGATGATGCCAAAAGGGAAAATCGTGCATCATGGCAAGTGTACCCTGTGTTCCACATAGACTTCAACGCAAAAAAATACACAGATGTTAATTCAATACAGGAAGTGTTAAATCAGTATCTAGAAAAGTGGGAAGCAGTCTACGGTGACAAGAAAAAAAACAGGTCTCCAGAAGAGCGTTTTGCCTATTTAATAGAAGAGGCACATAGGCAGACAGGAATGCAGGCAGTAATTTTAGTGGACGAATACGACAAGCCTCTTCTTGAAACGCTTGACGCCCCTGAGCTTCTTGAGTCTAACAGAAAAACATTGAAGGCGTTCTTTGGTGTCATAAAATCTTATGACGCTCATATCCGTTTTTCATTTTTGACAGGAGTCACAAAGTTCGCGCAGGTGAGCATTTTCAGCGACCTTAACAATCTTCTAGACATAAGCATGCAGGATTCCTTCAACGCAATCTGCGGCATTTCAGAAACAGAGCTTGTTAAAAACTTCAAGGAAGAGATAAAAGGGCTTGCAAAGAAAAATGAGCTTACAGAAAAAGAGTGCCTTGCAAAGCTTCAGCAGACATACGACGGCTACCACTTCTATCCGTTCGCTGAGGGAATGTACAATCCGTTCAGCTTGTTGAACGCGTTCGCTTCAGGCGACTTCCGCTACTACTGGTTCCAGACAGGCACTCCAACATTCCTTATAAAAGGAATTGAGAAAAACAACTTTGACATACGGCAGATGGTTGACGGAGTTACAGCCCCAGAGGACGCCTTCTCAGAGTACAGGTACGACACAGGCAGCGTTGAGCCTCTTTTGTACCAGTCGGGCTACCTTACAATAAAGGACTATGACAAGCGATTCAGAAGCTACACCTTGAAGTTTCCCAACGATGAAGTGAAGTACGGCTTTCTGTACAACCTTCTTCCTGTTGCGACAAATGTTGAATCAGGGAAGACAGGAACATATGTGGAAAATTTTGTGAAGGATGTAGAGAAGGGCAATGTTGACTCCTTCATGCAGAGGCTCCAGTCAATCCTCTCAAGCGTCCCTTACAGCGTGTATGGAAATCCGAGGGAAGTCACTGAGCAGACATTCCAGACAGGAGTGTTCCTTGTGTTCCAGCTGATGGGGCAGTTCACTCAGGCGGAAGTGCATACTGCAAAAGGCAGGGCTGACTGTGTTGTTTGGACAAAGGACGCTATCTTTGTGTTCGAGTTCAAGCTTAACGGCACTGCGGAAGAGGCAGTTGCACAGATTGATGACAAGCAGTATGCGGTTCCGTACAAGTCTGACAGGCGCAAGGTTGTTAAGATTGGAGTTGGCTTTGAGAAGGGCAAGGCCTTGATTAAGGACTGGATAGTAAAATAAAAAAAAGTGCATCTTCTTGAAATAAGAAAATGCACCTTTTTTTTACAATATCAGAATAGAAAAAATTACAGCCGAACAGGAACTCCTTCCTTGTCCAGCGCTTTCTTAATTGACTCAACAGTGTACTCTCCGCTGTGGACCATGGACGCAATAAGAGCCGCGCTTGCTTTGCCTTCTGTAAGAACATCAACCAAATGCTTAGGAGTTCCGCCGCCGCCTGACGCAATAACAGGAACGCTTACATTTTCACTAATCATCCTGGTAAGGTTTATCTCGTAGCCGTCGCGGGTGCCGTCAGCATCAATTGAATTTAAAACTATTTCACCTGCTCCCAAAGAGACAGCCTTTTGTGCCCATTCCAAAGCGTCAAGCTCTGTCGCAACACGACCGCCGTTAATAAAAACACGGTAGCCGCTTTTCATCTTTTCATCACGGGCCGCATCCATTCCAAGAACAATGCACTGGTTTCCAAAAACACGCGCGCCTTCGGAAATTAGAGACGGATTTTTTACTGCCTGCGAATTAAGCGAAACCTTTTCTGCGCCTGCCAAAATTGTAGAGCGAATATCATCAAGCGAGCCAATGCCGCCGCCTACGCAAAATGGAATAAAAACTTGGGAGGCAACACGCGAAATCAAATCAAGGATTGGGCCTCTTCCTCTTGCGCTTGCCATAATGTCGTAGAATACAAGCTCGTCAACGCCCTGTCTGTAATATTCAGCCGCCATCTCAACAGGGTCGCCAATATCCTTGTTGTTCTGAAACTTAACGCCCTTGGTTGTCCTGCCGTCTTTTACATCCAAGCAAATTATTATTCTTTTTTTTAACATTGATTTTTCCTTTTACTTTTAGTGAAGTGATTTAGACATAGCCTAAATCTTTAGACATTGCCTAAATCAGCATTTACATAATTGCGTAAAATCTGAAGTCCGTACTTGCCCGACTTTTCCGGGTGGAACTGGAATGCCGTAACATTGTCCTTTTCTACAACAGCCGGAACCATTGCGCCGTAATCTGCATACGCTTTTATAATAGAAGGGTCGTCTGGCTGAATGACGTAAGAATGAACAAAATAAAAATCACTGTTGTCTGGAACTCCGCTTAAAAGCTTTGTGCCGCCGTTGCAGAATGTAATTGAATTCCAGCCCATGTGAGGAACTTTTAATTCGTTGTAAAGCAGACTTGACTCTTCATGCTCTTTTTCTGAAGGGTAGCGCTCCTTCCAAATATTTTCAAAGTGGCGGATCTTGCCTTTTAAAAGCCCAAGGCATTTTGTGTCGCCCTCTTCGCTAAAGTCAAAAATAATCTGAGAGCCTAGGCAAATGCCAGCCAAGGGTTTACCAGAAGAAGCCCAGTCAGTTAAAAATGAATCAAAGCCTGTAAGCTTCAACTGCTCCATTGCGTAAGACGCGTCCCCAACTCCGGGGAAGATAATCCTGTCGCAATTTTTTAATTCAAGCGGATTTTTAGAAAGCAAGTAAGGCGCCTTCAACGCCTCAAGAGCATGTTCAACACTTTTAATGTTGCCTGCATTGTAATCAACAATTCCTGTCATGCGCCGAATTCTAGCGGTAAAGGTTATTACAGTCAACAGTTATGCTAAATTATTTTTATAATCATGCCGATATTTACAGTATGCAATTGGCAGAAGCTTTAGACGTAGCAAAACAAGTTCTCTTAGACAAGCGTGTGATTATAGTCACCGTGCTTTGCCTTGTTTATCTTGAGATTGTTCATTACGTTGTTCATTATAAGAAAAAGCCCCCGAAGGTTCGTAAGTCCCGCATAACTGTTGCGGCCGCCCCAAAGCCTGCTGAAAATTCCGAGGGCGAGTCTTCAGATGAAGATGACTCTTCTGAAGCAAGCACAGCCGCTGCTTCAAGTGCAAAAACAAGTTCTGCAAAAAGCGCTCCGGCATCTTCTTCAAAAAAATAATCTTCTTAATAACAGTCAAGGCTCTTTCTTGAAAAAGGAAGAGCTTTTTATAAAATGCGCCGCTGTAAAATTCAGAAACCTTTTTGCCCATAAAAAAAGCGCAGTCAATTTTATTGTACCACGGCCAAATGCAAGTTCTAATAAGTTTTTGCTTTTCAAGCTGTGAAAGAATCTCCGCAATGTCGGAATGTTCCCAAATATTCACGCCGAACTTCTTCAAATCAATTTTATTAAACTCATGCTCAAGTTTTAAATAAAGCTCGTCCTCTGTATAAAGTTTTCTATTCTGATGTATGTACTTTAAAACCCGGCCCGCGTCTTCTGCAAATGGAGCGGGTCCCCCTCTTTCGCAAACATCGCAGCCGTCGCAAGGAGCCTGTTCACCGCCCAACGCGTCAAGCAGAATCTGACGGCGGCATGTTGCGCTTTCCGCAAATGTCTTTAGAACACGTCCGCGTGTGCCTAGCGCAAACTCCTCTCCCTTCAAGCTGTCGTTGTAGCTCCACAAAAGAATTCCCTTAGCTATTGAGCCGTCACGTCCGCCTCTTCCTGCCTCCTGGATGTAAGCTTCGGCAGTAGATGGGCAGTCCAAGTGGATTACGCAGTGAATGTCCTTCTTGTCTACTCCCATTCCAAAAGCGCAAGTGCAGCAAAGAATTGCGTCAGTCTTTGGGTAGAACCATTTTTCTGTTTTAGTCTTTTCCTCTTTTTCCAAACCAGCGTGGTAGAACTTAACCTTGTCGCTTCCGTAGTACGCGGTAAGCTCACGCGCCATGTCCTCAGCGTGCTTTCTTGTTCCACAAAAAATTATAAGCGGCTTTTGCTCAGTAAGTGCAAGCTTGAACGCAGTCCGTTTTTTAGCGTAAGTGTTTATTACAGTGTAGTGAATGTTCGGCCTGTCGCTGTCGCTTCTAACAATGTGCGCGCTTCCGTCAAAAAGCACTTCAGAAACTCTAGCAAGCACTTCTGGAGAAGCCGTCGCGGTGAACGCCGTAACAACTTTTACACCAAGCTGCTTGATTATTTTTCCAAGCGTAAGGTACGCCGGCCTGAACGAATCGCCCCATTCGCTAACACAATGCGCCTCGTCAATTGCAATGTGAGAAATGCCGCACTTGGAAAGACGCATGACAAGCTGCTCGTTTTGAAGCACCTCTGGATTTGCTAAAATTATCCTTGCGCCGTTTTTTATCTTTATAAAATTTTCCTCACGCTCTTCTGCAGTCTGCTGCCCACGGAACACAACGCTCACCATTCCTCCTGAGTCCATTCGCCTTTTTTGGTCAGACATAAGAGCAAGCAGCGGGTAAAGCACAAGGGTAGGGCCTTTTAATAAAAGCGCCGGCACTAAAAAACAAAGCGACTTTCCAGCCCCAGTTGGCAAAAGCACAATCTGCCGGCCGTTGCAAAAAATGTCAGACTGCTGTTCCAAAGCGCCGCTTGTGTTTTCAGAAACATCTTTTTCACTTTCACAGCCGTTTTCTTCGCAACAAGCGCTGTCCATAATGTTCGCAATAACAATTCGCTGCCACGGGTAAAGGTACGTAATGCCAAACGCTTTTTGCGCCGCAAGAGTCGCCTGGTCGTCGCACTGAATGTCATCAGCTTCAGCGTCAGCTTTCTGCAGCGGGTAGTCAACGCCTTCTTCAAACAATTTGTCCGCGTCACATTTATTTACATTTGCATTTTGCATAAAGCCTCCATTTAAGTAAGTTTGTCTTTGTTTTCCTAGCGAAGTCAAGAAATCCCTACTATATATATACGTTCTGAATTTCAAAAATGACAAAAATTCGCAGAAAATTTAAAATATTTTTTTGGACGTTGCATATTTTACAAGCTGCCGGGCAAGCCGGACTTTTTTTTTCATAGGGCTTTCCATAGCTCCGGCTTTCGCCTGCGGTGCTTCGCACTTGCTTACGCAACCACTGCAATCCCGCGTATGTAAATTTATATTGTTTTTGTTTGTTTTACAGGTGCTGGTAGGTAAAAATATTTGTTATAATTTATTGTTAAGTTTTTTATCAAAAGAAAATACATCAACGCTTAAGACTTTGTTGTATGAAATTAACAGGCAGTCAACAAAATCTAATGAAGATTCTGTAAACAATTTGAATGTTTTTTTCATAACATCTATGTGTTCGATATCAACTAATTCTAACAATTCTAGTATTTTTTCAGAAATTTCTTTTTTGCTAAGATTGTATACGCCTTTTAATACATATACTACTTCTGCAATAACGGCTTCTATTGTAAAAGCTCCGTCGTATATAATATCAGAGGCTATTTTTGTTTGTTCTGGAATGTCATTTAATAAAAACCTGATAATGACATTTGCATCAATTAGTTTAGCCATTCAAATGCTTCTCCGCCGCCTCTTTTTGCCACGCATCTTTCTCCTGTTTGCGCAAGTTCTCGTCAGCGTAATTAGAAAGGGAGCCACGGAGCGCGTCTATTTTTTTTACTTTCTCAAGCAAAGAGTCAACATAATCATTAACGAGCGAAATATAATTTTCAGGCAGCTGCCTTATTTTTTCTTCAACAATTGTTACAGACATTTAAGTTGCCTCCTTATTATTGTGTATTTAAAGAATAACATTAAATGAATGAAAAAGCAATTTGAGTTTTTATTATTAGAAGCGCCTTTAGTTCTTGCGCTAAAAGCCTACTGCGGCATGGAGTGGTGCGTAGCAGTGCAATAAGCAGCAATGCGGCGCATTGCTGCTTATTGCACCGAACGGTGAGCGAGCCACGGAACGCCGGCTGGAAGAACACGGCTTGTCCCTAAAAAAAAGCATCTCAGAAAACTCACTTTCAGTGATTTCTCTGAGATGCCTGCGAGTTCTAAATTGCTTCAATAGCGCGACTTAGAACATCGCATTTTCAAAGTTGCCTCTAAAAGCTGAAGTTTTTAGAGGCTCCCATTATTATTCCATGTAGTATGTTTTTATTGGCGGAAATCCGTTGAAGCCGACGCTTGCATAAGTTGAGGTGTAGGCTCCGGTGCTTAGCCAGTAGAGCTTGTCGCCTTCTGTTAATGTGAGCGGCAGTTTGTACTTTTCATTTTCGTACATTATGTCCATGCTGTCGCAAGTGGGCCCGGCTAAGATTACTTCGCCTTCACGCGTTCCTTCTTCGTCTTTTGTTGTTATGACTGGATATTTTATTGACTCGTTTATTGTTTCTATGAGTCCGTTGAAAAGTCCTGTGTCCTGGTAGACCCATCTAGAAAGCGCTGTGTTGTTTTTGCGGCTTATTAGCACAACTTCGCTTGCAAGTATTCCGCTGTCACCAACTAATGAACGGCCCGGCTCTAGGACTATCATTGGAACGTCGTCTGCGAAGTCGTCATGCAGGTACCTTGTTATTTCACCTGCGTAGTCTGCTAGCTCGTTTGTTGGAGTTATGTAGTGCGCAGGAAATCCTCCGCCCATGTTTATCATTGAAAGCTTTATGCCTTCTTCTTCTTCAAGAGAGGTGAACAGGTATTTTGTTTTTGCGATTGCGTCGTTCCACTGTCCAATGTCGCGCTGCTGGCTTCCTACGTGGAAGCTTATTCCGTATGGAGTTAGGCCCATTTGTTTTGCCATTACAATTAGGTTGTAAGCCATGTCTGAGTGGCAGCCGAATTTTCTTGAGAGGGGCCAGTCAGCTGTTACTGAATTTTCAACTAGTATGCGGACGTACACTCTGCTGCCTGGTGCGTACTGGGCAAGGTTTTTTAAGTCGTCCTTGCTGTCTGTGGCGAACATTCTAACGCCTTTTTTGTAGAAGTATTCTATGTCTTTTGCTTTTTTGATTGTGTTGCCGTAAGAAAGGCGGTCTGGCGAAATGCCTAAGGAAAGCACATGGTCAAGTTCGTATCGGCTTGCTATGTCGAAGTTTGAACCAAGGGTGTCTAGAAGTTTTAATACTGGCGCTCCTGGGTTTGCTTTTACTGCATAATAGATATGCGCGTAGGGGAATGAATCTCTTAGTTTGATGAAATTCATTTTGATTGTTTGTAAATTGATTACAATGTTTGGTGTTTCCAATGCTTGAGAGAATTCCAAGTAACGGTTCCATTCAGCATCAGAAACATATTCCTTCCTGTTGAACAATTTTTCTACCTCATCCTTTGAAAATTAAGAATTACGGATTGAAGTAAAATTCTTTGAATTTGCTCCGAACGTCTCGCCCTTAAAAAATCCGTCTTTTGCGGAATATACCACATTCGTTTTTCATGGTCAAGAAATTTAATTGTCAATTGCGAATTATAAATTGTAAAAAGAAAATCTTATTTCAGATAAAGAGTGTACATGGGGCGGAGCGGAAAACCGGCAGGTGTCAACGTCGCCTCGTTCTGCCCGCCGTTACCGCCAGAATTATTGACCCTCCTGACGATTTTCCACTTCGCCGGATCAAGCATTTTTTTATGAATTTTTTTTAAATTAACCATTAACCATTCACAATTGACAATTAAATAAAAGGTTGATTATTTTACTCCAATCGGTAATAATCAGCACATGGAAACACGTACAATTTTTGAAAATATTAGTCCAATAGACCACCGCTATTCATTGTCGGAAGCCGAAGTTTTTAACGGCCTTTCAACCTACATTTCTGAAGAGGCAAACATCAGAAGCTG
>Ga0172378_10003636_pt1 | contig 14472 bp, 16 predicted proteins | sample GrowelOW332metaG_FD_119755 | JGI IMG/M metagenome (GOLD analysis project Ga0172378, IMG submission 119755) | Groundwater microbial communities from an aquifer near a municipal landfill in Southern Ontario, Canada - Pumphouse #3_1 metaG | ecosystem: Environmental > Aquatic > Deep subsurface >... | reverse complement strand
TTCCGATGTCAGAGTCGGTCTTCTCGTAGGCTCAAGGCCGCGCGGGTAAAACGTTTGACTGTAATTGGCTCGCCTAATACCATCCACGTGCCAAAATCAGCTCTGGTAAATGTCTCAAAACATCAAACAAACGGGCTTGTAAATTTGTTGGCCAGCTAATCGACAATCCCCATTCAAGGACCAGATGAAAACCTATTTGACTTATTTAAGCGCGATATTTCTTTTGCTAAGCGGTTGCGCGGGTTCCCCGCCGCTAAAACCGGATACCTTACAACGCGGCGATTACAGTTACCTCAAGGCCCATCTTTCCTGGCTGATTGAACAGGAAATGTCGGAACAGGATGTGGAAGGTTTAAGCATCGCCGTGGTGGACGATCAGCAGGTCGTCTGGTCGCAAGGTTTCGGCTATGCCGACCAAGCCAAGCAGATTGCCGCGACACCCGAAACGGTTTATCGAACCGGCTCCATCTCCAAGTTATTCACCGATACGCTGGTGATGCAACTGGCCGAACAAGGCAAGCTGGATATCGATCAGCCGCTACAAACCTATCTGCCAAATTTCGCTATCAAAAGCCGCTTCCCGGACGCCGGACCTATTACGGCGCGCAATATCATGACGCATCATTCCGGCTTGCCGGGCGATAGGGGGAATGGCATGTGGACTAAAACTCCAGCGCCGTTCAGTCAGCTTGTCGGCACGCTGAAAGACGAATACGTCGCCTATCCGCCCAATCGCATCTGGGCCTATTCGAATCTGGGCATCACCTTATTAGGGACGATGTTGGAACGGCTTACCGGCCAGGATTTCAGCAGTTATGCCGACCGGCAGCTGTTAAAGCCGCTCGGTATGGCGAATGCGGCATTTTCGCTCGGCATCGAGGGAAAACTGGCCTCGAAAGCCTATAAGAATGATCAGGAAAAGACCGAAGTGGCACTGCGCGATACGCCGGCCGGAGGCTTGAACGCGAATGTCTTGGATTTGAGCCGTTTTATCGCCATGGTCTTGGCGGACGGCAAAGCCAATGGCCAACCAATATTAAAATCGGAAACCCTGCAGGAAATGCTGCGCCAGCAAAATAAGGACGTGGCGATGGATGTCGGCACCAAAACCGGTTTGGGTTGGTTTTTGACCAACAAGCCCGGTATCGGCGATGTGGCCGCACACGGCGGAGCCACGCTTTTTCACCGTAGCCTGCTGACGGTGGTGCCGGAACACAAGCTCGGTGTGGTCGTTCTGGCGAATTCCCCGCCCACCGGCGACTTGATCGACAAAGTCACCGATAAGGCGCTAAAACTGGCGATTGCGATAAAAACCGGCCAGCCTCTGCCGGATGACGCCGAAACACCCGTGATCGAAACCCGCGGCTTAACCGCGCAACAACAGCAACAGGCAGCCGGACAATACGCAACCGCGCTCGGCTACATCAAGTTAACCGCGGATGGCGATACCCTAACCACCGAGCTGAACGGTAAAAGTATGGATTTGGTCGGCAGGGACGACGGCAAATTCGGTATTCGTTACAAGCTGCTGGGTCTGATACCACTACAACCCAAGCAACTGGCCGAAGTCGGCGTGTCGGTGCGCCATGTCGACGGCCATGATCTGGCTCTGGCCCATTGGCAAGGCCAAACCTTTTTGTTGGGCGAGAAAATCCAGCCCGTAGCGATTCCTGCCTCCATGCGAAGTCGCCTGGGCGAATACGAGATTGTGAATCTTGCCGAAGGCGAGGCGATGGTTCCTGAAAAATGCGCGCTACGCGAACGGGACGGTTTTTTGATGCTGGAGTATTCCATTCCCGCTTTCGACATGAATAATCTGACTTTCCCCATCGCACCGGTATCGGAAAACGCAGCCATCATTCTCGGACTGGGGCGCGGCATGCAGGAAACCGTTCGGCTGGAGACGATCAATGGACAAGATTTTGTGGCCTATTCCGGGTATTTATTGCGGAAGAAATGAGCAAAACTTTTAGGATTAGTGGTCTCAAGTTAAAACGGGTTTTATGAGTTCTCCTAATCTTGCAATCATCCATCAATAGGGTATTCCGATGAGCGAATTTATCGCCTATTTGCCCGAAGTGTTCGAACTGTTCGGCACCGTCATTATCCGCAAGATGTTCGGGGGCTTTGGCGTATACCACGATGGCTTGATGTTCGCGCTGGTGGCCAACGACACGTTGTATCTCAAGGCGGATGCCGAAAATGCCAAGTTTTTCGAGGAACAGGGGCTTGCGCCATTCGAATATCAGCGGGAAGGCAAAATGGCGAAAATGTCCTATTACCAAGCGCCGGCCGAATTTATGGAAGACCGCGAGCAGGCCGATCTCTGGGCACGGCGCTCGTACGATGCTGCGCGGCGGGCTCAACGTAACCAGCGTAAAGCCAAGGTGCTGTCGGCCCAAAAGGTGAATTGAAGAAAGGTAAATGCTGATTCCAATAGGCTGGTCGACCGGCACTCGGCAAACGAATGAAGACTTATATTGCATTGTTTAGAGGTGTCAACGTCGGCGGGAAGCATTTCCTGTCGATGCCGGCATTGGTTGCCATTTTGGAAAATCTAGGCATCGGCGACGTCAAAACCTATATCCAAAGCGGCAATGCGGTGTTTCGCAGCCACGCGGAAAACGTTGGATTACTTTCCTCGCTGATCGTGGCGGAAATAAACAAACGCCACGGTTTCGAGCCACTACTCCGGGTGCTGGAATTGGCGGAACTGGAACAGGCCGTGCGAGCCAATCCCTTTCCCGACGCGGAAACCCAGCCCAATACCTTGCATCTGAATTTTTTGCTGTCCGCGCCGGCCAAAACCGACCTGGCAGCGCTGGCCGCCATCCAGAAAGACAACGAACGGTTTAGTCTGATCGATCAGGTTTTCTACCTGCATGCGCCGGAAGGTATCGGCCGCTCGAAACTGGCGGCCCAGGCTGAAAAGCGTCTCGGTTTGGCGATGACGGGCCGAAATTGGCGAACGGTTTGCAAGCTAAAAACCTGATGCTTGGTGGCGCTGCCGATCAATAAATCCCGCGCGAGTAGATTCGCCGCGGCGAATCCAGCCATTTGCATGCCAACTTGGTTCGGCTGATTCGGCCTTGGGTCGCGCCGACTAGCCATGCCCTCAACGTACGCGATGTCCTAAATTGCGGTTTTTATGTCATTTTGGCATTAAGGTGGATTTGTCATTATGTGTATGGGCGGCGCTGCTCAAAAATCCCTAAAATTTTTGGAGAACAAAAAATGTTGCAAGAGACCCATTCGCACCCACTTCCTTCCTATCAACGGTTCGCGCAAGCTGTATCTCCTCCCGGTACTCGGCCATTTCGGGTCGGTATCGTGATCGGGCCGGGATTCCTGCCGATGGACATGGTCGGGATACAGGCGGTTTTCGGCTTCTGCCCTGGTGCCGAAATCCATTTGCTGTGGAAATCGCTCGAACTGGTGGAAGGGTTCCCTGCTTGGTGGACCAGACCGACCACTACGTTTTCAGACTGTCCGGAAAATCTGGATGTGCTGGCCGTGCCGATGCTGGCGCCGGAAACCACGAACGATCCAGAGGTCATCGCCTTCGTGGCCAAGCAAGGCCGCCAGGCTAAATACCTGATTGGCGTTTGCAATGGCGTGGTTTTGCTGGGGGCCGCCGGTCTTTTGCAAGGCAAGCGAGTGACGACTAGCGTCAATTCACTACCGTTGCTGAAAAAGCTGGGTGCGGCGGAAGTCGTGACCACCGGTAGCAGCGTCGTGGTGGATGGCAATCTTTATACCGCAAGACCCAGCATCGGTAGTTTCGAAGCCGCGTTGATGGTGGCGAATGTTGCTTTGGGACGCGAATTTGCTGAATTGGCTAACCTAGTCGTCGAATACGACCCTCATCCGCCACTTGGACCTGGAACGGTTGAAAATACCGGCAAGGCGATTGTCGAGAAATATTCGAGTTTAATCGCGGATATGATTCAGGATTATAGCCGAGGCGCAATCGCGGCTTATACAGGACAGGCTCAAGGCTGACATTAGTCGAAATGGACAGTGCCGTTCTCATCATTATCCAGGCGGCACTGTTCACTATTTCAGCGTGAACTCTGCTATAGAAGCAGGTAAGTTTGTAGCGGCTTAACATAAATGAAGCGGAAAATTATTTTCTTTGTCTACCCGGAATTCGAACTGCTCGATTTAAGCGGTCCGTGCTCGGCATTTAACTTGGTCAACGAACTTTACGGCGGCCATTACGAATTCAGCGTGGTGTCGGCGACGGGCGGCGCGATTTTAGACCGGGCCGGATTAAGTATAGCGACGGAAAGATTTGCCGAAGTTGGCGACAATCAGACCATCGTGGCTGTTGGCGGCCCGACGGCGCATGTCTACGGTTTGAACGTCTTAACCAAGAACTTCTTTACGGAAAGCGCCCGCCGGGGCAATCGCGTCGTCAGCGTTTGCACCGGTGCGTTTCTTCTTGCCGCCGCAGGATTGCTGGATGGCCACAGAGCGACCACTCACTGGCGTTATGCGGGATTATTGCAATCGCACTATCCAAAAGTTCTGGTCGATATAGACCGGATTTACATCAAAGAGGGCAATATTTGGACGGCAGCCGGATTGACCGCCGGAATAGATCTGGCATTGATGCTGATCGAGGACGATTTCGGTTCCTCGGTCGCTAAAAGCGTTGCCAAGGATATGGTGGTCTACCACCGCCGCTTGGGCGGTCAATCGCAATTTTCGGCCATCCTGGATATTACGCCAACGTCCGGGCGGGTTAGAGACGTACTTTGTTATGCCCGCGACCATTTGCGCGAATCGTTATCCGTCGAGCGCCTTGCCGAAGTCGCTTGCATCAGTCCGCGCCAATTTAGCCGGACTTTTTTTAATGCCACCGGCATGACGCCAGCGAAAGCCATCGAGCGACTTAGGCTGGACCTCGCGCGGCCACGAATCGAAGAAACGCTGGAGCCGCTCGAACAAATCGCCAGGGATGTGGGTTTGGGTTCCGCGGAAAAAATGTGTCGCAGTTGCCTGAATGTGTTCGGACGGACTTCGCAAGAAATGCGGCGCGCCGCCCGTAAACCGCGCGGCGGGTAGTTTACCCGCATCTGTTATTGATGGCGGCATTTCAATTCCTCACCAAATGCATCTTCCACGTCGCCCGCGCTATTAGCACAATAGCCCCAAGAAAACCGATCGTGGTCAATGAAAAACTCAGCATAGCCTGGAGCGGAAAGTGCGGTTCGACAGGGATTGTTGCAGCTGTCTTGGGCATCAGGCCTCTTAGCAAAAACGCCAACGGATTGAAAAATGCGCCAAAGCAACAGGCTGCGATCAACCAATACGGCGGATCGATGGCGTATTGGCGAAAGCCCAGGAAAAAGATCAACAGAAACTGCGCCATCATCAGGTAATCGACATGAGCGCGGATGACGTCGTCGCGTTCCACCAATTGGCCGGCCAACGCGCCGTCCGGGAAAAACAGAGTGACGCCTAGCACCCAAGCGATGGCTAATGCTATGAGCAGGCACAGTCCGGCAACACTCAACAAAATCAGATTGGCGGTGGAGACAGGGTTTTGTTTGGTCATGGTTTTCCTCGTCGGATGGTTAAGGGATAAGCGCTGGCGGAGCGAAGATTGTCCGCGCTACCGGCTTTGGGCTAGACTGCGCGTAAACACGGGCGCTGACAGCGACGAGGAGTCTAAACAATGATGGAAACACCGCGCTTGTACAAACGTGCTGCGCTCAGCGACAACCCGTTCGACGCGCTATGGGATATTCGCGACGACCGTACGTATTTCACCGGTCCTTTGTACTACAACGCCAGCCACCAGCACGGCGCGCCGGTATTTCTGGCTAGCCTCTACGGCAAGTTTCGCTTGCGTCTCCACGGCGGCGATTGGCTGTGGTGCCGCACTGCGGTTATTCCGGCCGGAGTGTTGCATGAACTGGATGTCGGCGGCGAGCCAATCACGGTGCTATATATCGAGCCTACCGTCGCCGGCGCCGATGCCTTCAAGCCGCTGATCAACAATAGCCGGGCGCTCGACGGCGCCTTGGTCGGCAACGGCGGCGAAATTCGTTTCATGCGCGACTTGTACGAAGACCGCTACAAGCCGGACTGGACGACGGAACCGCTGCTGGATTTATTGGGATACGCCAAGCGGCGCGTCCACTCCGCCGTCATCGATCCGCGCCTGACGCGTGTCGTCGATTATTTATCCGAATACGGTGACGACCTAACACCGGTGGCGACCTGGGCCATGCAAGCCGGTTTGTCGCCGTCGCGTTTTCAGCACTTGTTTACCGAACAAATCGGCGTGCCGTTCCGGCGTTATCGCAGCTGGAACCGGATGCGTCAGGCGATTCGTAAAATCATACGCGGCCAAAACTTTACGACGGCGGCACACGCCTCCGGCTTTACCGACTCCGCGCATTTCAGCCACGAATTCCGCAAAACCTTCGGCGCGCCGGCTACGATAGGCCTGCACCGATTGGCGAGGTTGCAGCTTTAAGTCTTGCAAAGCCTGTTGCGACAAAGAGAAGTAGCCCATAAGCAGAAACGAGTATTGCGTACAGGGACGCGGGAACGTTCGAAATACGTGGCGGGTTACAAACCTTCGTTCCGGTTAGTAAGTCAATCCGCCAATGGCAATTTAACTTGACGCTCAGACCTGTTTTTCATTAAATGGCCGCGCTTGTACTCAGGGCGGGGCGGAATTCCCCACCGGCGGTATCTCGGGGTTGACTCGGGGAGCCCGCGAGCGCCGCAATCGCAGTTGTTGAGAATGCGGGTCAGCAGATCCGGTGAGATGCCGGAGCCGACGGTCATAGTCCGGATGAAAGAGAACAGCGCCAAGTATTCCACACGTTTTGTCGTGTCTGGAAGGCTTGTTTCTGCTCGTAAATATTATCTTTCAGCCCTGATTCTGGTGCTTCCATAACTTATTAGGAGTTTTACCATGAATCAGACTTTATTGACCCCGTTCGGCGATGCAAACGAACGCGTGGAATACGCGTTAGCCGCTTTGCGTCGAGGGCAGGGAGTGTTAGTCACCGATGACGAGGCGCGCGAGAACGAGGGCGACCTCATATTTGCCGCCGAAACCCTCAGTGTGCCGCAAATGGCCATGCTGATCCGACATTGCAGCGGCATCGTTTGCCTTTGCTTGCCGGAAGAAAAAACCCAATCTTTAGGGTTACCGATGATGGCGGAGCATAATTCCAGCCGCTACAGTACGGCTTTTACCGTCTCAATCGAAGCGGCACACGGTGTCACCACTGGCGTCTCAGCGGCTGATCGGGTTCGGACTGTGCAAGCGGCGATTGCGGCCGATGCCAAAGCGGATGATTTACGCCGGCCCGGCCATGTATTTCCATTAAAGGCCCGGCCGGGCGGCGTATTGGAGCGCGCCGGTCATACCGAAGTGACGGTGGATTTAATGCGGTTGGCTGGGCTTAAGCCTTACGGCGTGTTATGCGAACTGACCAACCCCGACGGCTCGATGGCGCGCCTGGCGGAAATCGTCGACTTTGGCCGTTGCCATCAGATGCCGGTATTGACCGTCGCTGATGTGATTGCCTACCGTTTGGCACGCGAATCGCCGGCGTTATCTTTGGTATCGGAACGTTTGACAGTTATCGCTTGACGCTATTCAGCAACTCTAACCGTCGCGCTGGGGTTGCTGTTTTTAATCGGATAGTCGTGGTTATCTAATTTAACCGCAAGAATCTGAGATTTGAGTATCCAAATTAAGCGTCTATTGTTTGCCGATTTGATCTGGTGAACGCGCGACGTCATTGCGGCCTTACGCGTGGTTTCGCTGAAAAGTGCGGTGGTCCGCAACCCATTTTGTAGCAAAGCTTCGATAACTTTTAACCAATTTTCCACCTATTAGGATGTCACTTGGCGCTAACCTTAATCATCGGCAACAAAAATTATTCGCCCTGGCCCTTACGCCCTTGGCTAGCAGAGGCGCAAGTAGAAACTGAAATCAGTCAGGCGTTCGAAGAATGAATGCGAAGATTTGGGCAGCGTTGTTGGCCGTTTATCTGGTGTGGGGATCGACTTATTTGATGATCCGCTTTGTGGTCGAGACCTTGCCGCCATTTTTGTCGGCCGGATTGCGTTTTGTCGTTTCCGGCGTCATTTTGCTGGCCTGGCGGCGTCTGGCCGGTGATGCCGCACCGACTTTGCGGCAATGGCGTTCGGCCGCCATTGTCGGCACTTTGTTATTGCTCGGCGGCAACGGCTTGGTCTGTTGGGCCGAACAAACCGTCCCGTCCGGCGTCGCCGCGCTGATCATCGGTGCCGTGCCTATGTTTCTGGTGATTGCCGACGCGCTCAGACCTAACGGCGTCAGACCGACGCTACGCGTACTGGTCGGTCTGGTCATAGGCTTCATGGGGATTTACCTGCTGGTCGGTCCATCGGCGATTTCGGACGGCATGCCGTTAAACATGCCCGGTGTGGCGGCGCTACTGCTCGCCAGTTTGCTTTGGGCCGTAGGTTCAATCTATAGCAAGACCGCGGATTTGCCGAAGACGGCGTTGATGACGACGGGCGCGGAAATGCTGGCCGGCGGATTCGCGTTGCTGGTGGTCAGTGTCCTAAGCGAAAAATGGAGTGTCTTCAGCCTTGCCCAGGTATCGGTCGACTCATGGCTGGCCTTGGCGTATCTGATTGGGTTCGGTTCGATGATCGGTTTCGCATCCTACGCCTGGTTGTTGCAAAATGCGCCGATCCCGCTGGTGGCGACGTACGCCTATGTTAATCCGCTGGTGGCGGTGTTTTTAGGCAACTGGTTCGCGCAAGAACCGCTCACGCCGCGAATCCTGAGTGCATCGGCGATCATCATCGGGTCGATCGTATTCATGAACAGTTCTCACGGCTCCCGGGCCAAGCCGGCAGCGGAGCGAGGCGTGAGCAAATGATGCGCCTCCGACACGAGTGAATCCGCTTGAATCTCGGCGCTGGATGCAAAAGCCGAAATACCATGAGGTTGTTTGCTCATAATCGAACTGTCGATGTGGCAGTTTTTAGCTTCATGAAGAGTCGAATTAAATTTGATCGCTTGGTTATTACAAAAAGCCGAGCATCGCCGCTTTAACGGCCGCCGAGGTTTTGTTGGCCGCATTCAATTTCGTTGCGGCATTGCTGATATGAAAATTAACGGTCCGCTCGGTTATTTTCATGATGCTGGCTATTTCGCCAGAAGTCTTGCCATCGGCAGTCCAGCGTAATACCGCAATCTCGCGGTTCGATAATTTCGTATCCGCTTCCGGCAGCAATTTTGGCAACAAGCGGCGCGACAAGGCAATATGAGCATTTTGGGTCAACCAAGCCATTTTGAAAGCCTTGGCTGCAAGCTCGGTTTCGCTAAGCGGCTCATCGGATCGAGCTAAAGTCAGCATGCCGGTTGCGCCATGGACATCCCGCATAGATTGCGCCCAACCATAACGCAACCCGAACGAACGCGCTTCCTCCCAAAACTCCGCCGTCGAAGCGAACAAACCGTCCGTCCAGAGGATAGGTTGAGTCGAGCACAGGGCGTGTTTGACGGTGGGATCGACCGCACAATAGTTTTTAGCTTGATACTGCGCTTGCCAAGCCGTTGGATAATTACTCTTTTTCACGATCTTCGGATTGTTCAGCGGCAGCGCCAACCTAAGTCCATAGGCACAGTAATCAAAACCCAATTCCGCACCCAACGAAACAATGGTTTGAAAAAGCTGATGCTCGCTATCGCTCGTCTGCAACGCTTGAAGTTGAATTTCTTGCCAGGCTTTCATGGGTTTACCGTCGTTAGAACTGTTCGAAAGCTTAACCTAAAGAGCGAAATCGCCGAAACTCAATATGTCCAGAGTTTTTACCCACAAAGCAGAATGGCGATATAAGCTGTCAATATTGACAGTTGTTGGAGCTTTGAAAATAGCGTCTAATTTAAGGAGCTTCAGATTTACCCTGTATTTCAGCAGCGTTTTTTTGATTGTTCAGCAGTAACCGATGAAAACTGAACAGTCACCATTTTATCCTTGATATTCAATACTTAGCTTTGCAATGAAAATACTGGCTTTATCCGGCAGCTTGCGGGCGGCGTCCATCAATTCCGCCGTGCTGCGCACAGTAAGGGATTTGGCCCCGGCCTCTATCGAAGTCTGTTTGTTTTCGGGGCTTGGCGACTTGCCTTTATACAATCCGGATTTGGAAGGCTCACCTCCGGCTGTCGTGATCCAATTACGCAACGAAGTGGCCTCAGCGGATGCCTTGCTGATCGCCAGCCCGGAATATGCTCACGGCGTCACCGGCACCATCAAAAACGCACTGGATTGGTTGGTGGCATTCGAGGGCTTTGCTTATAAGCCGGTGGCGGTGTTGAACGCAACGCCGCGCGCCCGTCATGCCGACGATGCGCTGCGGGAAACTTTGATCACCATGTCGGCTACACTGATCGAAGCCGCGTCGATCACCTTGCCGTTACCTAGCGCGAATATCGGCGACACGGACCTGCTGGCTGCGCCGGAAATAGCTTCTTTGCTTACCGGCGTTTTAGCGGAAATCGAACGCGCGGTGAATTCATCGCTGGTGATGAATTCCTACCTGGACAGCAGCCTTTATATCGATAGCCAGCATCCCACGATCATCGCGCAAGCCGCAAAGTTAGCGGACGGTTGTGGCGATGAGGAAGAGGTCGCCAAGCGCTGTTTCGAATTCGTTCGCGATGAGATCAAGCATAGTTGGGACTACCGGCTGAATCCTGTGACCTGCAAAGCTTCCGAGGTGTTAATCCACGGCACCGGCTACTGTTACGCCAAAAGCCATTTGCTGGCGGCGCTGTTGCGCGCCAACGGTATTCCGGCTGGGCTTTGTTACCAGCGGCTGACCATGGACGGCGAACAGCCGCCTTATTGCCTGCATGGTTTGAATGCGGTTTACCTGCAGCAATACGGCTGGTACCGGATCGATGCACGCGGCAATAAGCCCGGTGTGGAAGCGGATTTTTGCCCACCGCGGGAAAAATTAGCGTTCCCGATTAGGAATCCTTTGGAACAAGATTTACCCGGTATCCGGACTGAGCCCTTGCCGGCCGTCGTCAAAGCCTTAACCGAAAACCAAACCGTCGAGCAGGTGTATGACCACTTGTCCGACATCGAATAAACCCAGGATGGTCAACATTATGAAAAGCATTTGCGTGTACTGCGGTTCAAATCACGGCCGGCAGGAAGCTTATTCCAACGCCGCCCGAAGCCTCGCCCAATCGCTGGTCGAACGAAACCTAAAGCTCGTTTATGGCGGGGCCAGTGTCGGCATCATGGGCTTGGTGGCAGACACAGTATTACAACTTGGCGGTCAAGCCGTCGGCGTGATTCCGGAGGCGCTGGTGCGAAAGGAAATCGCGCATCGGAACCTGACCGAACTTCACGTTACTCAATCGATGCATGAACGCAAAACCCTGATGGCCGATCTTGCCGACGGCTTTATCGCTTTGCCCGGCGGGATAGGGACGCTCGAAGAGATTTTTGAGATTTGGACCTGGGCACAACTGGGGTTTCATAACAAGCCTTGCGGTTTGTTAAACGCCGAAGGTTACTTCGACTCGCTCACTACGTTTTTGGATCATGCCGTAGCGGAACAGTTTGTCAAAAAGCCGCACCGCTCAATGTTGATGGTCGAGTGCGACCCCGATGTGCTGCTTGAACGATTCGCCGGTTACCAACCGCCCGTTGTTCAAAAATGGGTAGGGAAGGCAGAAACATAAGAGTCGGCGTAGGCAAATTATTTCGTCGAGATGCGCAAAAAATCTGTGTAGGCTCGTAAATTCAAACATGAGGTGAAGCGCCATTATGGCCAGAAACATTGAAATCAAAGCCCGGATCGAAAGCGTAGAAGCAATGTTGCCGTTGGCGGCCGTTATTGCTGATGAAGGTCCAATCGATATATTCCAGGACGATACTTTTTTCGCTTGCCCCAACGGTAGGCTGAAACTTCGTGCTTTCTCCGATCATGACGGCCAACTGATTTTCTATCAGCGTGCGGATAGCCTCGGCCCCAAGGAATCTTTTTATGTCATCTCGCCAACCGGATCACCCGACACGCTCCGTCAAACACTAACTCTCGCGTATGGAGAAGGTGGTCGGGTGCGAAAACACCGCACACTATTCATGGTGGGACGCACTCGGCTGCATTTGGACAGAGTGGATGGGCTGGGAGACTTTCTGGAATTGGAGGTCGTGCTGACAGAAGACGAGCTTGACGAAACCGGTGTGACAATTGCGCATGAATTGCTGGAAAGGCTGGGTATCTCATATGATCAGCTTATCGAGGAGGCTTATGTAGACCTGCTTGCCAGGCTGGCGGTTTGAAAAACCGGAAATCAACCTTCACCTAAACACTAATCAAAGATCATTTCCATGGACGTTTCGCAATTACCCTTCAATCGACTTATCGGATTAGAAACCGCCAAACCAGACAGTGGTTTTTTAGTTTGCTTACCCGATAAGCCGCAATACCAATCATCTCGGCACCGTCCATGGCAGTGCCTTATTATCGGTTGCCGAGGCAGGCTCCGGTGCATTCCTTTCGCAACACTTTGCCAACGAAACCGGAGTGGTTCCAGTGGTGCGAAAACTCGAAGCCAAGTTCCGTAAACCCGCATCGGGCCAAGTATCCGCCCGATGCAAAGTCTCTTCTGACGAACTTTTCCGCTGGTCGACTGAGCTCGCCTCTCGCGGACGGTTATCGGCGTCTATCCCGGTAGAGGTTATCGATGGAACCGGCGCTACGGTCCTGTCTGCAATCGTCGAGTGGTTTATCGTCCGCGACACGCCGAATATACGTTAACCCTTTGGAGAAATTAATGGTTACTTGCTATCTTCGCTACATCATTGACCCGTTCAAGCTCAAGGAATTTGAGCATTACGGAAAACTCTGGATTCCACTCGTTGAAAAGTTTGGCGGTAAACACCACGGATACTTCGTGCCGTCCGAGGGCGCAAACAATATTGCTTTAGCATTGTTTACCTTTCCAAGTCTGGCGTTGTATGAGGAGTACAGAACCCTGTCGCGTCAAGATCCAGAATGCTTGGCCGCATTCCAATACGCTGAGGACACTCGCTGTATTGTTAGTTATGAACGCAGCTTTTTTAGGCCTGTTTTCAATTAAAAAGAACTTGGCTAAGTTCAAACAAGACGCTGAAAAAGTACGCCCCTTAAGTTTTATGATCGCCGTCATCGGGAGAATCCATGGACAAGATCGATCTCAGAAAAGAACTGAAGCACTTGTATCAAGCAAGCGCGAAAGCGGTTGTGCAGGTTGACGTAACGACGTTGAAATACCTGATGGTGGACGGCGAAGGCGATCCCAATCCCAATACCTCGCAAGCGTATGCGCAGGCCGTCGATGCCTTGTTTTCCGTATCCTACACGGCCAAATTTATGGTCAAGAAAGGGCCGCAAGTACTCGATTATTCGGTAATGCCGCTCGAAGGATTATGGTGGGCGGATGATACGGCTGTCTTCGCAGACAACGACAAGGCAAAATGGAAGTGGACGATGATGATCTTGCAACCTGCTTTCGTAGCAGATGACATCATTGATGCAGCCCTTGCTGAAGTCCGAAGAAAAAAGAAGCTACCGGATATCGATAGGCTGCGCCTGGAAAATTTCTCAGAGGGCCTTTGCGCTCAGATTTTGCACATTGGCCCCTTCTGTGACGAAGGGCCAACCATTGAGTGGCTGCATGAATTCATCGATACAAGATCCAGCCGGATTGGCAAGCACCACGAAATTTACTTGAGCGATATACGGCGCGCAGACCCGAAGAAATGGAAAACCATCATTCGTCATCCCATGAAATAACGGCTAATTCCACCGTTCTGCTACAAGATGAGTCACGGAAATTACATTAATCAGGCACGGTAAACCGACGTTCGAGCTAAAAGGCAAAGCAAAAGCGCGAAACATTGGCGAAATTATCAGCCGTTATGATTTATCTGGTATAGATGTCTGAATTTTTGAATCATCACTTAGTCCGCTACTTCACCGATCATCCGCAAAAGCCTGCGTTCACCCGATCCAGACCTTACAAGAAAAACGACAATGCCCATGTCGCGCAAAAGTTGCCTGTGCCTGCAATTGCCGACGGCGCGGGAGACAAATAATATACAACTGTAGTACTAGTGCTTAATTTCATAAATAAGCGATATAAAAAATAAATATAAATGATTGATTTTAATTGTGTTTAAAATATCTCTTAATATTGCAATTAAGCACTAGTTTGATAGGATCAATTGGCTCTTCCGTATTTTGCGGGGTAGCGCCTTAGGAAAGGCGTAGAAGAATAGCTTTATAATGCTAGCGAAATAAAGCATATTCTTTCCTGATTACCCATAAGCCTCAGCTAATTTGAGCAAACGGCCCGGCATGGGTGGAGAATTAGCCGCAGCGATGAGAAACCGCGGCATTATGGTTTGCAGATCGAATCTGCGATTAAAACGA
>Ga0172378_10003635_pt1 | contig 14478 bp, 13 predicted proteins | sample GrowelOW332metaG_FD_119755 | JGI IMG/M metagenome (GOLD analysis project Ga0172378, IMG submission 119755) | Groundwater microbial communities from an aquifer near a municipal landfill in Southern Ontario, Canada - Pumphouse #3_1 metaG | ecosystem: Environmental > Aquatic > Deep subsurface >... | reverse complement strand
GCGACTGGCGATTCTTTCAGGATAGAACGGTTCAAGGTCTTCCATTTTTTCGCCGACACCAATGAACTTGATGGGTTTTCCGACTACAGAACGGAGAGACAAAGCGGCACCACCACGGGTATCACTGTCGAACTTCGAAAGGACAACACCAGAAATTCCAACTTTTTCTTCAAATTCCTGGGCAATTGAGACAGCGTTTTGACCTGTCATGGAATCTGCAACAAAAAGTGTTTCATCTGGATTGATGGCCTTGCTCAGCCTCTTGATTTCATCCATGAGGACTTCATCAAGGTGCATACGGCCACTTGTATCTACAATAAGAACATCCCGCTGTTCTTTTTTAGCGAGAGACAAAGCTGCTTTCGCTACCTTTACGGGATCTTTCTCGTTTTCAATGCTAAAGACGGGAACACCAACTGCTTCACCGAGAATCTTCAACTGAAGAATAGCAGCAGGACGAACAAGGTCAGCTGCAACAAGCAACGGCCTTCTTCCCTCTTTCTTCAATCGAGCTGCAAGCTTTGCAGAAGTAGTGGTCTTGCCTGATCCCTGGAGGCCCATCATCAACACAACAGAGGTGGTATCAGGCCCCTTGAGCAGGAGATGCTGATTTGCCTCGTCTTTAAGAAGTGCTACCATGCGGTCATAGACAATTTTCACAAACTGCTGACCAGGATCGACAGCTTTGAGGACTTTCTCCCCCAATGCTTCTTCCATGGTGCCGTTTATGAATCGTCTAACGACTCGTAAGTTTACATCAGCATCAAGCAAGGCTACCTTGATTTCTTCAACGGCATCCTGGATGTTCTTCTCTGTTATTTTGGACTTTCCGGCCAGCGTTCGCATGATGCCGGAGAACTTATCACTTATTGAATCAAACATTACCTTTCTCTATATACTTTCATTCAAGTTACATCTTATACCGCAAGGGGCGCTTTCCTGTCAAGGAGTATCCAGAATCGAACCTTCTGCATCAAAAGAAACCGCTTTAGCCTCGTCATTAAGGATGACGGACTCCCCTTCCATATTACCAATACGGTAACTGACCATTGTCGATACGCCTGCCTCCATTTGGGTCACTCCCAAGAGTGTCTGACTACCCATGACCGTATGCTTGTTATGGGTAATGATAATGAATTGGCTCTTTTCCGCAAACTCCTGCAACACTGAAAGGAAATATCCTATGTTCCTATCATCAAGGGCTGCATCGATTTCGTCAAGGATGCAGAAAGGGGAAGGCTTCACCAGATACGTTGCAAACAAAAGCGCAACAGCCGTCATGGAGCGTTCGCCGCCAGAAAGCAAAGAAAGATGGGTAAGTTTTTTCCCTGGAGGCTGGGCCAGAATATCGATACCACTTTGCAGGACATCCTCTGGATCGACAAGTTTCAATTCGGCTCTCCCCCCACCGAACAAACGGCGAAACATATCTTGGAAATTTATTGAGATCTGCTTGTATGTTGAAAGGAACAACTCCTCACTTCTCGTTTTGATTTCATTGACCACCGCGTCCAGATCACCCTTTGCCTTATTCAGGTCATCGAGTTGTTTTGTCAAGAAGTCATACTGTTCCTTGACCTCTGCAAACTCCTCTTCAGCCATCTGGTTGATGTATCCCAACCCTTCGATCTTCTTTTTAATTTCCTCTAAACGGGCCTTCAGCTGAGGGATATCAACTATCTCCTCATCAAGTCTATGCTCGTATTCCTTGAGACTCTTCCCATAGTTTTCAAAGAAGGTTGTATAGATACCGGTAAGATTCACAGAAAGTTGTTCTATTTGGAAACCAAGTTTTTCTGATTCGCTTCGCAAAGCCTGCAACCGTTCATAGGAAGAGTTTTTCATCTCTTGTTTGGAACGAATGACAGCTCCTTGATCTTCGATTTCAAGGATGATCGTTTTCAAATCTGCATTCAGAGAGGAAACCTTCTCTTTCATCTCTGCAACTTCTGCCTCTACTTCCCTGATGTCTTCCTGAGTTTCATATACTCGTTCCTGAGCAGTTTCACTGAGGTTTACTGCATCACGGTACTGGTATTGCTGTTCAGTCACGGACTTTTGCAGCTTCATCACCCATTCCTTGGCACTCTGTTTTTGGGTGACCAGTTGATTGAGCGCGACTTTCTGATCAGAAATGGATATCTGATACGCTTCCAATGAAGTTGATAGCTTATTGTTTTCTTCCCTAAGGTAGCTGATTCTTTCCCTATTGGAACTTAACGACCTTCTTCTTGATGCCATCTCTGCATCCACATGATGCTTTTCAGTGATGATTCCATCAGGAGAGATCAAATCATCGATGAAGGAAGCTTCATGGCTTCGATAGGTATGAAAGAGAGCCTTCAGATCTGACAAACTTGAAGAAACAAGGTGCTGAAACTTTTGTTCCTGCATGATCAATTCATCACTGGAAAGCCCCATGGTCTTAAGCTTTTCCAGAAAATTTGTATGCTCAGACAGTGAGGTCTCAAGCCTTTCCAGTTTCTGCAAGAAGGAGGAAAGGGCAAGCTCCTTTTCTTCAAGGTTATACCCGGATTCTTTCAGTTTGGCTTCCAACTCAACAACAATGACATCAGTCAGGCTTTTCAGTTTCTCAGAAAGTTCCTCCAACTGTTCATCCAAAGCTCTGTTTTCTTGTTCAGTCTGGTTGATTTCTTCATTCTGACTGAAGATGAGAGACCTGGTCTTCTCGATGCCTCTTTGATTCTTCTCTATCTCCAGGTTCAATTGGGTAATCGAGTCATCGATATCGGCCATATCAGCTATTTTTTCATCTATTTCAGCTGTATCCCGCTCCATATGTTCAAGGATTACTTGAGATCTTGACCCTGCCTCATCTTTCTGCTGTAAAAAATCCCTAAATCGCTGAGTGAGCAAATCCAGCTTATCACCCCTGCCCTTGATCGCTTCATCGAGTCGTTGCAGTTCTGTTTGCATTGCAATTCGTTGGGAACCCAGTTCGCGCATGGATGCTTGCATTTCCTCGATTTCCTGGTCACAAGAACTAAGAGAACCTTTCTGCGTTTCATACTCTTGAGCAACTGCGATTTTTTGATTCTCCTTGCTCTCCCTCAGCATGATATAAGACTTCAAGGTTGAAAGTTGAACATCGACTTCCAAAGCAAATTGTTCTTTTTTCAACTCTCTATAGCTAAGGGCCTTGGTAGCCTGGTTCTTTTTGGTCTCATAGCTACGGCGTACTTCTCTGAGAATCGTTTCTACCTGCAGGATGTTTTCATCGGTCTTGACGAGTTTCCTCTCAGCTTCCTGACTTTGTATTTTGAAACGTGAGATTCCTGCAGCTTCTTCAAAGATATAGCGTCTATCTTCAGGTTTTGAAGAAAGAATCTGGTCGATTTTTCCTTGTTCCAAGATAGAATATGCACTTTTTCCTACACCGGTATCAAAAAAGAGTTCCCTGATGTTTTTCAACAAGACTCTATTTCTATTTATATAATACTCGCTGTCCCCACTACGGAAAATTCTTCGTTTGATTTCAATTTCAGCAGCTTCTATAGGCAAATATTGTTTTTCATTGGAGATGACAAGGCTCACTTCTGCTACTTGAAGAGGTTTACGCGTGTCTGTGCCATTGAAGATGACATCTTCCATACGACCGGCTCGTAAGGTTTTGGTGGATTGTTCACCGAGCACCCACTTGATGGCATCAACGATGTTGCTTTTACCACAACCATTAGGCCCCAGTAAGCTGGTGATTCCATCAGCAAAATCCAAATTGACTTTGTCCGCAAAGGACTTGAAGCCATATATTTCCAGGCTTTTAAGAAACAAGATCTACCCTCTTTACGCTTGACGCGGGATTCCTTGTGATTATAGCATAGGTTGGATAGGGTTAAAAGTAGGAGAATTTTCATGGAAGGATCTCTGTTCGATTTTGAAGAACCACAGGTTGTTTGCGGTATCGATGAAGCTGGCAGAGGGCCTTTGGCCGGACCGGTCTGTGCTGCAGCTGTCATCCTCAGCGATGATTTCCCCATAGAAATACTCAACGATTCAAAAAAACTCTCAGAAGAAAAACGGTTGAAAGCGGAGCAGATCATTAAGGAAAAAGCAGTGGCTTGGGCAGTTTCACTTGCTACAGCTCAGGAAATCGATGCAATCAACATACTTTCTGCATCCCTTTTGGCCATGAAGCGTGCTTATGAGAAAATCAAGAAATTCCATCATGTGGATTTGGCTAAAGTAGATGGCAACCAAAGGCCGAATCTCGACTGTGCAACAACGACGATTGTCAAGGGAGATGCAACAGAGCCTTGCATCATGGCTGCTTCCATTCTTGCAAAAAATGCTCGAGACAGATACATGGTGCTCGCTGATAAGAAATGGCCGTTGTATAACTTTGCAAAACATAAAGGATATCCCACAAAGGAACACCGTCAGGCTTGTCTGTATTATGGTCTCTCCCCTATCCATAGGAAAACATTCAACATAGATGGATTCAGGAAAAAGGGAGAAGGATATACTGAAGAATTGCTTGAAGACTAAAAAAGCAGCCAATCGGCTGCTCTTTGTTATTTGCTGGTCTTCTCGTTTTGCTTGATGTAATCAAGAGATTTTTGCAATTCCTTGAGAAATTCTCCCAAGTCTTCCTGATACACGATAATCGACTGCCGAATGAATCGATCACTGTCAGGAGTTCCCTTGCTTTCTACCATATTGAGGAACATGTCCCCATAGATGTTTTCCTTTACATTAAAGAAATAAGTTCTATCATTCTTGATAAGTCTTGATGAATACACTTCTCCACGCTGTCCCATTGTAAATAATCCTCGCTTTGCAAAACGTTCAATTCACTACGCTCTACTGATGGTCTACTTGTAGCAGTGAAGCGCCATAAATGTCAACAGAGGTACTTGACGAACTTTGGGAATTCCTTTATAAACATCAACGTAATCAACGCGCCTTTCGTATAATGGTATTACCTCAGCCTTCCAAGCTGAAGAAGCGGGTTCGACTCCCGTAGGGCGCTCTAATTAGAAAACCTTCTTACACAAGGATTTACAAAACCCACGAGACACTGCGTGGGTTTTTCTTTGTTTACTGAAGTTCTCGATGCTCTTTGCCTTGTCTGATTCTTTGGTTTTCACGTATTCTCGCTTGCATAATCTTCCTTCACTCTGTAGAGTATGGCCAATACAGCTATATCTACCTGCAGAAAAGGATTGTTTCCTTTTTTCAAGGCTTTTTGCAAAGCTCTTCCCTTGATATAGCTTTGTCAGTACGATAAATAGGTATGAAGGAGATGGTGATGGCAATCGACAAAGAAAAGATAGAAGAACACATAAAAGGATTGCTGATAGCCTTAGGAGAGGACCCCGAGCGGGAAGGTCTTGTCGAAACTCCTACACGTGTAGCAAAAATGTACGAGGAAATATTTGAAGGCATACAACATACCAACGATGAAATTGCCACCATGTTCACCAAAACGTTTGAAGACGATCCTGATATGTTCACGAGTTCCAATGACATGGTCATTTTACGTGACATTGAATTCTTCAGCTATTGCGAACACCATCTTGCCCTCATGTACAACATGAAGGCTACGGTAGCCTATATTCCCCATGGAAAAGTCTTGGGTTTGAGTAAGATCGTCCGCATAGTCGATATGGTGGGAAAAAGGCTGCAACTCCAAGAGCGCATTGGATCTGATATCGCCGAAATCATGCAAAAAGCAACAGATTCCGAAGATGTAGCAGTCATCATCGAGGCACAACATGCATGCATCACCACACGAGGCATCAAGAACACCCGCTCAGTCACCACCACGACTACCGTACGCGGAATCTTTGAGACTGACAACAATTTGATGGACCGACTCATTGCGCTCAAATGCATGCATGCATAACAAGGAGAGGCCCTGGTGGAAAACGTAAAAAAATTACTTGTGCATCCACAATTCCTCAAATACATGGCGCTGAACGGTAAAGCAGAACAAAACAGAAAATTCTGCAAACACGATTTCTCCCATCTCTTCGATGTAGCAAGGGTAGCCTACTGCATGTCCTTGGAGAGAAACCTTGGGATCCCCAAAGAAACCATTTACCTCACTGCCCTTCTTCATGACATTGCAAAATGGAAGCAGTATGAAACCGGTGTTGATCACGCTATGGAAGGAGCGACGATGGCGAGAGAAATCCTGCAAAATCTTTCCATTGAAGCAGATGAAATCTGTGAGGCAATCAGAACTCATCGAAAAGCTCACCTGGCAAAAACACCACTGGGACAAATCCTATATGACAGCGATAAGGCAGTCAGGCCCTGCATCATCTGCCCTTACATCGATGAGTGCAAGAATTTCAAAGACGGGCAACAGCCTGAATTCACCTATTGAAAGTGGAGGAATACGATGAAAGACACACACATTGCAGAAACTGTTTGGCAGTGGGGAAAGCGCACCTACATCATGGGAATTCTCAATGTCACTCCTGATTCCTTCTCTGACGGTGGACGATATCTTGACGTTGACAAAGCAGTTGCACAGGCCTTGCGTATGGCCGCAGAAGGCGCAGACATCATCGATATCGGTGCAGAATCGACAAAACCCGGCTATGCACCGATCACCACCGAGGAAGAGATTGAACGTTTGCTTCCAGTAATCAAAAGACTCAGTCTGGAATCAGAATTGGTGCTTTCCGTCGATACCTATAAAGTCAAGACTGCTGAACTGGCCCTAGCTTCCGGGGCTCATATGATCAACGATATTTGGGGGCTGAAACGAGAAGAGGGAATGGCAAAGCTTGTAGCTTCAAGCAAAGTCCCCGTTTGCATCATGCACAACAGGGACAACACCAAGTATCACAACCTTATGGACGATCTTCTATCAGATCTTTCTAAAAGCATCGACATCGCACTGCAAGCCGGGGTAAAAGAGCATCAAATCATCCTTGATCCCGGTATCGGATTTGCAAAAACAGTAGAACAAAACCTTGAAGTCATAAAACATCTTGAAAGGTTGAAATCGTTTGGCTATCCTGTATTGCTTGGAGCCTCACGAAAAAGCTTCATCGGAAAGACCTTGAATCTGGAAGTGCAGGACCGATTGGAAGGGACCCTTGCAACCACCGCAATAGGAATAAGCAAAGGTGTTGATATCATCAGGGTTCATGATGTATTACAGAATGCGAGAGTAGCGAAAATGACCGATATACTGGTAAGGGAATAACATATGGATAAGATACTCATTGAAGATTTGCAGGTATATGCCTACCATGGGGTGGCTCAAGCGGAAAAGACCAACGGACAGATGTTCTTCGTTTCACTCCAACTTGGTTTGGATTTGGAGCAAGCCGGGATACAAGATGATTTACATCTGACCATCAGTTATGCCCAGGTGTGCAAAGACGTGCAGAACGTACTACAAGACCGTACCTACAATCTCATTGAAGCTGCAACAATGAGCATCATTGAATTTCTCTTCCATACATATCCCACGATATCAGAAATTTTCATCCAATTGAAAAAACCTTGGGCTCCCATGGGACAACACTTGAAATATGCAGCAGTAGAGATGAACCGCAAAAGGGAAGACAGAGATGAATGGTGATTTTGTTGTAGCCTACATCGCATTAGGGTCTAACCTTGGAGACAGAAAGGCCCAGCTTGATTTGGCAATCGACTTGCTCAAACAGACTGAAGGTATTGAAGTCTCTGCTGTCTCCACCTATCTCAACACAGCTCCGGTTGGATACATCGACCAGCCGGACTTTCTCAATGCAGTTGTTGAACTACAGACCACCCTCTCACCTTATGAGCTTTTAGGTCTTTGCAATGGCATTGAACAGAAAATGAAAAGAAAACGCCTTGTACACTGGGGACCAAGAACCATTGACCTCGATATTTTACTGTACGGAAATCTTGTGCTTCATGAAGAAAAACTTACCATTCCCCACCCAAGAATGCTTGAACGAGAATTCGTCATGCAACCTTTATCAGAAATTGCGCCAGCAGCACTCTATCCTCCCAAAAATCAAACGATTTCTGAGCTATATCAGGAAATATTCTGCTGACAGCGTTTTTCCTCTCACGCAACAAACACTCTTCATCATAATTCTCTTCCCTTTAGTCTTCTCATGGTGCCTCATTTCATTTTCTTTGCTATACTGAATATTCGGAGGAACGATGGAAGAACTTTTGAAGCGGTATGCCCGCCTGATCATTGAAGTACAACTTAAATTAGAGAGAGGCGACTCCCTCTCCATCAATACAGAAGGAAGCACCATGGGTTTTGCCAGGCTTTTGGCAAAAATGGCCTGTGAAGCAACCCTGCAAGTAGTAAATATTGTAGAAACCAACCATGGGAAGGTTGTACAGGTGATTCCCATGGATCCTGTTGAACATGAAATACTTCGGCCTGAAGTCAAAGGCTTCGTAATGTGCCATATCCTCGATTTGGACAATGCTCCTTACCTCAGCGAGGAAAACCCCATGGACATGGTAGCTGATGTAGCTTTGTTGGGAAGCTTTGGATTGCTCAGCGATCCAGTCTTTCTTGACAGACGTATCGCAGTACCTTGGGCGAACATCCCCTACCCAGGTCCCTTCTGGGCAATGCAGTTATTGGGTAAAGAAGCATCTGAATTGGATATGTGGACACTCTTCGCATCTCTTTACCGCCTTGAAGACAACCATGGATTGCGTTTTTGGGAAGACCAAGGCAATTTACTCCATTACCGAAAGCAAAAACTCAACAAGCTGGGTCGTCTCCAATTTTCCATAACAGGATATGACTGGACACTACAGGCACGACAAGCAAAAAGGACCATTTGGGCGGGAGGAAAAACCACACTGGCGAATAATCGTACATTCTTCTCCAACCTGCCTGTCCAACACCTGCTGGTCTCCTTAGACAGCAATTCTGCCCAAGGGACCTTTACCAGTACAAAAAGCTTTCTTGTCCTAGGACAACTGGTTGAAGATGCCACCTTCATCGTTGAAAAAGGGAAAGTCGTTTCCTATACAGCGAAAAAAGGGGAACATGCCCTCAAAGCATACTTCAGCATCGATGAAGGAGCCTCAATAGTCTCTGAACTGTCCATATCTGACAATGACACCATTGAAAGCCACTATCTTACCAAAGGAGTTCATCCTCATTTCAACAAGGAAATGACCACCCATTTGGTACTGGGGGGCTTTACTTTGGCCACATTGACCGATCAAGATTCTGATGAAGATATCGATGCATGCGATTTGGCCCGTTCTTTGGTGCGTCTGGAAATACCAGTAGGCAGCAATGTGCTTTCCGTTACAGCATTGCAGGAGAATGGAGATGAAGTTGTCTTAATGGAAGAAGGCATCAGCCTTGAATAGGAGAATGTGATGAATCAGAAACTCATCGATATCTACGCAGATCTGGTGATCTGCAAAGGTATCAATCTACAGAAAAACAAGAGCGTTGCCATCATGACAGGACCCGGGACATATTACTTTGCCCGAGCACTCTCAAAATCAGCATATAGAAATGGTGCATTGTTCGTGCAGGTACTCCTAGATGATCTGGATGTACTGTCAGAACGTTTGAAATATCAAGATGATGAGCAATTGAAACACAATCCAGCGTTCATCAAAGCCCTCGATTATGAGATGTGCAGTGAAGGTTGGGCCTATATTCGGATAGACAATACTGAAGACAGGCTCGATCATGCTCCTTTGATCAGTGAGAAGAACCAGATTCACGGGAAGGCCAAACGAGAATATTCTGCAACCAGGCTTAAGAAGACCATGAGGCATCAACTCCCTTGGTGTGTCGTCTGTGCTCCAGGTCCCCGTTGGGCTCGTCAAGTATTAGGAGAAGATGCTACTACAACAGATCTTTTGGAAGTGCTCAAACCGATTCTGCTTCTCGATCAGGAAGATCCGCTTGATGCATGGGACGAACATGAGAGGAAACTTAAGATTCTCCAGCAACGATTGAACGACCTGCATATAGATTCTCTCCATTTCAAAAGTCCCGTCACTGACTTCACCATCGGATTCACCCCTCAGGCACGCTTTATCGGCGGCGCAGAGGTTCTTCCTGATGGAATTGAGTTCTTTCCCAACTTACCCAGCGAAGAACTCTTCAGCACCCCTGACAGAAACCGTGCGAATGGATACATAACCACTACAAAGGGAGTGTCTGTACTCAATTGCAAAACTGAAGAAGTCAGACTTGTTTTCAAGGACGGAAAGGTAGTCGATTATTCAGCCAAGGTAGGAAAAAAGGCAATGGATTCTTTTTTCTCCATTGATGAAGGCACCAAACGAATTGGAGAATGTGCCTTGGTGGATGAATCGAGTCCTATTGCACAAAGTGGATTGTTCTTTGATTCAGGGTTGATTGATGAAAACGCATCCTGCCATATCGCCCTTGGAGACGGCTACCCCACATGCCTGACCAATGGAGACAAACTCACTACAGAGGAGGCGTTGCACGAAAACGGTTGCAATACCTCGTTGATGCATATTGATTTCATGGTTGGATCAAAAGACATGAACATCATGGCAAGAACCAGAGAAGGTAGAGATGTTCAGATTATGAAAATGGGAAATTTTACGTTCTAATTCATATCAGCAATTAGCTTCAGCCCATCAAGCGTATGCATCGAAGAGACCTGATTGATACGTGGGATGAGCGAAGCTATGGTGCTGCTCAAGCCTCCGGTAGCTATTACAAACACCTCTTTGCCCAGCTCCTGCTCACTTCGTTCGATGATTGAAGTGACCATACCTGCATACCCATACATGATGCCACTTCTAATAGACTCTTGGCTATTTCGCCCCAGTACTGAAGAGGGAATCTTCAACTCTACCTGAGGTAGCTGTGCGGTATTACCAAACAACGCATTGACAGCGGTAACCAGCCCAGGTGCTATGGAAACACCCAATACCGAACCATGCTCATCCACAGTGCTGAACGTCAAAGCTGTGCCGAAATCAACCACAATAACAGGACTTGAAGGATGCATGTAGTGTGCTTGTGCAAGGTTACACAATAAATCAGAGCCTAATTCACCGGGAATCGTCTCTTTTTTAAGGCCAGTTTCAACTCTATGAGTGACCATCAAAGGTTGTACGTCAAACAGCCTGATGATATTTTTCTGCATGGAACGAGTAAGATTAGGAACAACCGAGCTAATCACAGCTCGGTTTATATCCTGTTTAAAGAGACCAGCATGGCTCATAAGACTATCTAAAACGACAAAATATTCATCGCTTGTCTTTTTTTGATCACTATAGATACGGAACGATTGCACCCACGTTCGTCCATCATGGACCGCAACGACAATATTCGTATTTCCAATATCTACAGCTATGAGCATGATTCCTCCTAGAGAGCTACTGTATGATGCGAATCGGCATATTTTTCATCACGAAGTGCCTTGATCGTCTCATCGCTGTAATAGTCCTCAAACTTGGTCATTCTGTCAATGACGCCGTTTGGAGTAAATTCAATGATGCGATTGGCAATGGTGTCGACAAACTGATGGTCATGACTGTTGAACAGCAATACACCTGTGTATTCAATAAGTCCATCATTGAGAGCACTGATCGCTTCCAAATCAAGATGACTGGTAGGTTCGTCGAAAATCATACAGTTGGCTTGCTGAAGCATCATTCTAGACAGCATACAACGAACCTTTTCTCCACCTGAGAGGACTGTGCAATCCTTCAGTGCTTCATCCCCAGAGAAGAGCAAGCGACCAAGGAATGAACGGATATAGGTATCGTCTTTCTCCTCACTATAGGTTCTGAGCCAATCGGTGATGGATACATGCTCAGTGAAAAGATACGCGTTGTTCTTTGGAAAATAGGACAGGCTGGTGGTGACTCCCCAAGTAAAGGTACCTTCATCAGGTTCAATTCTCCCACTGAGAATCTCGAAAAGTATAGTTTTTGCGTAATGGTCTGGACCGACAAATGCAACTTTGTCCCCATTGTTGAGTACAAGATCGAAATTATCCAACACCTTGACACCATCGATGGTCTTGGTCAAACCCTTCACTTCCAATATATTCCTACCACACTCACGTGCAGGTTTGAATGCTACATAGGGAAAACGTCTTGAAGATGGTTTGATATCGTCAATGGTAAGTTTATCAATGAGTTTCTTTCTACTCGTGGCCTGTTTTGCCTTGGCCACATTCGAGGAGAAACGCTGGATGAACTCTTTCAATTCAGAGATCTTTTCTTCCCTTCTCTTCTTGTCATCCTTCATCTGTTTAGCAGCAAGCTGGCTGGAAAGATACCAAAAATCATAGTTGCCCACATAGAGAAGAATTTTACCATAGTCGATATCAGCAATATGAGTACAAACGGTATTGAGGAAGTGACGGTCGTGACTGACAACGATAACGGTGTTATCGAAGTTGGCAAGAAAGTCTTCAAGCCAATGGATCGATTCCAAATCCAAGTGGTTGGTCGGTTCGTCCAACAAAAGGATGTCTGGGTTTCCAAAAAGGGCTTGGGCAAGCAAAACACGGACTTTGATGTTATCCTCAACATCACTCATCAACTTACCTTGCAGCTCAGTTGTAATTCCAAGACCATCAAGCATCTGGGCTGCCTGGGCTTCTGCTTCCCATCCACCCATATCAGCGAATTCACCTTCAAGCTCTGCAGCTCTCAAGCCATCCTGCTCTGTGAAATCTTCTTTAGCATAAATCAGATCCCGTTCCTTCATGACCGCATACAGCTGTTCAAAACCCATGACTACGGTTTCGAGGACAGTATATTCATTGAAGGCGAAGTGATCCTGCCTAAGCACAGCCATGCGCTGCCCGGGGGTCATGATTACATCACCGGTATCTGGTTCAATTTCTCCTGAGAGAATTTTGAGAAACGTGGATTTACCTGCACCATTAGCCCCGATGATGCCATAGCAATTTCCAGGAGTAAATTTAATGTTAACTTCTTTGAATAGAACCTGTGTTCCATACGAAAGACCAATGTTTGAAGCGGTAATCATGTGCTCTGTTCCTTTTAGATCATTATAGCGAAAAAAAGGGGCAACCATCAAGGTTGCCCTCCTTACCTATAGTTCCTAGGGGAATCGAACCCCTATTTAGAGACTGAGAATCTCCTGTCCTAACCATTAGACGAAGGAACCGAAAGTCTGGGATGGAGGGATTCGAACCCCCAAAGGCAGAACCAGAATCTGCAGTGTTACCATTACACTACATCCCAATGTCAAATCCTGTGCTAGGATACGGAAATGACGGTTCTTTGTCAAGTGGAATTTCGTTATTCCTACTTATTCTCCAGCGTATTCCAGCAAAACATCAATAGGATATCCTTCCAATATCTTCTCATAATTCAAGAAAGGTAGACCTATCACGCCCATAAAGCCTTCGACTGTTGCTCCATTATCACGGAACATCGAAGCTGCTGCTTGCAAGGTACCACCTGTGGCGATGAGATCATCTACCAGCAATACATGGGATCCAGGAACGATATCGACTTCCTGAACACAGACGACATCACATCCATACTCCAATTCAAAGCTTTTCTTGTAGACTTTGCCTGGAAGCTTTCCCACCTTTCTGACCAGGACCAGTGGAACATGCAGTCGTTCAGCCAAAGGTGCTGCAAAGATGAATCCGCGAGCCTCAACTCCTGCTATGCTGTCAATTTTCCTGTTCTTACAGAGCTCTTCCATTCTATCAATGCAATGGGAAAAAGCTTCAGGTACAGCGAGAATACCGGTGATGTCATAGTAGAGAACGCCGGGCTTCGGGAAATCGGGGACTTTTCTAATTACACTGTCCAAATCATAATTTGTGTTCATAAGCCTCTCATTAAAGGTAACTTTTTTTAAATGCACTTACTCGGGCGCTAGCCGACTCAGAAAAATCAGAACGATAGCCATCATGCAAATAGCTATAGGCAAGAGCCGCTATCATAGCACCATTATCAGTACACAATTTCAAGGAAGGAAACGAAACTTCATAGCCGCTCTTTTCCAGAGCCGAAAGCTCGCTTCTCAGCAGGCTGTTTGCAGCCACACCACCACCGGCACTGATTCTTTTCAGTCCGGTATCCTCAAGGGCAAGCCTGACACGGCGCATAAGCATACCAATGGCAGTTCGCTGAAAAGAAGCAGCGATGTTCTCAGGACTCTTTTCACTCTCTCCATCCCAAAACTTATCAAGTTGGTTGATCACAGCGGTTTTCAAACCACTGTAGGAGATATCATAAGGATGACCTTCTTTGTTAAGTGCAGAGCCTGGAAATAAAAATGCTTGAGGATTACCATTTTTTGAAAGGCGATCAATCACCACTCCACCTGGATACCCCAAATCGTAGTGCTTCGCGACTTTGTCAAAAGCCTCTCCAATAGCATCATCGATTGTTGTACCCAAAACCTCAATCTGGTCATATCCATCGACACGACAGATAACGGTGTGTCCACCGGAAACCAACAACCCCAGATAGGGATATTCTAGAGGTTTTTCAACTTGAGAAGCAAAAAGATGAGCTCTT
>Ga0172378_10003633_pt1 | contig 14482 bp, 12 predicted proteins | sample GrowelOW332metaG_FD_119755 | JGI IMG/M metagenome (GOLD analysis project Ga0172378, IMG submission 119755) | Groundwater microbial communities from an aquifer near a municipal landfill in Southern Ontario, Canada - Pumphouse #3_1 metaG | ecosystem: Environmental > Aquatic > Deep subsurface >... | reverse complement strand
GTCAGCCGCGGACCTCATAACAAACAGCTGGAAACCGAATCTTGTAAAATTCGACGCAGAAGGTTTCGGCAAATCTTTTGCTGCAGGAGATTTCTGGGTATGTCAGGGATATGCAGAGGTTATATACGGAGAAGTACCGGAAGAAAAACAGGCCGATATGATTGACTTCTTCATTCCGAAAGAAGGCGGCCCTATGTATATTGACTCCATGGTAATACTTAAGGATGCAAAAAATTATGATCTCGCAATGAAATTTATCAATTTTATTCATGAACCGGAAGTTTATGCCCAGTTTCTGGATGCATTCCGCTTTCCTTCGTCTGTAAATACCGCCGCGGCACAATACATGAAAACAACTCCGATGTACAAAGCTGAAGAAATGAAAAACTGTGAGCTTAAAATGGATGTCGGCGAAGGCCTTGAGAAATATAACGAACTCTGGCAGGATATACGGTTCACGGCAGATTAATCCGAAAAATACAAAAACTGTTCCAGACGGCAGAATTATTCTGGCGTTTTTCGACAGAACAAAGGGCAGCATCCGTCTGTTTAACATAGATGCTGCCCTTTAATTTTTTTTACATTGAATACTTCAATTTTTTTGACAAATTGATAATTCTACTTTATAATTAAATTACATAATTATGAACTCAGATTTTAAAAATATTATCAATGCTATATCTTCACCTGTACTGATGGCGGAACCTGTTCTGGATTCAGAGAAAAAAATAACGGACTTTCAAGTAACTTTCCAAAATGAAGCATTTGATAAAGCTGCAAACCATGTTGTAAGTACTAATCTCTTTTTTTCACAGTTCAAAGCAAAGATAAATCAGGATGTTCCCTGGTTCTCTATGGGTATAAGGACTGCAAGAGATGGTTTAAAAAGTGAAACTACGTATTATTCTCCTGGGAATAAAAAATGGTTCCATATGGAAATGGAACGGACAAACGACAAAAACTTCGTTGTTGTTACCCTTACTGACATTACAAAAGAAAAACATCATTCGCAGGAGCTCCGCGATGCAGCATACCACGACGTACTCACTCATCTGCCGAACCGTAACTGTCTCAAAGATGCACTTGAAATGGCAATTGACACAGCCAGATATACCGACACAAAATTCGGTATATTATCACTTGATATTGACAATATTAAAAACATTAATGATGTACACGGCCAGGCGGCAGGCGATACGCTTATCAAGCGTTCCTCCGATGTACTGCGGAAATTCGTCAGACAGGATATAGAACTGTTCTGTATGGGTGGCGATGAATTCATGATGCTTATCGAAAATGAAAAAAGTACAGATTCAATCATAAATATTACCGATACGGTATTTGAATCATTCTGCAGCACAAATATAGGTATTTCCGGAGGAATCGCAATCTTTCCCGACGATTCGGACCAGGATGATGAATTACTGCGCTTTGCAGATATGGCTGTTCATACAGCGAAACTACAGGGAAAAAATAAATTCGTTAATTTTGAAATCAATATGCAGCGGCAGTTTCTGCATAAAATGTCCCTTCAGGCAAAACTCACAACGGCAGTACTTTCGAGTAACTTTGAACTAAACTACCAGCCGCAGTTCGATATTAAAACGGGGAATCTCAGAGGATTCGAAGCACTTATACGCTGGCACGACGCACAAGAAGGTAATATATCTCCTGCAACCTTTATTCCGGTGGCTGAAGAATGCGGATTGATCGTTCCTATCGGAAAATGGGTGCTCAATACGGCTCTGGCAAAACTGAAAGAATGGCAGGAAAAGTATAAATTCAATGGTATTATGTCGATAAATGTGTCTCCTGTTCAGATGAAGCATGATGATTTTCTTCCCAGTCTGGCAGATATGCTGAGCAAATATGATATTTCACCGGATTCTGTTGAAATCGAAATTACAGAGGGAGTTTTGATAGACAATATGCGCATGGCTGTACAAATTCTCGCATATATAAAAAATATGGGACTCAGAGTCTCTCTGGATGATTTTGGCACCGGGTATTCATCGCTCAGCTACCTCCAGATGCTGCCGCTTGATACGTTGAAAATAGATAAATCCTTCATAAACGATATAACCGCATCAGACGGTATTCAGGCGAACATCACAAATTCGATTATAAATATGGTATCAAAAATGGGACTCGATACAATAGCAGAAGGAGTTGAAAACGCGTCACAGCTTACACTGCTGGAAAAGTTCAATTGCAGGATTATACAGGGGTATCTGCGCGGAAAGCCGATGTGCGCGGAACGATGTGAAGCTTATCTTTCAGGAGATATGTCTGCGATCGACACCGTTTCGTCGCCTGCTGTTTCCAATTCCCGGTATTCAACATAACGTACATGTCCGGTATTCACTGCATTTTTTATTTCACGTTCCCGTTTAGAAAGAACTGAAGAACCGGACTTTACTTCAATAAACAGGATTTCCTCAACAGATTTTCCCTCTGCTGCGCCGGGAAAGCCAACGAAATCCACAGGTTTGCCTACGAAACGGACATCCGCAGGATTACAGGGGAAGCCAGGTAAAAATGGAGCTATCTGTTCAACCATTTGCCCTCCCAGCACAGCACGTGATCGTTTTACCGCGTCATTCCGGATACAGCTTATATTTTCTTCATTCATGCGCCGTTCTACACGACGGCCGGCACTTTTTCCGATAAAAAATACACCAATGAATAAAAGTACTGTCAAAACACTCATTAAAAAAATCTGCACAGATGCAGAAAATGACATAAACACTGTATAAACCGATTGTATAAACGATGACATACTGTAAACGTATCACCACACGACGGTAAATGCAAGGCTGTAGTATGAAGGTCATGCGCCGCCGGCCCTATGCCGATAATGAAAAATGAGGTAATGTATGATATTTTTTTTCTTGAGGCAAAAAAAAATTGTTTTTATTGCCTGTTGTTTTCTTTCACTGTTCTCTTTGTACGCTCAAACAGATTCCCCGCAGATTGACACTAATTCCGGAACTCAAATATTTGCATTCAAATACAGGAAAAACGATTCATACCGAATTCTCTCAAAAGTTCACGAAGATGTTCTTGTTAATAACGTAAAAAATCATCATGCAGAAATACTGACAAGGGTTTCCGTAAAAGTAACGGATATTACAGAAAACGGTAGCGGATTATGCAGCGCAAACTTCATGACGTCGGAAGATTCAATGAGTAATTACGACGGTGCACACTTTTCATGGGGTAACGAATACCCCAGTATATTCACACGAAATTCCAGAGGAATTTATACAATGGATGATAAATACTTTATGCCGGTCGTACGTGATGATCCTGTTTTTCCGGAAACTGCCGTAAAACCGGGCGACACATGGACGGAACAGGGATATGAAGCACACGATCTTCGCCGTACGTTTGGAATAGCGAAACCATTCAAAGTACCGTTTACTGCAACGTATGAATATAAAGGAACGGTAAAAAACAGCGATGAAAGAATATTTCATGTTATCGACGTCAAATATAATCTGTATTACGAAAGTCCGAAATCCGGAAAAGAAAACAGCGGTAATGCGGCTTCCCGTTCAACGGCAGAACTAATGAATCGGCCTGCCGTTACCATGGGGTATTCACATCAGACGTTGTATTGGGATAACGAACGAGGTGAACTGGACCATTACAAAGAGGATTTCCGTATTGTAATAGAAACATATTATGGTGATGTTTTCACTTTTCAGGGAACGGCAGAAGCGGAAGTAACAGAATTCGGTACGACGAATACTGACGATACTTTGAAGCAGGTTCAGGATTCTGTAAATAATCTCGGACTTGAAAATGTTACTGTAAAAAAAGGTGAAAAAGGCTTAACTATCAGTCTTGATAAAATACAGTTTTCTGCAGATTCTTCCGAATTGCGAAACAGTGAGAAAATGAAACTTACACAGATTGCAGGTATTCTGCGTAATTACAACAACGACCTTCTTGTCACAGGGCACTGTGCGCTCAGAGGAACAAAAGACGACAGAAAAAAACTTTCGGAAGAACGTGCAGAAGCCGTTGCTCAATATCTTATTACGCTCGGAGTACGGGATACATACCACGTATTTACGCAGGGGAAAGGCGCTACAGATCCCGTTGCATCAAACGATACGGAAGAAGGACGAATACTAAACAGACGTGTCGAAATAACTATTATGGATGAATGATATACTATCGTAAAATACAGCCCTGCTCCTGACATAAAACGCATAAAAGCGACACGCTGATACGATACAGATATATATGGAATCAGAAATAAATCAGGACAAATCTGTATACGATGATGCAGCTCTGACTGCAGCCCTGCATGCGTTCGGTATTACGTATTTATATCCCTGGCAAAGACTCGTCATTGCGAATATTCTTGATGCATCGCAATATTCTACGCAGATAAAAACAGAAGATACAGCATACAGCGGACATCAAATCGTTCTGCTGCCTACAGGCGCCGGAAAATCATTGTGTTTTCTCATACCGGCTGTGTTGCTGCGAGGCCCTACCCTTGTAATTTATCCGCTGCTTGCACTTATGACAGACCAGCAGCGCCGCATAAAAGAAGCAGGTTTTAAAAGCGTCACATTTAAAGGAAATCAAAGTCCGGAAGAGAGGGAAGAAAATTTCAGACAAATAAAGGCAGGAACTAAAATAATTCTTGCAAATCCCGAAGTACTGCAAAACGAAAAACTTGTAACATGCCTCGCTCTGTGCGGCATCGTTCAGGCAGTAATCGACGAAGCACACTGTATATCGGAATGGGGAGATTCATTTCGTCCGGCATATCTTACAGTCGGTAAAATCCTTAAAAAACTACAGGTGCCCGTCATTACCGCTTTTACAGCAACGGCATCTTCCTCCGTACTAAACCGCATTGCCGAAGTTCTTTTTAACGGAGAAGCGCACATCGTCCGCTCAGAAGGCGACAGGCCGAATATAAGCTACTATGTAGAGCATACATATACGAAGAAACAGGAAGTACTGAAACTTGCAGTAACAGAACGGCGTCCGATGATTATATTCTGCAGCACAAGGGCAAATGCAGAGGATATTGCAAGAGAACTCACTGTCTGTTACGGAAGAGAAACTGCCAGGTTTTATCATGCCGGATTGGAAAAAAAGGAAAAAGATGAAACCGAAAAATGGTTCTTTAACGGAACTAACGGTATTCTTTGTGCAACATGCGCCTATGGTATGGGAGTGGACAAACACGACATCCGTACAGTCATACACTTTGATCCTCCTGCTACTGCAGAAGCCTATATTCAGGAATCCGGACGAGCGGGACGTGACGGTTTACCGGCGAAAGCCATTCTGCTGTGGAGTCCGGAAGACAGTGCACATTTTGCGTCGTTTCAGAAAGGCAGCAGAGAATATATAATGAATGAATTCGCCGGAACAAAAGACTGCAGGCGTCAGGTACTGCTTGATGCGCTCGGCGCAGAACAGGCCGTATGCAGTGGCTGTGATTTGTGTAATATGCGTCGTAAAATGTTACAGGGGAAAAAAAAGTGGAAGAAAACTTCCGAAAATACCGGACAATTTGTGCTGAATTTTATCAGCCGGTACAAAAAACGGTATACAAACGTCGAATTAGAAAATATTCTGCTCCCACTGCTCAACAAAAAATCACGCGCTGTCTGCGGGCGTAATATCTGGGAACACCGCAGTATAACAGAGATGATGTACCAGCTTGAAAAAGCAGGAAAAATAAGAACCTGTTCATGGCCGTGGAAAAGTAAAGTTACAATTGCCGGAAAAATCATTTTTCAGAAACAGCACCTGTTCCGGATCTTGGGGAAGAATCGTTCTGTGTATTCTCTGCAGTCCCGTCTGAAGGCGATTCCATTCCTCCACTATTTGCTTCGGCCGCGCGGGCAGGTTTAACTTTTGTACGGGGACGTCTTATTTTTGCAGGTTTTTTAGTATAATTTGCAACAAATGCACCAAAATCCATGCAGAGAAAAACAACGACAGCAGTACCGATTACCCGTTTATCTGTGAGAACTGTTTTTGCAATTGAAGCGAACTCAGATATATCCATATTCAAAATATCGGCAGTATAAAACAAAATTTTACTTCATATTTATGCTTGCCTTAGTCCGTTTCATTTGCTACTATTTAAACATGACAGGAATAGTTGATTATAATGCGGGAAACATCCGCAGTGTTGAACATGCGCTTGATGCAATCGGCGCTCCGTTCGTGTTATCAAAAAAGCCTGAAGAACTTGCTGAGTGCGACAGACTTATTTTCCCCGGCGTCGGTGATGCCTCGTATGCCATGAAACAACTAAAACTTACCGGCTTCGATACATTTCTCAAAGACTGGGCAGCAGCCGGAAAACCGCTCATCGGTATCTGTCTCGGCTCTCAGATCATATTCGACCATTCAGATGAAGGTAATGTCACGTGTCTGGGCCTCATAAAAGGTGCCATAAGGCACTTTTCAACTTTATGGAAAGAAAACAACTTAAACAACGACAGCCTGCTCAAAGTTCCGCATATGGGCTGGAACGACATTGTATATGAAAACGGCGGAAGTTCCCTGCTGCACGGCATTCCTGAACACAGCAACTTCTATTTCGTTCACTCATACGCAATACAGCCGGACGATGCACATATTGTAAAAGCTTATGCGGACTATGGTATACATGTCCCGGCAGTCGTTGAATCCGGAAGTATCACAGCGTTTCAGTTCCATCCGGAAAAATCGGGTACATACGGAATGTCCATCCTCAAAAATTACTGCAAGGCAGATCTGAAAAAGGAAGGTTAATCATGCTGAAAAAACGTATTATCATCTGCCTCGATGTAAAAGACGGACGAACAACAAAGGGTATAAAATTTCAAAATAACCGTGATATTGGTGATCCTGTTCAAATGGCGGCAGAATATTATAAGCAGGGGGCGGATGAACTTGTATTCTATGATATTATGGCATCTGCCCGCGGACGGGGACCAATTCTTGATCTTATTGCCCGCGTCGCATCGCAGGTGTTCATTCCATTCTGTGTAGGCGGTGGAATAGGAACAATCGAAGATATCCGTTCAACGATTCTGGCAGGTGCGGAAAAAATCAGTCTTAATTCACAGGCTGTAAAAAATCCGGAACTTATAAAAGAAGGTGCAAGAATCTTCGGAAATCAGTGTATTGTTCTCGGCATGGACGCAGCACGTGACGATTCAATGCCCAGCGGATACCGCATCTTTATAAACGGCGGACGGACAAAAACAGATCTGGATGCACGGGAATGGGCACAAAAGGCAGAATCGCTCGGCGCAGGTGAAATAGTACTTAATTCCATCGACACTGACGGTGTAAAGCAGGGATATGAACTTACGCTTACTCGTACCATAGCCGAAGCAGTTAATGTTCCCGTAATAGCTTCAGGGGGCGCCGGTGTTACACAGCATCTTGCTGATGCATTCACAAAAGGCAGGGCTGATGCGGCACTTATCGCCACAATGGTACATTCAGGAGAATACACCGTCGGGCAGATAAAAAAAGAACTTGCAGCCGGCGGAATTCCGGTGAGACTGTAATGTCCTGTCCCTGTTGGCATGAACCGTCTCCCGACGACGCAGAAAAATTATTTATGGCAGCATGCAGTGCAAATCTTATGGGCTGTACCGATTCCTACGCGAATATCATTTTGTACCGGAAAAAGTACCGGACACAAGTCTGTTACTGCGGAGGAACCGTTCTTCGTAAATACGGAGCACTAGAAACTACTGAAAAGGATATTTCTTCAACCCGTACACTTTACGGTTTTCCCATCGGCGCAGGCGATATGCGTCTGGCTATTCAATTTCTCCATAAAGATGCATCTGAAAACGGTATGCCACTTGCTTTTCCCCTTCTTACAGCCGGACAAAAGCTTTTTCTTGAAACAAAAATGCCCAATGAGTATACGTTCACGGAACGTCGTGCCGACAGCGATTACGTCTATTTAACAAAATCGCTGGCAGAGCTTCCCGGCGGAAAATACCATAAAAAAAAGAATCATATATCACAATTCATGCGCAGACATCCGGATGTCTTTTACAAACCCTTGACCCCTGAAAATGCTGATGATGCTTTTTCAGTTGAAGAGACATGGTTTTCCGAAAACGACGGAGCCGGCGATTATGACAAAAAAGCGGAACGTGATATTATCCGGGAAGCACTTATGATGCTTGACGAACTTAACCTTACCGGCGGTATATTGTATGCTGACAACAAGCCGATAGCTATGACAATAGGTTCTGCAATCACCGAAAAGGTTGCAGATGTTCATTTTGAAAAAGCGGTTTCTGAATATGACAGGGACGGAGCATATGCAGTCATCAATCAGGAATTTGCAAAGACATTGACGAAATATGAATACATAAACAGAGAGGAAGATATGGGAATTGAAGGTCTTCGCAAGGCGAAACTTTCCTATCATCCCGATCTTCTTCTTGCAAAATGGAGTGCTGAATGAAATCTCTTCTTTCTCCGATTTTAACAGCCGGACAGTGTGCGTCCTGTAAATTCTGCTGTTCATTTGCAGCATTCGAGGCATGGGAAACACCTCTTTTTTCAAAAAAAAATGTCGAATCCATATCAAAAAAGTACGGATCATTCCCAGTAAGGAATGCAGGCAGCAGTTCATACACACTTGACCTGAGTACCTGGTGGAAAGAATACGGCGAAAAAAAATATGCGTCCTGCCCGTTTCTTGATTCACAGCGTGGTTGTATTCTGACAGAGGAGGAAAAACCCTTCGACTGTAAAATATGGCCGCTCCGGATTATGCGAAAAAACGAAGTATATGTTATCGCTCTTACCCCGACATGCAGGGAAATCAACAAAATTCCTATTAGCCGGATAAAAGATTTCGTTGAAAATGAAGGCATCGGAGAAAAAATCTTTGAAGAAGCGGAAAAAATGCCTGATATGATAAAAGAATACCGTGAAGGATTCCCGATACTCATGGAAAAAAATAGAGGAGTAATATTATGATAACATTCAGACAGTGGCATGATGCAGACATGACATTCAACGATGAGATGAAACTTCATTTCTGTCAGTGCGATCTGCACAGTAATCTTAATTTTTCAGAACTCCTGCGACTTACAACCGATACGGCAGTGGAAGATTATCATCAGCGTGGATTATCATTCAAATTCCTTGCCGAAAATCATATTGCTATTCTCCTGTCCCGTATTTCATTTCGCTTTCACAGGATTCCGAAGGCTAACGATATAATTACGATAAGTACATGGGAGGAAAAACCAGAACCGCTTCAGCTCATTCGTTCATATGAGATTAAATCATCCAACGGTATATCGCTTGTAAGCGGGATCGGTTCCTGGCTGATTGTAGATTACGATTCCCACAGAATTGTCCGCCCGAAGTATTTTACGCTGCGGCCGGAAACAGAACGTAAAGAACATCATGACTGTCTGGATGCCGGTAAAATTGTGATTCCGGAAAATCTCATTGAACTCGGAGAGCGTCCGATCTGCTATTCCGACATTGATGCAAACGGGCATATGAACAATTCACGGTACGGCGCATTCGCAATCGACTGTCTGCCCGAATCATATCAACAGAAAGATTTCACCGATTTCCGTATGAATTATTCAAAGGAAGCAAAAGAAGGTGAAAAGGTACACCTTTTTGGGGCTTTCGACGATGCTGCAAAAAAAATCATTGTTATGGGTAAACAAAGTGAAGATACCTGCTTCGAAAGCGAATTCTATTATAAATGATCAGTATACATTTCCACGCAGGCCAGAGTATTAACCACTTTCTTACACATCAATTTACAGGTGAATAACGGGCCCTGCTTGTATCAGTCTCAAACACATCAACAGCGGAAAGCAGGGCATTCTTTTTATCCGGTTCCCAGGACAAATCTATGCCTGCATGCTGCATTTCTGCAATAAGTGCGTCATAAATATACTTCGCAATACGTTCTGCACTCGGATTCTGGTCGAAAACCGCCATATCATTAAGATTGGTATGATCAAGTACACTGCATACAGAACGAAGCGCCGTTTTGAGTTTCGCAAAATCAAGTAGCATGCCGCCTGCGTTCAGTGATGCCCCTCTCACATGGACGAAGACTTTGTAGTTGTGCCCGTGCAGATTTTCACATTTCCCGTCATAATCCCGAAGAAAATGAGCCGCTGCAAATTCCGCCTCAACACGTACTTCATACATTCCGCTGCCATCCTGTGTCTTATATTTTTATGCATATACTATACTGTATTTTCAACCTCTTTCCTACTATCCTTTTTTCTGTTACTCTGTCTCTAAGGATATACTGATTAAAATGTGGTATTTTTTCAGTATTATCCTGAAGGACTATCTAATGACAACAGAACCTCATTCATATCCGGAAGGATGTGTATTTACTTCGCTTGCGGATATACGCGGAAAACATGTTACAGTTATGGGACTTGGTTTGAACGGCGGCGGCAAAGCGGTCGTTTGTTTTTTCTTAAAATACGGTGCTTACGTCACGGTAACCGATATGAAAAAAGAAGATCAGCTCAAGCCGACAATCGATGCAATCAAAAATGATACTGAACTTGATAAAAGCCGCCTTATCTATCATCTTGGTAAACATATTATTGAAGACTTTTCTTCAGCTGACTGTGTCATTAAGAATCCCGGAATAAAGTACGACGGAAATAAATACCTGGCAGCTGCAAAAGCCATTGAAACAGATCTGAGTATATTCCTTGCTTTTACAAAAGCGCCCGTTATTGCTGTAACGGGAAGTAAGGGAAAGTCTTCAACTGTAAGCGCAATTCATTACGGGCTCCGGCAGGCAGGCCTCATGGCTTTTCTTGGCGGAAATATAACATTGAGTCCGTTGGATTTTCTCGGTAAAACAAACGAAACAACACCTGTCATACTTGAACTTTCAAGCTGGCAGCTTGCTGATCTGCGTGGCAGAAAATTATTAAAACCGCGTATAGCAGTCATTACAAAAATCGTCCCTGACCATCAGAACTGGTACAGCAATATGGAAGACTATGTAGCAGATAAGCGGCTTATATATGCCGATCAGACACCGGCTTGTTATTCACTATTTGATGCCGATGAAGACGAACCCGGAACAGGCCCTGAATCGGGTGGTACATGGGGAAATCTTTTTGCAGCAGAATCACATGCGACAATACTGCGGTACAGCAGACATACACTTTTACCGGGACAATATGGAGTCTGGCAGGAATCCGGTACAGATAAAAATTTCTGCGGTAAAATGCTGTTACCGGACAGCCGGGAACCTGTAACAATTCTGCGTTCACTTGCAGTTCCCGGTCAGCATATGCGTACAAATGTACTCAACGCAGCTCTTGCAATGGTGCTCATGGGCATAAAACCGGAACATACGGCAGACATTCTTAGTAAATGGGAAGGCATTCCGCACCGGCTCCAGTTTTTTCATTCATGGAAATATGCGGACCGCAAAGTCAGGTTCTATAATGATTCCTGTGCAACTGTTCCTGAAGCGGCAGCGGCCGCAAGTCAATCGTTCGGCAAACCTGTCGTATTCATTACCGGTGGAACAGACAAAGGGTTGCCGCAAACTGCGCTTGCAGAAACACTTGCATGCACAAAACAGGATACTATTCCGGTAAAAAATCTGTATCTTCTGTCTGGAACGGCTACTGACAAGCTCATGCCGCTTCTCAACAGAAAAAATGTACCTTATAACGGTCCGTACAATTCACTTGCCGAACTACTTACCGACTTAAAGGCATATGAAATATCTCTGTCCGGTTCAGTAAACAATGATGAAACAATCGTATTCTCGCCAGGAGCAACATCATTCGGTATGTTTACAAATGAATTCGACCGTGGTGAAAAATATATGGATGCAGTAAAATCATTATTTACCTGATTTATCTTTCCGTGAGTACAAATAGCGTTTGATTTTCTGACTTGCAGTTTTCTCAAATTGATCGACAGATTCCACACTGCTTATTTTTGAACTGCGGTTGACTTTGCTGTTCACAAAATACTGAATTTCATTTAGAATACTTGCACGCTGATACTGCATCGCAGCTTTTATATTCTGATTATGGACAGATGCAACTTCCTTTGCATTTTGAACGGCCTCACTCAATGTTTCTCCCACTGCATCACGCAGTTTCATCTCTCCTGATTTCACAGCTTCTACACGTGCCTGTAACGCAGCTCTGCGCTCAGCCTCAGCCTGTAATTTTTCCTCATCAAAGAGAACAAGTGCAACCAGACCATCTTTGCCTTCAACAACAAGAGATTCTGATACAAGCGGATACTGATTAAGTAAAAACTCTATATCTTCGGGATAAATATTCTCTCCGTTCTGTCCCAGAATCATGTTCTTACTTCTGCCTTTCAGCGACAGCCGCATAATACCATGACGTCTTTCAAGAAGGCCCAGATCGCCTGTGTGAAACCATCCGGCACCGCATGAATCGGCTTCCGTTGTAAATGCAGCCTGTGTAAGCATCGGGTCTTTATAATATCCCTTCATTATGTTCGGTCCACGTACAACAACCTCACCTACTTTCGTCTCCGGATCAGGATTCAGAATCACAAGATCAACACCTTCAAGTATACCACCTATGGTACCGGGAACGGTGTTTGCAGGACCGGAACCTGCAATCAAAGGCGAAGTTTCAGTAAGACCGTAACCTATCGCATACGGGAACTTAGCTTCTCTCATAAAGCGTTCAACCTGTATGTCAACTTTTGCTCCTCCTATACCGAAAAACTGCAGCCATCCGCCGAACACAGCCTTCAGTTTCTTACCCGCTTTTCTGTTAATAATTTTTCTGAATAAAGGAATTTTGTACATATGAGCAAGTACTCTGTTCCTGTTAATTTCCGGCATTACTTTATTCTTGTATAATTTTTCAATAATCATCGGAACCGAGCATACTATTGTAGGTTTTACCTTCACAAACGCAGGCAGAAGCGCACTCACCGTCGGCGGTTTTCCTAAATAATATACGCATGAACCGTTCATTATCTGCATCGTAAAATCAATGGTAAATTCATACACATGCGACATAGGAAGGAATGAAAGGCAGCGGTCAAATTTATTAATACGGTGAATCGTCTGACATTGAACTGCATTCCAGACAAGATTCTTATGCGAAAGCTCTACACCCTTTGATCGTCCTGTCGTTCCTGATGTATAGATTATCGATGCCGTATCATTTTCATCCACATTTACCTCATTCAGCGTTACACAGAAAAAATCTTCTGCATACACAGCAGATGTATCAACTTCAGCAATGGATCGTATTGAATTTTCAGAGAGAGCTTCGTTTATTGAAAAAGAAAGAAGATTCTTGGCAGCACTGATTTTCTTTACAACATTTCCACCTCTGATGACGGAAAAATTGTCAATCTTAATGATCACCGGCGGCAGCTTGTCACCAAGAGTTTCAATTCGTTTATACAGTGTCTCAGAAACAATAAGAGCGTCGATACCGCAGTGAGTTATAATCGATTCAACCTCTACTGCGGAAAAATCGGGAAGCAACGGAACTGCTATACCTCCATAATTCACTACTGCAAAATATGCAATACCCCAGTTTGGCATACTCGTACTGAATATGGCAGTCTTACTGCCTGGATGAAGTCCAAGCCCGGCAAGCATTTTTGCAACCAGTTCAACCTGTACTCCAAGCCGCCGGTACGTAATCGGTTCGCCGTTTACAAGTGAAAGAGCCGGACAGTCGCTGAATTTACTTACCGAATTCCGGAACAGAGCCGGGAACGTATATGCACCTAAATCCTGTATTGTTTCCATATGAGCCTCTCAGTTTTTATTATTCTACCACATTTCATGAAATATACAAAAGAATTGACAAAATACAAAACGAAAGTATACTGACAGTATACGTAAGGCAACCGGTTGCCTTACGTTTAGAAGGAACTTATGAATCGAACAGTAAAAAGAGTTTTCTGTATTTTCCCGCTGATTCTTTTATGTATAAGCTGCAGTGGCAGAAAGACAGCACGGGATTATGCCCGTTCAAAGAATATTGATTTTGGTATGGCTGTTTCAGTAGGAGACCTTTCGCAGGAAAAAAACAGCAGAATTATTATAGAGAACAGTACAATTATCGTTGCCGAAAATTGCATGAAATGGGCTAATCTTCACCCCAACAAAACGTTCTGGAACTGGAGCGATGTGGACAATCTTGTTTCTTTTGCAGAAAAAAACCATATGGCTGTAAAGTGGCATACGTTGTTCTGGCACAATCAGAATCCCGGTTTTCTTTCTTCTATAAAAACAAAAGAAGAAGCGGAAACAATGATGGATTTATATATCAAAACGATTATGGAAAGATACAAAGGCAGAATCAGAGATTATGATGTAGTAAATGAGATGTTCAATGAAGACGGAACCCTTCGTGATACAATCTGGCTGCAGACAATAGGCCCCGGATACATCGAACACGCGCTTCGCAAAGCTCATGAAACAGATCCCGAT
>Ga0172378_10003631_pt1 | contig 14495 bp, 15 predicted proteins | sample GrowelOW332metaG_FD_119755 | JGI IMG/M metagenome (GOLD analysis project Ga0172378, IMG submission 119755) | Groundwater microbial communities from an aquifer near a municipal landfill in Southern Ontario, Canada - Pumphouse #3_1 metaG | ecosystem: Environmental > Aquatic > Deep subsurface >... | reverse complement strand
TGAAGATTGGATTGATGCACATTGCGAGGATAATATATGACGGCCGTATTAGAGGATAAACTGTCATTATATCGAGGGGATCCATATAAAGTAACAGACAAACTGATCGTACATCAACCAACTCTCGGTGAAATATGTGATATTGGTGAAAATGAATATTTAAAGACATTGGGAATGGTATTGGCACACCCTTTTGAAATGATCGTGCAATTAGATAAGATGGGTATTGATTTTACTAAAATCAGTGAATTTGAATTGTTTGCAATGCTGTGTAAATCATTCGCGGGAAAGGCGATTACACTCCTGTTTAGTGATGTAGATTTTAGTTCTATGTGTACATATACACTAAAAGACACAAATGAAATGATACTCGCAAACAAAGATGGTGTGGTTATAAACCAATACAATTACAAGATGTTGTGCGCGTTTTTACGTACCATTCATAATTTTTCATCTCCAAAGTATCAGACAATTGCCAACGAATACTCAAAGAAAATGGCAATTGAAGAAGCGTATGATAATTTACAGTATGCTTCCACTAAAAAGAAATCAAAGTCGTTATTTATGCCATTGGTGTCTTCGTTAGTAAACTATTCAGGATTCAAATACGACTTAAACAGTGTTTGGAATTTAAAGATGTATCAGTTTTTTGATGCAGTAAAACGCATACAAGCTTATGAAAATGCAAGTCATCAATACATTGGTTTGTATATGGGCTCAATAGATTTTAACAAGGTCAAGCAAGATCTTGATTGGATGAAAGATTTCACGTAGTGTGGAGTCTTTTCTTTTTTATGTTTATTTAAGAAAGGGGAAAATATAATGGCTTTTGATATCAATAACTTTGTCATTGACAAGGTAACAAAGATCGTTGCCGTTGATTCTAGCAATAACTTGCTGTGGATGGCTAACCAGATCGAAGACGCTTCTCTCCAGTGTGACGGTGAGGAAGTATTGAAGAAGGATGCAGATGGCACTACTATCGCTTCTTTCTCTACGGCAAAGAGCGCTACATTCTCTGCTGCAAGTTCTCTCTTTGACCTGAATCTGATTGCTGCACAGTTTGGCACCACAAAGACTGTGGCTGCTTCCGGATCTACTTTGAAGGTTCCTGCTTTTGAGGAAAAGATTTATGGTTCTTCCGATACGCTGACTACACTGGTTCTCAGTCACTCTGTAGTAAACAGTGGTACTCTTGGCACTCCTGTTTATAAGATTACTGTTGCAAAGCTCACTAAGGATGGTGCACTGAAGTCCAAGTTTACTGTTGGTGCTGTTGCTGCTGCTGGCGTATGTACTTACACTACCAACACTCACACATTAACTTTTGCTTCTGACGACATTGCTGTTGGCGATAGAATTTTCGTTGAATATGAGTATGAAAGCGAAAATGCAGTTCAGGTTGTAAACTCTGCATCTAACTTCCCTGTTGCAAACAAAGTATATACACAGGTCAAGGGGTTTGATGTATGTAATCAGTCTACTCTGTATTATGGTTACATTGTACTGCCTAATGCGAAGCTCTCTACATCCGCTACTATTAACTTTGGTCGCGAAGAGAACTTCCCGTTTGAGATGACTTGTGCTCAGGATTATTGTTCTACGGACAAGGAACTGTTCAAGATCATCGTTCCGGAGACCTAATATGGGACAGGGTGTTACACATCACTGTCTGGTTTGTGGTAAAGGATACACCCATTGTGAGAAGTGTCTAGTAGTTCAAAACTGGCGTTCTTTAACAGACACACCTGAACATTTTCAGATTTATATGGTGTTTGAAGAATTGAGAAATAATACGATCACCAAATATGAAGCTAAGGAAATGTTTGAGTTTATGCAAATTACGCCAACTTCTGATCTGACCGATCTGCTCCCTGCTGTAGCTAACGCTATCAAGGAGATTCTGCAAACTAGCAAGCCTACGGAACAGACCAACAGCACCTCTTACTCACAGACTGGATATAAGAAAGAAAAGCGCAAGTAATTACTTTGGGGAGTTGCAATACACTCCCCTATATCATGGTATTTAGATCACAACTTGATACTGTGACCACTGGCTTTTTCCGGTTTGTGCCAACAAACAAACTGAGCGCCTAGGCGCGAGACAATAGTTAAGGAGGATTTCTATGGGTGCAATGAAGCACAGCGATGAGATTACAGATAATATGTGGCAAGAAGTATCTGAGTTTAACCGCCATATGGTTATAGATTATTTAGACAATCAAACACATCTAAGTCCAAAAAGTTTGATCCAGTATGCTTCGGCTCTACGTATTTATTTCTATTGGGTTAAAGAAAATCTTAATAATAAAAATTGCACAGAGATAAAAAGTAAAGAATATATCAAGTTTCAGAATTATTTAACGAAGCGAGGAATGTCTGAATCTGGTATCAAGACTAAACGCAGCATTCTTAGTGCGTTGAATCAGTATATTATGTTTATGTACGAAGAAGAATATCCCACATTCCGAAATTACGTAACCAAGGACATCAAAGTTGTACAAACTGGCAACGTGTATAAAAAAGAACCTTTGACCATTGAAGAATATACCGTGCTGTGTAAAAAACTCATAGATATGGAAGAGTGGCAAAAACTTGCGTACCTTACTTTTTCATATAGTACCGGATGCAGACGGGCAGAGGTGCGTCAGCTTCTTAAAGAGGTTGTTACATATCAGCCACAAACAAAGATGGTAAAAGTCAAGGATGACAATGGTAAAGAGTACGAGGTATCGTCTTCCTCATATAAAACACATGATATTCGGTGCAAAGGGCGCTCATCTGTTGGAAAAGTACGTAAGCTACAGTTTGGTGAAGAAGCTATGAATGCAATCAAAAAGTGGCTGAATGTACGTGGAGAAGATGACTGTCCTTATGTATTTGTGCATAAAAACAAAAATGGATGTACGCAAGTATCAGAATCTACATTCAATGAATGGTGTTCTGGATTGTTCACTGATTTGGTGGGGCGTAGAGTGCATCCGCATTTGTTTCGAGAATCGAGAGCGACAAATTTAGTTGTATATGAGGGGAAGTCTCTGGAAACTGCGCAAAAACTTTTAGGACATAACAGTTCTGAAACAACTAGCAAGCATTATGTTATTCGTCAAGACGAAGATGATGCTTCAGACGCATTTGTATGATAGAACATGATCCGAATCGCATCTGTAAAAATCTGAAATGCCCATATGGTGTAAACGGACAACCAAAATGCTATTATGCTTGTGCTGATTGTGATCGCACATTCAATTGGAGAAGTGTTGCTTGCTGCCCAGAGTGTTATATTGCATATACAAAAGATCAGCTAGATCAGCGAATGAGTGTATTATTATCGGAGAAATCTGAACAAAAATAAAATAGGAGGAAAACACATTTAAAACGTGTTTGTCTCCTATTTTTTTCAAAAAGGAAATAATATGAATGATACAAAGACATTGAAATTGACCTCTCCTATCCCCTGTTCAGTTAATCACTATCTAAAACCGCGTGCCTACATAGTCCATGGAAAGCCACAAGTAACCATGTACGAAACTGCGGAAGCGAAGATATACAAAAGGCAGTTTATTCAATATGTTCAGGATGAAGCTAAAAAGCAGAAATTTGTAATGTCACAAAACAAGAGTCAGCATTATTATGTTGACTGTGTTTTCTACTTTGACCGTGTAGACAAAGATTGCAATAACTATTGGAAGTTACTTTTGGATGCCATTACTGAATCGCAGTGTGTTTGGATTGATGATAATGTATGTTGCGAAAGAGTAAACGCTATTTACTATGATAAAGCATACCCCCGTATAGAAATTGAAATTAAAGCCGTACCATATCGAGGCATTTTCCCTGATATAGTGTCTCTTAAACATTTTTCTGATCAGTGCATGACATGCAAAAAGTTTAGAAATGGACGCTGTTCCATTTACATAAAGGCGCTTGAAGGACGTATACAAGAGGAAATTACGGACTTTACTTGTCTCAAAATGAAAGAATGAAAGGAAATATTTTTATGAGCCATTCCACTATTAAGTACGCATCTTCGATTACGTTTGAGCAGTATGCTCAGATTATTCAAACAGGGGTAAATCTCTGTTTTGATGAAAATGGTGAGTTTATTCCATTTATGCCAGAGTTTGCAAAATGGTACAGTATTCTACTCTATTGTTCTGACGCAGATATTGAGAAATGCACACAGAACGAAGCATGGAAAATTATTTGTTTGGAGAAATCAAATGTGCAGTATATTGAATCGTTATTTCATATGGCGTACTTAAATGATATCTTGAATCTAATTGACCAAGGCATTATGTATCGTAAGCAAAAAAATATTCACAAGTCTTCGTTAATTGAAGATATCGTGCAAATTGCGGACGTTATGGGATGGAGCACAGCACTTGAACAGACAGCGAAAGTAGAGATGGTAAAGCATGAATGATGTATCTGCACTAGAATCGTATTTACTGCCATTGTTCAAACAACTGATCAACAAGGCGTTGATTTCAGATGTTGCTCCGGCAATGCAAGATTGCATGCGTAGACATATCAACGAGGACGTGTATGGTGTTTATGACCCTAAATTTTATCGCAGACGGTATGAACAGTCAGGTTTATTAGACTACAAGAATATCCATTTGGATTTTCATCCAGAGAAGTGTGAACTAGTCTTAAAAAACATTGCCCAACCAACTGGAAAACACGCAAGTGAAGATCCTACAATCTTGTCTCAGTTTATCGAGTATGGACAATCGTTTGCAGATATACCAGAGCGCCCCTTTGTAGAGAACACAAGAAAAGAACTAATTGAGGGCGGTATTTGTGAGCAAGCATTATACGATGGACTCAAGCGACTCGGCATTAATATCAAAAAATAAAAACAAAGTGAGGATATAAATATGCAAGAACTGGCTATTTCGATTCCTGAAAACATGGAAAGTATGCAGCTTCCTGATCCAGACTTGTTGGACTATTACAGATATTTAGAAGACCGTACAATCTTCATAAATGGGTGTGTAGACGATTTTATTGAAAGTTTTGTTATGCAAATACTTGCATGGAACAAAGAAGATAAAGGTAAGACGGATCGAAAACCCATTAAGATTTTTATTAACAGTGACGGTGGAGCATTGGCTCCAACACTGAACCTGATTGATGTTATTCTTCTGAGTAAAACTCCTGTATACACTATTGGAATGAGCAGATGTTACTCTAGTGGAGGTCTATTGTTGATGGCTGGACATAAGCGCTTTATCTTCCCGACCACTACATATTTAGTACATGACGGAGACTATGGTGTATCTGGGTCAACTGGAAAGTTTTTAGATTCAGCCAAGTTTACGGAACAACAAGAAGACCGACTTGCAAACTATGTGACTTCTCACAGTTCAATTGATGCAGCGACATATGAAAAAAATTATCGTAAAGATTGGTTTATGTTTGCAGAAGATATTCTCAAGTATCATGTTGCAGATGAAATTGTGACAGATCTTGATCAAATTGTGTGAGGTAGTAATAATGACTAAAAGAAATCAGGCTAGTTCTACAAATGCGTATGGTGATGCTCCGGAAACATTGAGTGGGCATTTATTTTACGGTCTGCGTTTGGATCCAGATCAAGAACGATTTAGAGACGCAATTTGGGATAGTAATAAGCTAGTAATTTTTACCAACGCGTGTGCTGGTAGTGGTAAAACACAGATTGCGACCGCAACCGCCAACTTGCTTGTTGAATATGGTAAGTATGATGGCATTTGCTATATTTGTTCTCCTTATGGAGAAGGCAAACAAGGATTTTTGCCGGGATCTATTACAGAAAAAAGCGAAGTGTACTATGAGCCGTTTTATCAAGCGCTGATCAAAATTAATTTAGATCCCATGCGTGTAATCAATGAAGCGTCTATGGTGAATCAAAAGCTTGGCACTGGTTATATTTCATGTATGACACATACATATTTGAGAGGAACAAACTTTGAAAAGAAAGTGGTAATTTTGGATGAAGCGCAGAACTACTCTTTTGACGATCTGAAAAAGACACTGACACGCATTTCAGACAGTTGTAAAGTAATTGTGATCGGTCATGATAAGCAGTGTGATTTAACCAAGAATGATAACGCGTTTGTGCGGTATCTGGAACATTTCAGAACAGATGAACGGTGTCAAGTATGCACTCTTACGAAAAACTATCGTGGATGGATTTCACAATTTGCAGACAGTTTGCTGTGAGGTGCGACATGTACGAATACACAATTAGATTAAACGTAGATCTACTTGGAAGACATGCAGCAAATTTGGTAAATCAGACACGATTCGTAGAAGGAGACGTTTATTTTTTGAATGACACAGTGTGTGTAAATGCAAAAAGTTTACTGGGCGTCTTAACATTACACGCACTGTTTGGTCAGACTATAACCATTAAAACGACGAATAGCGCATCATTATCAAAAGTGTTAGATATTATCACAAACCTATAAGGCGGCTATTTAGTCGCCTTTTTATTGTAAAGGAACGGTGACTAAATGGATATTGTAAATGGTGAACTTTCCATTCCTGTAAAATTTGAGCCTACTATTGGTGACCTAAAGCAGTTATCAAAGATTATGGGAGAAATGAAAAATCTTCCTGCGGAAATGTCTAAGAGCTTGTCTGCTGTCACTCAAGCTTTGTCTCAAGGAGAAAAATTTAAAATCACTCCTGATGTTAAAGATGCTACAAATCAAGTCAATAAGTGGCTTGATTTGTTCTTTAAGGAATATAATGCACTTAATACAAAATTATCTGATTCGTTAAAATCAGCCTTTGATACGACCACCTCAGATGAAAAGCGTAACAGAGCCATTATGGAGTCTATGCGTTTAATTGAGGAATATCAGTCTAAATCTCACAATTATGCTACGGCTACTGGCAAAGAGATGAAAGAACTGAATATTGGCGACAATAAACGTATAGCTAATGGACAGCAGCTTAAATCTTTGTATACTGATATCGCCAAACTTAATAACCAAATTGTTACAGCCAATAAACGTGATCAAGCAGAGCTAAAAGCGAAAGCCAAAAATACAGCAACACCAGAAGAACAAGTAATGTCTCAAAAGGGACAAAACGATCTCCGAGAACAGCTTATTTCATTGAAGGCAGAGGTGGACTTATTCACTGAACAAATCAATAAAGGGTTTGACTTCAGTGAGAGCGAACCTCAAGTACGTACTTTCCTTAAACAGCTTACAGAGCTGCAAGAAGGATTAAAGATGTTGCAGTCTGTTGGTGGTAATGTCCAGTTTAAAAAAGACACTTCACGAACCATTAACTCACTTGGTAAAGAAGTGGGTGTGACACTATCCCCTCAAAAATTATCTAGTCTTATGGGTAAGACCTTAGATTCTCAATCTGGTATCAAGTCATCCTCTTTTAATGTGCAGGATATTTGGGCTGAATTAACCAGTGATGAAAGTCTTAAACAAGTGCAAAACTCTATTGCGCAAGGCTTAACATCGCTAGGTCAGACTACGTATGCAAACGCACAAAAAGCTGGACAACAGGTTGCTGACGGCATTGTTCATGGAATGCAACAAGGCAAATCCAAGATGTCAGACGAACTGAAAAACTTGCGAGATCAAACAGACTCTCTAAAGGAAGTCCAGTTGGCATCAGAAGATAAGTACTATGATGACCCATCCACGCAAAACTTAAAAGAATTGGTCGCATCAACCTCTACTTTAATTAACCATTATCAAGAATTAAAATCTTTAGGCGATTCTCGCAAAGGTGTTAGCGAGGGTTTTCAAGAAGCGAAAGAAGTTCTTGATAGTTTAGTTCAAGAGGGTGCAATTACTCAATTCCAAGAGCAAGTCGACTCCTCTCTGAAAGCTGTCCTTGATGCGGAAACAGCGACAAAAAAAGTTCTGGATAATACAAATGCCACCAATGAAGAAAAAATAGCGATTTTAAATCAGCAAAAGACGGCTTATGAGCAATTACTCTCGACAATGAAGGAATACAATGTCTTAACTGGCTCTGTAAAAGCCACAAAGGAAGATAAGGCGTTTTTAAGTGACTATGGTATTGGTTCAAAGAGTGAATGGACAGATAAAATTCAAGCCACCAATTCACAGATTGCTAGATTCGAGGACTTAGGCAACACGGCTGACAAAGCAGAAGTAGAAATTCAACAATTGGGACAAGCTATAGAAACAGTCACAAATGCTTCGACCGATACGACCACTTCTGAACCGGTTGTTGGAGGGTTAAATATTGGAGAGCTTGAGCAGGACACAGAAAAACTTGTTCAAATTTCCACAAAATATAATAAGGCAATTCAAACCATTACATCGGCAATTCAGAAATTAAGTGACTCTGTAAAGCATGTACAACTTGACAAACTTACAGAAATTAATAAAGCGTTTCAAAATCGAATTTCTGATAAACAGAACGTAATAGGAAAAATCTCCTCGCAAACAAAAACACCAGAGGGAATTGTGAAAACCTCTGCAATTTCCTCAGCTAGAAGTTTTTTAAAATCTGGTCAAAACAATTTGTATTCTGGTACATATGACCAAGCAACTATTGATACTTTGACCTCTAAATATTTGGCTTTTGACAAGGTGTTGGATGATATTGAAAAGTCAGAAGGTTCCTTATCATCGGCGCAAACTCAAGCTATCTTGAAAGAGCGTGCAGACATTAAAAACCTTCAAGACGAATACAAGACACTGGCAACTCTAAAACAAAAAGCGAATACTGCTAAGACAGTATTGAGCAATGCAAATCAGTGGACAAGCAAGAATGAGACTGATTATCAATCTGTTCAGAGCACTTCAGTTTCCAATCGTAGCGCTACATACATTAATGACACTAAATTAGCGGTCAGTCAATTGACTGCTGCTCAAAAAACTTATGAAACTTCCGTTAAACAAGCAAATCAATCCGAGCAAATACAAGCTCAGAACTTGAATGCGGTGCGGTCTGAAGCTCTTAGTTTACTAGCGACACTTAATACACTAAAGGGACAAGAAACCTTAAAAGCACTTTATAACAACGCTGCATCGTCCACTGACATAACTAGCGCTTCTAAAACCTTAGAAGACGGAAAATCATTGCAGTCTCTATTGCAAAGTGATGGTTCTGCAATTACAAATCTGGTAAATCAAATTACAGTTTTGGAAGCAAAATTACAGAATTCCGAAAACAGTCAACTAAATGACCAGTTACGAACACTCAAAACTACTGTACTAGGATTGCAAGATGCTTTTAAGCAAGTCGATACTAAATCGGCAGAACTCGAAACATCATCCCTTGGAACAAACGTACAAAAAGCGGAAATCGAAGTTGGTAAACTGCAAAAAGCTGTTGTCACAAGCAACGCAGTTATGAATGCTGACACGTCTATTGAGAAATTGTCAAGCAAATATAAAAAACTTGCAAACGATATGGTTGTGTATCAGCAAAAAAACTCTAAGTTTACCATGAATCCGGAACTGACTTATGAATTTGACCGCCTATTCTCTACTATCTCTAGTGGCAGTAATCAAAGCAAACTGGAGTTATCGAAACTTACTGCCCAATGGAGTCAATTTCAATCTAAGGTTGCGTCAAGTGGAAATACTGGCAGAAGTGCATTAGACGAAATCAAATATATCTTTGGGCGTATTGGAGGCAATGCTCTTGTAGCCAGCTCTATTTTTAAGGCTGGACAAGCTATCCGAAATATGATCTCCAATGTCAAAGAATTGAACGATGTATTAACCGACTTGAAAAAGGTTACAGATGAAACAGACTCAACATATAGTCGGTTTCTAAAGAGTGCTGGCGCTACAGCGAAAGAAGTTGGCTCGGCTGTCACCAGTGTTGTATCATCAACGGCAGATTTTGCGAAGCTTGGATATAGTTTAAACGAAGCAGCAGCATTAGGTAAAAACGCTTTAATCTACGCTAATGTAGGAGATTTAGATATTAGCGAAGCAACTGAGCATATGACATCTACACTCGCTGCATTTAATATTACAGCAGAAGACTCTATTAATATCGTAGATAAATTTAATGCTGTTGGCAATAACTTTGCAATTAGCTCATCCGGTATTGGTGCGGCATTGACCAACTCTGCTTCTGCTTTGGTAGGCGCTGGAAATAGTTTAGACCAAGCAATCGCATTGATTACAAGTGGTAACGCTGTTGTTCAAGATCCAGAATCCGTTGGTGCTGGTCTTAGAACAATCGCTTTGAGAATTAGAGGGTGCACAACCGAACTGGAGGATATGGGTGAAGAAACAGACGATCTAATTTCTAACACGCCTAAACTACAGCAAAAGCTGATGGCTTTGACTGGAGTAAATATTCTTGAAGCGGACAATAAGACATTCAAATCAACCTATGATATTTTACAAGATATCGCTAATGTTTATGCTAAATTGGATGATGTTGATGCTGCGGCTGTTCTGGAAATGCTTGCTGGTAAGAATCGAAGCAATATCGCTGCTGGTATTTTACAGAATTTTTCTGTTGCGTCTGAGGCGTTATCCACTTCTGCAAACAGCAGTGGCTCTGCAATGGAAGAAAATGAAAAATATCTCGACTCTATTTCCGGAAAACTGAAACAATTACAAGCCACTGCTGAATCTTTCTCTAACTCTGTGGTCAATTCCGAATTAATCAAAACAGTTGTTGATGGTGGGTCGAAAATCATTAACATCGCAGACACATTGATCAACAAGCTCGGAACCATTCCAACTATTTTAACCGCAATATCTGCTGCGGCTACCGTGTCTGGTAAAAATCTTGGTATGTTACTATGCCCCTTCTAACAGTAATGCTAGAAGTGCAAGATTTAAAATCGCAAAAATGCTGGGAATTACTATAATGAGGAAACTCATAAAAAGATTATTGTGCTACTGCATAACCGAAAGGTAAGTGTGAATGCACTCGGAAACGATACTGGTAACAGTAAGAAAAACAATAATCGGACATAAGGCGCAAGCCTACGTGTCAACTCTGTCCATATATTCAGAGAATAGTAAGGTCAGCAGGGAAATCTCCTAAGTGCTATATGGCATATAAACATGAATGTTGTGAGGAACATTCGGAGAACCCACACAGGCTTCAATGCAAATGGCTCAATGAGTCATAGAAGTAAAGTCGAATCTCACAGTTCAAAATGGATAGAACTGTGTCTGTAACTTAAATGTTGCGGAGTTACCAGCGTATGCAACATGCTGCATTATTTGCCACATTTTCATCATTTTATGCAACATGCTGAACGAAAAGCGCAAAATTGTAACACAAAAATCACATAATGTTATTGACGTTTGATTGAGTTTGTGTTATTATATAAAAAGAAACACGATGCCACGATAGATGGAGCTTCGGTTTCGTACATACTTTTACATATGTAATCCGCCTAGTGCAAGTAGGCGGATTACTTTTTGTTGATTTCTCTGATAATTGCGTAAATTAAAACTAAAACAACAACAAGTTCCAAAAAGCTCACCTCCGTTAGATTTCTCCAACGAAAGTAGTTACCTCCTATTTTACTCAACTTTCGTTGGGGGTTAGAAAGCTCCACCTATATACATCTATAAAACTGCAAATTCGATGTGTAGCATCATGTTTCTGCAATTATTATATCACAAGTCAATTGAAAAGTAAAGACACAAGTTTCTGTTTTATGATAAAAAATATGCAAAAGAGCAGTAGGTCGATATGACTACTGCTCTTTGGTTATATGCCCGTGTTAGGATGTCTTTTGCAATGTGCTTAGATTGTTTTCTAACAGTTCCATCGTTGGAATAATATTATCGGATTTGAGCAGCTCATAAATAAACAGTCTTCCTTTCTGTGTCCAACATGTGTGCATGGCGCTTTGAGCCTTACCATTGGAGACGATATAGGGATCAGTACGGGTTCCTGTGTATCCTTGGTCTGCATACTGTTTATACAGCAACCATGTATTACCGCGTTTGTATTGAATGCCCTTATTATGCAAATATGTGTTCAGCCATTGAGCCGTTTTGCCATAATCTTTTGCAATAATGGAAATTGGAACGGAATTGATGGATTGCAAAACCATATCATAATATGCTGCTTTTGGTTGCATTTGTTCAATCTGTGCTTCTTGTTCAGCTACACGTCCTGAGAGAATAGTCAACTGACCATGAGCCATTTTTAGAGCGCGTGCCATAATAATTTCTGGCTTATTCCACTGCTTTTCCAAGTCAAGAAAGTATGCTCTACATTGCTTCCCCTTATCCGATCGCTGAATCATACAAACTTCCTTTGCCATGTCAATTGTGAGTCGATGGTCGGTGACAACCCTTGATACCTCTCGTTTTCCTTCAATACGAACCTGCTTAATTTTGATCGAGTTGAAATCTGTGCCATCTGAGAATCCACACTCGCGCATTCTAGGAAACCAATCCTTGTATGCAGTCTTGACCTCCAGCGCATCATGTAGTTCTCTACCGCTAATGGTCAGTTCATCATTTTCATAGTTGACATGGATGATATCAGGTGTCATGGTATTTGTAGCTGTGGTTGTTTCAATCATGTTTAGTGTTCCTTTCTGATTCGGCTTCGTGTTCATATATGTGTGTAGAGATAGCTAATTATACGGCAACAGCATAACCTTTCTTTTTGAGTAGGTTGATAATTCCAATCTGTCCCTTTGGCTTGACCAGTGTGGTTAGTACTAGTCTCACACCATCATAGGCAAGGACATGACTTTCAGCCACCTCAAACCATTGCTGGTTCATATAGCGCTGATATGGCTGATTATCATCCATCAGCACCTTATGTTCTCGCAAAAATTCAAACAGTTTGTTACGACCGATTGTCATTCCGTTATCTGTAGCGAGCTTTGCCATCGTGTTCATGCTAATCACGTCTTCTGACTGTTGAACCGTATCTGCAAAATTAACTAACGGCTGTTGTTCAGTCAGTTGCAATTGAAGCTGTTGTTTTTCCTCGTACTCTTCGATCCATCGCTTTGCTCTAGCAGTAGGGTTCTCGATCATGTAGCTGTCTGGTTTTTGCTGAATAATATAGGAGCCGGTTCTTCGGATTGTTGGCAGAACCTCAGATGTCACCCAACGCTTAAACTGCTTTGCGGACGGAAGCTTGCTAGAGAGGATGAGGCTGTACATTCCAGACTCGTTAATAAACCATCCACCACGCTGCCCAAAACTCGGTATCGTTTTGCTATTGAGTTCAAAACTCGATAGTGTTTTGCTATGGAGTTTATCTTCTGTGTCAATGTGTTCTAGAATCGCTTCATTTGGGTTCCTGTATCCCAAAATTGTCGCTACATCCTTACCTACGAACCATGGTTCCCCATCAATTAGCAATGTTCTAATAGAACCAAGTTGTTCATTGGAAAAGTTAATGATATTGGCTGCTGTTGTCTGTGTCTGTGTAATTTCGTTCATGTTTTATTCCTTTCTGTAGGCGAATATTCACTATTTTCATTATATTCATATGAATATTCACGTTTGTCATATGTGTGTTTGCACTTAGAATTATGCAATGGACTTGATAATTTGCGCCTCGTCAAAGAATTGAGTTGGTTCGATATTATTAACTTCCAACATTGCTACAAAACTTTTTTGAACCTGACACCATTCGTTTGGTTTCACAAAGTCAATACAGGGTGCTTTTTTCTTTGCTTTAGATTGTCTGGATTTCAGCAAGATTCCATATTTGTTATTCAGGTGTGTGTACAGCATACCAAATACTTTGCCATATGAAGCACCTAGCTTATTTGCAAGCAGACGAACAGCATGAACAGTTTTTTGTCTGTCCGACAGAAGAACAATCTCATTAGTGAGAAGTTTATTATCAGTCTCTAGCGAGTCAACTTTGTGTTCAGCTTGCTGGCGCTTGATCTGTTCGTCTTTTAGTGCGGTAGCAAGACCGATAATGAAATCTGGATTGAGCAATGTTTTCTCAATTACTTCTGGTGTCATATATGCACCATGTTTATGAATGGTTGGGAGTACTTCCTCGAAAACCCAGCGCTCAAAGCGTTCTGCGCTAGGGAGTTTGCTGCGTGTGATCAAGCGGTAGAGGTCGCCCTCAGGGATGTAGTTGACTGCTTGGATGCCGCCATTTGTGGGGAGGTCACGTTTCACGACCCCCTTGCAGTGGCGAAGAACAGCGTCTTTTGTGTTCGCGTATCCAAGGATAGCAGCACACTGCGTAGCCGGAAAGTATTCCTTTCCATCAATCATCAGCACATTCAGATCGCCGAATTCGGTGCTCTGGAACAATTTCATTTCATCATCTCTTGAATACTCATGCGTTTGAATAATTTCATTTTGCGTAATGTTGTTTGTTTTCATTTCTACTTCCTTTCTTTCATCCAATTGTGTGTGGTATGTAGCAAACTGTTCGTTTGTTCTATAAATTTATAATTTAGGCGAGAACACTCGCCACTTTAGTGGTGAGATGAATCGCCAAAGAGAGAATATACATATGAGGTGATAATCATGGAAGTAACTCATGGACGAGGATATGTATATTCAATC
>Ga0172378_10003630_pt1 | contig 14495 bp, 11 predicted proteins | sample GrowelOW332metaG_FD_119755 | JGI IMG/M metagenome (GOLD analysis project Ga0172378, IMG submission 119755) | Groundwater microbial communities from an aquifer near a municipal landfill in Southern Ontario, Canada - Pumphouse #3_1 metaG | ecosystem: Environmental > Aquatic > Deep subsurface >... | reverse complement strand
TTCAGGCACACTTACATAAGGATCAATGTCGATGTGCTTGAAATGCAAAGTCTCTTCCATCCATTTTTTATAAGAACCGTCTGATTCATCGCTGATGGTTTTGTAGTCGTGCTTCTTTGAGTCGAAGCAGAAAGCTATCTGGCAATTGGCTTGCTTGGATGCAGAGATGATTCCTGCAGCACCCTCGATTGTCGTTGTTGCGCAATAGTTGCACAATATGGATGAGTTGTCATTTCTCGGATAGAAGTAGTAATATCCGTCGTTTCCTCCTGTTGAGACAATCTTCCATTGTTGCTCGGCACTTCCAGTTGAGTCAGTCATGCTGATCAGTCCGTCGATCACATGGAGTGAGCGTCCGCTCTTACTGTCTGTAAGAATATAATAGCCTTCGTCATTCTTTGTGATTTGGAAGGAGATGTTGGTCTCGTCGTTGTCTGCTCCAAAGATGAATTTGCCGTCTTTTTCGGAGAAGATTTTGTTCGCATTTTTTGAGAGCAAAACATATTCTTTGCCGACTTCAAACTCCTTTACCCTTCTGTAACGGTTTATCTTGTCGAAGAGAGACAAATCCCATTCAGAGTAGAAGCGAATGATAGGGTAGCCGGCTCTCATGTCAATTGGCAGCCAGATATGCCATGATTCACCTACGTTAGCATCACTGAAGTAATCTCCTCCTTTCCAACGGTCGCCCATGTAAATATAGGCATCGTATTTGCCTGGAACTTTGAATATGTAGTTGCTCTGAGAGTTGTAGGAAGTGTTGAAATCTTTGTCTACAAATGGATTGCCGTAATCGGTCCAATTTCCCAACGGAAGTTCTGCCATTGATGAGTGTCCGGGGTTCGGATTCCAACCAGTGCAACCTGATGTGATAGCCACAAATCTGCCGTGGAACTTGAAGACTGCTGGTGCTTCATATTGTTTGCTGATGAATAATCTTGCCCATGTGCTGCTGAGGTCCAAATAGTCGTTAGTAAGCACCGTTGCGTGCATGGTTGCATTCTCTTCTGCTGATCCGAAATGGTAGCCTGCATTGTAATCAGGGTCAAACATCAGTGTCTGGTCACGTGAACCGGAAGGCTGTTCATCTCCTCTTGGCCGCATGGTTTTTACGAAGGTGTATGGACCAGAAATTTCGTCACTGTACAGAATGGCTACACGAGAAGCGGCATAACCCGATCCGTTTTCCCAATGGACCCACATCACATATTGGCCTGTGTTGGGACAATACATCACTTTGGGGCGTTCTAGAGTACGACCGTAGTTCATGTCCTGCATGTCGTCGCGGAGCGGCTGGTTAGGGCATTCGTAAGCCATACGTTCAAACTTCCAGTTGTATAGGTCTTTGGATGTATAACAGCCAATGCCGTTGCTCTTTACAGCACCGCTAGTGCGGTAGTTCTCACCAAACCAATAGTAGGTGCCGTTTTCATAAAGCACGCATCCTCCATGTACGTTGATGTGCTTGCCGTTAGCATCGTTCCAGTTCATTCCCAAACGTAGAGCGCTGCTTCCGTTGTGGAACTTTGTTCTGACATTCTCTTCGGGTTGGTCTACTCGGATAAGATGCCAGTAATGCTTGCCGTCGTCACCTTTCTTATCGCTGTAGACACCTTGGTTGTCGGTTGTTCCATCTGTGCCAAGGAAAAGATTGTTTGATTTGAATTGGATGCGCACATAGAGCTCTTCGTTAGGTGCGTAATTGATGATTAAATGAGCCGTTGAAGCTGTATTGCTTGTGCTGAAAACAGCACTGTATTCTCCTGACGAGTTAAGATACTTTCCGTTGGCTACATTTTGGATGGCATAACTTCCGTCAGACAAGGCTACAAAGGTGAATTGCTGATCTTCTGCATTGTTTCTGTCTTTGATTTTCGGATTGTCATTTACGTTGCACAAGAAGCGGTTGCTTGCATGCATGATGTAATACTTCTCGCCAACTTTGAAAGCACTGTTTCTATTTTGTTTGTATTGGACTATGGCTTCGTTTATCTCTAAAGTAGCTGTGTTGATTTCCTGCTGAGCAGTTGCTTCATCTAAATGGGTCTTTGCGGTTATGATGGATTGAGAAAGGGATGAGCGGACAGCAACGGAGAATTCTCCTTCATTGTCACCTTCTCGTGTGTTGTTATAAAGATCTTCCGCTTCACGGATAACTGCTTCTAAACCTTCTGTGATGAGTTCGTTTCCAGAGGCATCTCGTAGATACCAGTAGTGTAGGAGTGTGCTTCCGTCTTTGTCTGAGTACACATTACTGCCACTGGTGGTATTGTCAGTTCCCAAAAAACGACTGTTCTGAGCACATCTGAATTTTATGTATTCGCCCACGGCTTCTTCGATGGAGAAACGGGCAACGTCTGACGTAGAAGTGGAAAACTCCGTGTTCCAATCTCCCGTTTTGGTGACGTTGTTGTTGCTTGTTACGTTTTTGATGAGATATGAATTGCCGGATGCTGCAAAGTTGAACTGCTGTGATTTTTCGCCGGTAAAAGGTTGTAACACTGCATTGCTTCCGTTGGCAGCAAGAACCAAACCGCTCGAGTGAAAGATATAATAGCTTTTGTTCGTGTCAACTCCCGAAACAGCATGACAAAGCATGATGAAAAAGACAAAGAGAAATCCTCTTAACGATTTTGTTTTCATATTAATAACAATCAAATTAGATCTGAACTCAGATAAAGAAACGTGGGGCTAAGATAATGAAGAAAAGTTTAAAAGAGAAAGAAGTGAAAAGATTTTAGTATTCCTACTTTTTCAAACGGAATGGTTATACTTTTAAAAAGCATTATATTTGTATTAAGAAAAAGAGCGCAGCTTCGTAGTCTGTGCTTCTAAAAAAGTGAAAAAAATGTCATATACTCCACTAAAACCGTCGTTTTTAGGGTTGAGAGTCTTCGATTCGTTGGCACTCGAACCTATTGCGGGTTATATCGACTGGACTTATTTCTTTCATGCTTGGCGTATTTCCGGCAATTATCAAGGACTGGAGACTTTGTGCGGTTGCGAGGCGTGCAAACAGAAATGGCTTCTTTCTTTTCCTGTTGAGGAACGTGATAAGGCCAAAGAGGCGATTCGCCTTTTCTGGGATGCGCGTGATATGTTATCCGGTTTGATGCGTCAGCATTTGTTGAAGGTGAACGTGGCGCTGTACTTTTCTGAAGCAAAATCGGGAGCAGAAGCGATAGACTTTATTGAAGATGGAAAAGTGACGATCTCTCTTCCTGTGTTGAGGCAGCAGCATCCCAGCGAAAGGTCGGGCTATTGTCTCTCTCTTGCTGATTTCATTTCGCCTGAGCAGGATTATGTCGGACTTTTTGCCGTATCTATCTTGGGTGCAGACGAAATCTCGGCTCAATATAAGGCGAAGGGCGACGATTACAATTCCATCTTGGTAGAGAGTGTGGCAGCCCGTTTGGCCGAGGCCACTTCGGAGTGGTTGCATCTGCAGGTGAGACGACATCTGTGGGGTTATGCTAACCATGAGTCTTTGACGCGCGATGAGATTCGTCAGGCAAAATACCAAGGCATTCGTCCGGCAGTGGGTTATCCCAGTTTGCCAGACCAATCGGTCATCTTTGATTTCGATAAGTTACTTCATCTGGAGAAAATAGGAATCCGTCTTACGGAGAATGGAGCCATGCATCCAACTTCGGCGGTTTGTGGCATGTATATCTCTCATCCTAAATCTTCGTATTTTATGATTGGAAAGATTGGTCAGGATCAACTTGCCGATTACGCAAAACGACGTAACAAAAGCGTAGGGGAGATGAAACGGTGGTTGCCGAATTCGTTGTGATTAAAAAACAAAAAGGCGTAGAGAACTTTCATTCCTACGCCTTTTCTGTATGATAATGATCCTATTTCGTTAGAAATTTGGCAACAAATACTCTTTTTGGTTAGAGAAGATGTTGTCGATGCTGTTGATCTCCAAGAAGGTGGTTCCTCCACCAATGTTTTGGCTGCCGCTTAGATATGCAACCTTGTCACCGAACTTCAGATATCCGTTTTCAATCAACATTTTCAGTGCTGAGAAAAAGTAGTGACGGGTGTCCTCTTTTGCCTCTTGATAGATAGGCGTTACTCCGTAAGAGAGAGACAACTGACGGATTAAATGTTCCCTGTAACAGATGGCCATGATAGGGCAAGAACCTCTGTATGCAGACAAGTGACGGGCTGTTGTACCTGTGTAGCTGTCGGTGATGATTGCCCTTGTGTTGAGCAACTCCATAGAATCTACAGCCTGTTTTGCGAGGAACGATGTGATATCGTTTTCGTCATGCTGAGGTATTTTAATGTCGTTTTCCTTCAACTTTGTCTTCTCTGCTTCTGCAGTAATCTTAGCCATGGTACGAACAGCCTCAATCGGATATTTGCCGTAAGCAGTCTCGCCGCTGAGCATCAATGCGTCTGTGCGGTAGAAAATGGCGTTGGCAATATCGACAACTTCGGCACGTGTTGGCCTTGGGTTATTGATCATGGTGTGAAGCATTTGAGTGGCTACGATAACCGGTTTCTTTGCAATCACACTTTTACGGATCAATATACGTTGGATTCCAGGAATCTTCTCTTGTGCAACCTCGATACCCAAGTCGCCACGGGCAATCATAAGTCCGTATGCGTATTCAAGTATTTCGTCGGCATTGTCCACACCTTCCTGGTTCTCTATCTTAGCAATGATTTTGATGTCGCTCTTGTGCTCGTCCAAAATTTGCTGGATGGCTATCACATCTTCTTTGCTTCTTACGAAAGAGTGGGCTATGAAGTCAATCTTCTTGTCGATGGCATAAAGAATGTTTCGCTTGTCTTTCTCTGTAAGTGATGGCAATTTGATGCTCACGCCAGGCACGTTCACGCTCTTGCGGCTGCCTAGGATACCGTCGTTCTGAGCCTCGCAAAGCAGATAATCCTCCTCTTTGTCCAAAACTCTGACGTTGATCTCTCCGTCGTCAAAAAGAATGTCGGCACCAATGTTGACGTCTTTCACGAAGTCTTTGTAACTAACGGCAATCATCTCTTTGGAGCTGATCATGTCAGGGTCTCCCTTGATCTTGATTTTGTCGTTGGTTTTGATCTCAATAGGAGCTTCCGATTTGGTAGTTCTCACCTCTGGACCCTTTGTGTCGATAAGGATTCCGATCTGGTTGGAAACGGCTCTGATGTTTCCGATTACTAGATCAAACCCTTCGGAGTCCATGTGTGCAGAGTTGAGTCGGGCAACATTCATTCCCTCGTTATAAAGAGCACGAATGAACTCTACGTCGCAGCGTTTGTCCGAAATGGTTGCAATTATCTTTGTTTGTTTTTCCATTCTTATTTGTCTATTGAATTCTTATTGTCAATGTATTGTAGAAATAATTTATTTGTCGGTTTCAGAAAAAGAGATATAGAATCTTCCTCTTCGAAAAAGGCCCTGTCCTTTTTTGGATAAAGAAAATGAAATGTGATTTTATAGGTTTCCTTCTTCCAAATCAGATAACAAATCCGATACAGAACGTCCTAATTTAGGATGTAGAAGGTCTGGCGCTATTTCAGCAAGTGGCCTTAATACAAAATCTCGTTTCTGGATCAGAGGGTGGGGAATGGTCAAATCTTGAGTCTCTAAAACCATGTCGTCGTAAAGGAGAATGTCGATGTCGATGATTCGGTCTTCATATCTTCTTTTGTCATGGTAAACTCTACCCATTTCCCGTTCAATGGCTTTCGCCATGGCAAGACATCTTTCGGGCGAATTGTTTGTCTCAATGCATATCACGGCGTTCAGGAACTTGTTGGCCGAGTCGAACCCCCATGGTTCTGTCTCGTATAAAGAAGAGAGCCCTTCTAGCGTGCCGATGATGCTTCCGCAGATCATGGTTGCGTTGGTAATGTTTTTCTTCTTGTCGCCTAAGTTGGAACCTAAACCTAAATATACTTTCGACATAATGTTTCGTTAAATTGAAGAAAACCACCATCTTCCCGAAAGTGAGAGGATGATGGTTAGTTTTTTCTCTCAAAGATAACTCGCCGCAGTGGGTTAGTTCACTTTGAATTTATACTTGACCTCTTTCAAGTCAGCGTTGGCCTTTACGATTTTATCTTTCAAGCCTACCTTATAGTTGGCTAATTTAGCCTGTAAAGCAGGGTCGCCAACTGCGAGCATCTGTACTGCAAGGATTCCTGCGTTCTGAGCTGCGTTGATTCCGACAGTAGCAACAGGGATGCCTGGAGGCATTTGTACGATGGCAAGTAATGCGTCCATGCCGTCAAGTGTTGCATTAATAGGCACGCCAATAACTGGTACAGTTGTTTGAGCTGCAATGACGCCTGGAAGGTGAGCTGCCATACCTGCAGCTGCTATGATCACTTTGATGCCGTTTTGCTGGGCATTAGTCGCAAATTCTTCTACCTCTTTGGGAGTACGGTGAGCCGACAAAGCATTGATTTCGAATGGGATTTCGAATTCGTCAAGTAGCTTTGCAGCCTTATCCATTACTGGAAGGTCGGAAGTGCTGCCCATAATGATGCTTACTACCGCTTTCATTTTCTTCTTTTTTAATTTGAGCACAAAGATAACATAAATATCCTGAAAATTTGCAGAGCTTCGTCTACCTTAATTAAATGTTGTATTGCGTCTTGTGGATTTCTGCCTTTCTGTGCTGCTCTTGCTGCTGATTGAAAATAGATGTAGAATGGCATGGATGGTTGGTCGTTTTGTGAAAAACAGAAGCAGACTTTTCTCTTTTGGGTGTTGAATGGAATGAAATATGTATTTTTGTGAGATTGAATCAAACAAGCGATGTCCATGAAAGAGAATCAGATATTTGTCCGTTATATAAGAAATGAAGAGCATTATAAAGAGGTGCTGGAACGTGCTGCTGCGGTAAAGCATACGTTGTGGATTGGTACGGCAGACATCAAAGATGTTTATGTGAAAGGTGTTTCTGCCTCATTGCCATTCTTGGGTGTCTTGTCTGGTTTGTTGCAGCGTGATGTTTGTGTCAGATTGATTCATGCCAAAGAGCCGGGACCAAATTTCAGAGAAGACTTTGATCGTTATCCTATCCTGAAAACGCAGTTGGAACGTGTGCTTTGTCCTCGCGTTCATTTTAAATTAATGATTTTTGATTTGCAGACGGCCTATATCGGTTCAGCCAATTTGACGGGAGCTGGCATTGGCATGAAGTCAGAGAACCGACGCAATTTTGAATCGGGCATATTGACCAACGATCCTGAGTTGGTGGAGGCAGCCGCTAATCAGTTTGATGAAGTGTGGATGGGTGCTTTCTGTCAATCTTGTGGTCGTAAGGAGTTTTGTGGCGATCGCATCGTCTGAGAATTAATGCCGTGTAGAGTAGGGTTGTCCTTTCCTGATTTTAGTTGACCTGACCTAAAATAATTCGAGGTTTAAAACTCTCCACGCCTTTTTTGTCTTGATCATTATTTACTTCATCGATTCCATCAGTTCAAAAAAATATTGCGGGTCGCGGAGGCTATACAGTTTGTACCATGCGGCAAGGGTTGCTTCTTTCATTACGTTGGTACGTTTCAGAATCTCGTAGGCGAACTCGAGTGGAGCCATGCCCGATGCGGTTATCAAATTGCCGTCGCACACGGCCGGGGTGTCAACAAAGTTGGCGCTTCCTTTGTAGACGGGGCAAACCATCTCCAAAAAACCTTTGCCGTTGCTCGTATGCTTCCGATGGTCTAAAATGCCGGCGTATGCCAACGCTACTGTGGCTCCGCAAACGGCTGCCACCACCACGCCACGCCCAATAAGATTTTCCACCATCCCCGTCACGTGCTGATGCTCTTCGGCCATCCACGTGTCGGCACCCGGAAGGATCAACAGATCACCTTCCGTAAACTCCACGTCAGAGAGTTTGAGGTCAACATTGATCTCCATTCCACCCATGGTGGTGACTGGTTTTAGCGACTCTGCCACCTTCTTGATGGCCACTTTTCCGTCTTTCAGGAACCGGCCGCTGTTCAACTCAGCAGCGATTTGGGCAAATTCCCAATCGGCCATTGTGTCTAATACGTATAGATAGCAGTTGTTTAGTTTTGAAGTGCTCATGTATGTATATTTTTTATTAGAATTTTAATCGTCAAGTGTAAAACCTTGTTTAGAAAAATCATAAAAATATTATTATAATAAAATTAACGACAGGACATTTTAACTTCAAATATCTGTGAGTTTACGAACCAAAATTTGAGCGATTCACCGCATCTGGACCCTGAAGGGGTCCTATCTTTGTAGCAAGGTATTACCCCATGAAGCACCGACCCTTAAGGGGTCGAATATTCAGGTGAGATGCAGATGAATCAATTTGTACCATTCATTTGATTTGATCGACGATTAACACGTGAAATCCAAGCCTTGTTTGCGCTGGAACATGCGACCCCTTCAGGGTCGGGGGGCAACCAATCAACCTAAAGCTACAAATATTCGACCACCTTCGGGGTCGGCTGTAGCACATTAGTGAACGGCATCGAACCATCTTTTGAGCATTCTAGCTTTCTGTCCGAAAAAAGGAATTCCAGCTGTAGGAAAACTCAATTTTCAGGATCGCACGATAAATGCCGTACTTTTTTAGCGGCCAACGTATGTCTCTTGACAAACTCGGTCTTGGCGTTTGTGTAAGCATCGCGGTCGTGTTCAAAACGTTTCCATAACGATTTCTTGAGCGATTCGTACTCCATTGCAATCGCATGGTTGTCATTCAGAAAGTCACGGAAATAGAGTTCGTCGTTGTCGCCCGCTAATCGGATATGAATATGAAAAACGCGCTCGGCAAACCCTTGTTTCGTGTAACCCTTATTGAAATCTATTCTTTCGTCGCTTCTGTTCATGCACAGATATCCTTTCTCCAAGAGTGCATCGTGTGCAGAATCAAGGCCTTGCCTGTCAGATGTCTCTATCAGGATATCGACGATTGGCTTTGCCCATATACCATTGATGGCCGTACTCCCGATATGTGATATTTTTGTGGCACCTACATTCTTAAGGATTTCATGTAAAATCTCGCATTCATCGTCGTACCACTCCTTCCATTTCGGATTGTGTGCCGTCAGAACAATCGGAAACAATTGCCACAGCTCTTCCAAAGTCATCTCCGACAGCTCTTTCCCCATGTTTTTATCCTCCAAAAAATGATGTATATGCTTTTGTTGTTTTCTGTTATCGGTTATTCAGCTCCGTTAGTTCCGCTATAAATTAATCTTAGCCTTTCTGGCTTGCGAGTGTTGAAGCTGGCGCGGAATTTTGTAGAGTTTGCCCTCTTTCACAAATTTGGCTCCCGTTTGTTTAAACCAGAACGACACGCCCTGGGCCGCACATTCGTTGCGGAGAGACATTATCCATTCAAAGTCGCACGGACGCGCCTCCGCTCCCGATTCGCCGCCTACCACCACCTGCTCTATCCATGTGCCGATGTGGTAGGAGCTCAAATCTATTTTTTCCAAGATGGGTTCGCAAATGATGACCTTATGTTTGATTGGCGATTTCTCGTAAATAGGCAATCGATAGTCTGCCATGGCCTGATTCTCTACCGTGCAGCAGATGATCACGTTGCGTTGTCATATCCTTCGCCCCAATCGTTGGGCAGTGATTGGCTGAAGCGGTCTATTCGTTTTGTGATGATCAAGAAACGCAGATCGCTGCGTTCACGGATCATCTTCCACGCCTCGGCGCGCCACTCGTCTGCATCGGCCACAAAAAAATCGGAGGTGAAACAGGTATAGACCAGAGAGCCAGAGGGCACCTTGTAATCTCCGTTCTTTTTACGGCGTATGGGCAGGTCGAAACTCTTGGTTTGAGTCACCACCGAACTGTCTATGTCACGTTTGGCATCGCCACGATAGACGTAGCAATGCTGGCAGCCGGGACTCAATTTGTGGCAGCCATGCCAAAGATTCCAAAGGCACGAACCTTTTTCTATTGCATTTGTAGACATCAGATTATATCGTGTTAGTTGCAAATATAATAACATTTGAACTACCGCAGACCAAACCACCCCACAAATTAATGACAGGTTTTAATCCTTGTTTTATTGGAATTTACCTTCTGAGTGTTAGTGTCAAGCATGTCTGTTAAGCGTCTTGTTCGTCTTCATTATTCTCAGTCTCAGATTCGTATTCCAAAGTATTCCATTTTGATTTTGCCAATTTAAGTGATTTTTGAATCTGATTTATTAGGACATCACGAGATGGCAATTCCGTTACATATTGCGCCACTTTTATGCCAGCCTTATCAAGTTGTAAAAGCTCTATTTGTTCCTCATTGCCTTCAGTACATAGCAACATTCCCAAAGGAGCTTCTTCTCCTTTCTCCATTTCGTTAGCTTCAAGCCAACGTAGATATAACTCCATCTGACCTTTATATTGAGCCTTGAAACGACCCAGTTTTAAGTCGATAGCTATTAATCTGCGTAAACGACGATGGTAAAATAGAAGGTCAAGGAAAAAATCCTCGCCATCTATAACCATCCTCTTTTGTCGCTCAACAAAAGTAAACCCTTTTCCCATCTCTAACATGAATTGTTCGAGATTTGCTATAAGGCTATCTTCAAGGCATCGCTCGCTATACATACCTTTCAAACCTGTAAATTCTAGGAAATAAGGACTTTTAAACACTAAATCTGGAGTTATTGTATCATTGTCACGTAAGTCTGCAAGTTCTTGTTTTACTAATCCATCGGGTTTAGAAGCAATAGCTGTGCGTTCGTATAGCATTCCATCAATCTCTTTCCGCAGACGGCGAACACTCCAATGCTCATTTGATGCAAATGTGAGATAAAACTCTCGTTGTAACCCATCTTTAAGTGGTAACACTTCTACGAAATGAGACCACCACAATTGTCTTGACAGTGTCGCGATATTTGCTCGTCAGGAAACAGACATGCAAATTGCATCATTCTACGGAGGTTTTTTTCATCGAACCCCTTGTTTCCATATTCATCTTGCAATTGTCGTGACACTGTCGCGACTATCTTTTGTCCATATGCAGCCCGCTCATCATCAAGAATATCGCAGTTCACTCGTTTGCCAAGATGCCAATACATCATGGTGAGTTCATAATTGGCTGTCACCGCAACATGGCTACGTGCCTGTTCGATAATTAGTAATAGTTGTATGCTTTTGTCATTGATATCTTGTGGATATTTAGCCATAGCATTCATCATATTTATTTCTTCTGCATTCATTGCATTACATTCCTCCGTATCTTATTTTCTGCCAAAACTACTTTTCTTCGGTTTTCCATTACTACTTTCCTTGAAATCTGATGGTAAAGATACTGCAAAACTACAACTTTAAAACGTTTTTAGGCTCACGAGTTTTGCGTTACTCTCATATTATTTATGAAAATATCATTTTCAATTGGTAACAATTTGTTACCAGTTCGCTTCCCTCTTTTTTCAAAAGTCCTTTCAATACACATTGAAAGCATCAAAAAATATAATTGTTTCTGAAAAATGCATGAATCGGGAAATAGACGTTTTCTGTTAAGACTCTATGGTGCATAAAGTACAAGAAACAAGCAATCAGCAATATGTTTTTTGTTAGTATTATACCATTTAGGGTATAATGTCTGTTTATTGTAAAATTTTATACCCTTTATGGTATAATCGTAATACACGTCTGTTCCTCAAGAAACAGACGTGCAATTTGCTTGTATCTTTCAGTCTATTGGTGTTTTTTGATGCTTTTCCATCAAATCACCCCCTTCAAATACCTGCCCGTCCAGGAGCGTTCGCACTTCATCAGGTCTTCGGGCGTGCTTTCAAAAATCACTTCGCCGCCACGTTTGCCGCCTTCGGGACCGAGGTCGATGATCCAGTCTGCCCGACGGATAATGTCGAGGTTGTGCTCAATGATGATGACCGTATTCTCCGCATCGACCAGCTTCTTCACGATGTGGTAGAAATTGTCGATGTCGCTGATGTGGAGTCCGGTGGTCGGTTCGTCCATGATGTAGATGTTGCCGCGTTTGCGCAGTTCGGTGGCAATCTTCAGACGCTGGCTCTCGCCGCCCGAGAGGGTGGAGAGCGATTGCCCCAGCTTCAAGTAGCCAAGTCCCACCTCCTGCAGCAGCTCCAGATGACGGTTGATTTTCGCTACCTTGAAAAACTCCTCCGCTTGGTTGACCGTCATGTCCAGCACCTCGGCAATGTCTTTGCCTTGGTATTTCAGCTCCAGCACCTCCAGTTTGTAGCGTTTGCCCTCGCATTCATCGCAGCGGGTCTTGACCGAGTCGAGAAAGTGCATCTCGTAGCTCAGCACGCCTTGACCGTTGCACTTCGGACAGGCACCTTTCGAGTTGAAGCTGAACAACGAAGCGTCGTGCCCCGTGGCAGCGGCAAACTCCTTACGGATGAAGTCGAAAATGCCGATGTAGGTGCCGATGTTTCCCCGCGATGTGCGTCCAATGGGCTGCTGGTCAATAACCACGGCCTCCGGGTGTGCGGGCAAGAAGCACTGGTGTATGAGGCTGCTCTTGCCGCAACCAGCCACGCCCGTGATGCAGGTGAGGATGCCTTTCGGAATGCGCACCGAGACATCTTTCAGGTTGTTGGCGCACGCATGGTTGATGGAGTAAAACTCTTTCCACGCTTTGCGGACAGAATCTCCGGATGGTTTTTTTCGCAGGCATTGCGCCGTTAGGCTGTTGGTGTCGAAAAGACCTTTCGGCAAACCGTTGTAGACCACGTTTCCGCCTAGCCTTCCCGCTTTCGGACCAATATCTATAATCCATTCTGCCTGACGGATGATGTCGGGGTCGTGTTCCACCACGAAGACGCTGTTGCCCTTATCGCGCAGGCGGTGAAGGACAGACATCAGCTTTTCAGTGTCGCGCGGGTGGAGGCCTATGCTCGGCTCGTCCAGCACGTAGAGCAGGTCTACGAGGTCGCAGTCGAGTTGGCGGGCCATCTTCACGCGCTGGCTCTCGCCGCCCGAAAGTGTGGAGACAGGACGCTCCAACGAAATGTAGCCTACACCAATCTCCACCAGCTGCTCCAATAGGAACGACACCTTGCGGATGATGGGGCGCGAAATCTCCATCGGATCGTCCACCTTACGGACAAACTCCAGCACGTCGCTGATTTCCATGCCGAACAGTTCGTCTATCGAAACGCCGTTGATTTTCACCGAGCGGGCGCGTTCGTTCAACCGTGAGCCGTGGCACGCATCGCAAATCTGGTAGGTGAAGAATTTGTTGTATGCGTTTTTCTCGTCATCGTCCGGCTCATCATCGGCACGGTCAATGATGGCATGCTCCAGCTTGCGTGCAATACCTTCGAAATTGCGGTTGTAGGTGAGCTTTGTGGTCGACTTGTCCAGCAAGACGGGCTCGCTGTAGAGCAGCTTGTTTAGCTCCTCGTCGCTGTAGTCTTTCAGTTTCTTGTCGGCATCAAATAGATTGTAACCTATCAGTTCTTTGAGCAAATAGGAGTTACTTTTGTAATGTCCGTGCTGGATGGCACCTTCGCGCAGCGACTTCTCCTTGTCGAGAAACAGGTTGAGATCAATCTTCACCTGTTTGCCCAACCCATGGCAGTGCGGACACAGACCTTCTGGGTGGTTGAACGAGAAGGCGAACGAGGGCAAGCTTAGAAACGGCTGCCCGATGCGCGAGTAGAGCAGGCGTATGTAGGTCGAGAGTTCGGTGACCGTCCCCACGGTGCTGCGCAGGTTGTTGCCAAGGCGTCTCTGGTCAATCACGATGGGCGTGGAGAGGTTGAGGATGTCGTCCACGTCGGGGCGTGAGAGTTTGGGCAGACGGGCGCGCGCAAACGTGCCGAATGTCTCGATGAGTTGTCGTTGAGCCTCGGTGTAGATGGTGTCGAACAGTAGCGACGATTTGCCCGAGCCCGACACGCCCGTGAATACTACCAGTTTGTGTTTGGGAATCTCCACATCCACGTTTTTCAGGTTGTTGGTGTGGGCGTTTCGGATGATGATGTTTTGGTTGGTCATAATCTGTTTGTTTGAATATGCGAATGTAGGAAGTAAAGGAATACCATTTTAAATGAGCAGTCCATTATTATAAAATAATTTCTATCTGCCTTATTCGTAAACGACATCCATCTCTCCTGCCCGCAAAGATATGGGTTGACCTAGGGGACGAGTCAAGAGGAAAAGATGATTTATTTTGCGCAGGGAATTTATTAGTCTTTTTGGAAACATGATTGCTGTGATACGGCAACTTCAGAACCTACTTTCCTCTATTTCAAATAGAGATAAATGCCGTTTTCTTCTATTCTGAATAGAGATAATCTTACATTTTTGCTTCTATTCACAATAGAAAAGAATTCGATGTCCTGTTTCAAAAATGAGGATAAGATGCCGCGTTTCCTAATTTGGCTTGTTTTTGTTTCCAAAGTTGGCTGGTTTTTACTGACCTATGGGTCAATTTGCGTGGTGCAACATGCTCTAATCTGCGATAAATGCTGGTGGTTTGAGAGATTCAAAACATTCAGAGCCAAAATCGAGCAATGTAACTTCTCTATAGGTCAAAT